>Ga0209426_1001988_pt1 | contig 10443 bp, 15 predicted proteins | sample Deesub1362B_J571_FD_187697 | JGI IMG/M metagenome (GOLD analysis project Ga0209426, IMG submission 187697) | Deep oceanic, basalt-hosted subsurface ecosystem from Juan de Fuca Ridge flank, Pacific Ocean, CORK Borehole 1362B_J2.571 (SPAdes)... ...
TTCGCCGGTTTCGCTTTATTGGGAAAAACGTGTAATATCCATGGGTTGCAACGCAAGAGGCCCCGCCTCTTACGGGCGGAGCCCACCCTTAAGCCCCACACCTAGCCTCTCACCCATGGCCGCCCCCACGCCCCCAACCAAATAAACGAGACAGACGAAACAGACGAAACAGACGAGATAAACGAAATGACGAGATAGACGAGATAGACGAAATAGACGAGACAGACGAAACGACGAGATCGACGAAACGACGAGATCAACGAAATCAACGAGATCGACTAAATAGACGAAATAGACCAGATCGACGAAACAGACGAGACCGACGAAATAGACGAGATCGACGAAACAGACGAGATAGACGAGACAGACGAGACAGACGAATCAAGCCCAAGCCCCAAGAACTAAGAGCCGCGAACTAGGAACTAGGAACTAAGAACCAAGAACCACGAACCAAGAACTAAGCACCAAGAACCAAGCACCACGAACTAGGAACGAGGAACCACCTTGCCAATAACCCGTTTTGAAGACATAGAAGCCTGGCAAATGGCGAGAGAACTAAACCGCTTGGTCTATGAAGTGACGCAGAAGAACAATTTCTCCAGAGACTTTGCATTGAAGGACCAAGTGCGCCGCGCCTCTGTATCCATCATGGCTAATATCGCGGAAGGCTTTGATTCAGGGACCAACGCGGAGTTTACTCGTTTTCTTTCATATGCTCAAAGGTCCTGCTCTGAGCTCCAATCCGAAATCTACGTGGCTTTGGACCAGCACTACCTCACCAAGGAGGAGTTTAAGGAGATCTATTTGCTGGCTGATCAAACAAAGGCCAAAATCGGAGGCTTCATCAAGTACCTCAAGCAGAGCTCTAAACCCCAAAAATAACCCATGGAACAGGCCCCAAGCCCCCCACCCCCCGAACCAAGAACCAAGAACCAAGAACCAGGAACCAAGAACTAGGAACTAGGAACTAAGAACCAGGAACTAAGAACCAGGAACCAAGCACTAGGAACCAGGAACCAAGCACTAGGAACCAAGAACCAAGAACTAGGAACCAAGAACTAAAAACTAGGAACGATGAAGACAGCATTAATCACCGGCATCACGGGCCAGGACGGCTCCTACCTGGCCGAATTCCTCCTGGATAAGGGCTACCAAGTCCACGGCATTGTGCGCCGGGTGGCCTTGGAGGATCCGGAGTATCGCCTCTGGAGGATCCGCCATCTCCTGGACCGGATCACCCTGCACTCGGGCTCCCTGGAGAGCTACGCCAGCATCTTCAAGGTGGTCCAGGCGGTCCAGCCCGACGAGTGCTACCACCTCTCGGCCCAGAGCTTTGTCAGCTACTCCTTCGAGGACGAGTTCTCCACCATCAACACCAACATCAACGGCACCCACTACGTGCTCGCAGCCATCAAGGACGCGGCCCCCCATTGCCGGTTCTACTTTGCGGGCTCCAGCGAGATGTTCGGAAACGCCGAGGAGTCGCCCCAGAACGAGCAGACTCCCTTCAAGCCCCGCTCCCCGTACGGGATCTCCAAGGTGGCGGGTTACCACCTCACCCGGAACTATCGGGAGGCATACGGGCTCTTCGCCCTGAGCGGCATCCTCTTCAACCACGAATCCCCCCGCAGGGGGCGGGAGTTCGTGACCCGGAAGGTCACCCGCACCGCCGCGCGGATCAAGCTGGGTCTGGACCGGGAGCTCCGCCTGGGCAACCTGGACGCCCGGCGCGACTGGGGCTATGCGGGCGACTATGTGCGGGCCATGTGGATGATGCTCCAGCAGGAGGAGCCCCAGGACTTCGTCATCGCCACAGGGGAGACGCACTCGGTGCGCGAGCTCGTGGAGGTGGCCTTCGGGTACCTGGATCTGGACTGGAGGGATCATGTGGTGGTGGACGAGCGCCTTTTCCGCCCTGCGGAGATCCACGAGCTCCGTGGCGATGCGGCCAAGGCCCGAAGGGTCCTGGGTTGGGAGCCCAGGGTCTCCTTCAGGGACCTGGTGAGGATGATGGTGGAGGCCGACCTGAAGGACCTGCAGGACCATCACCGTTGAGAAGCTCCCGACCGTCTCCCACATCCGAACCCTTCGCTCCCCCGCCCTTCGCGGGGCTCCCTGCTAATCCACCCCTGCCCTCCGAAATAGACGAGATAGACCAGACAGACGAGATAGACCAGATAGACGAGATAGACCAGATAGACGAAACAGACGAAATAGACGAGATAGACGAGATCGACGAGATATCCGTAGTAGTTGTCTCCGGCCTTCCCCGATCGGGGACCTCCATGATGATGAAGGTCCTGGAGGCAGGGGGCCTTCCCTTGCTCACCGATGGTGTGCGGGAGGCCGATCCCGACAATCCCAAGGGCTATTACGAGTTCGAGCGCGTCAAGAAGCTCCCCAAGGGGGATACAGCGTGGGTGAGGGATGCGCGCGGCAGGGCGGTCAAGGTGATCTCGGCCCTCCTGAAGGACCTCCCGTCCCAGTATACCTACAAGGTCCTCTTCATGAACCGCCTCATGCCCGAGATCCTGGCCTCGCAGCGCAAGATGCTGATCCGCCGGGGGAAGGCCGACTCGGACAGGGTCCCTGACGAGAGGATGGGCGAGCTTCTGGAAAAACACGTCTTGGAGGTGAAGCATTGGCTCTCCCTCCAGCCCAACTTCCAGGTCCTGGATGTGGATTACAACGCCATGGTGAAGGACCCCCGACCCCATGTGCGGAGGATCAACGAGTTTCTCGGCGGAATTCTGGATGAAGAGGCCATGGTGAGGGAAGTGGACCCCACCCTCTACCGAAACCGCTCCCAACGCTCCTAACCCTCGAACCAACCCCTCCGAACCAAGCACTAAGAACCACGAACTAGGAACCACGAACCACGAACCAGGAACCACGAACCACGAACCAGGAACCACGAACCACGAACCAGGAACCAAGAACCAAGAACCCTTGGCGCCAGCCACCCCCAACGCCCTAAACGCCCTCAACGAACCTAACGCTCTCAACGAAATCAACCAGATAGACGAAATAGACCAGACAGACGAAATCAACGAAATGACGAAATAGACTAGATCGACCAGACAGACGAGACAGACCAGATCGACGAGACGGACGAGATAGACGAAATAGACCAGACAGACGAAACAGACGAAACGACGAGATAGACGAGATCGACGACATGAAAGACCCCAACCACCCCAGAGTTTTGGTGACAGGGGGCTCGGGCTTTCTGGGCTCCCATCTTTGTGAGCGTCTCCTGAACCAGGGGGCCGATGTCCTGTGCGTGGACAACTTCTACACAGGCTCCAAGCGGAACATCGTCCACTTGCTCGAGAGCCCCTACTTCGAGCTCTTGCGTCACGACATCACCTTTCCCCTCTATGTGGAGGTGGACCAGATCTACAATCTCGCCTGCCCGGCCTCGCCCATCCACTACCAATACGACCCGGTCCAGACCACCAAGGTCAATGTCCACGGCTCCATCAACATGCTCGGGCTGGCCAAGAGATTGAGGGTCCCCATCCTCCAGGCCTCCACATCCGAGGTTTATGGAGACCCCACCGAGCACCCCCAGAGGGAGGACTACTGGGGCCGCGTGAATCCCATCGGCCCCCGCGCCTGCTACGACGAGGGCAAACGCTGTGCAGAGACACTGTTCTTCGATTACCACAGGCAGCACGGGCTTCGGATCAAGGTGGCCCGCATCTTCAATACGTACGGTCCCCGCATGCACCCCCATGACGGCCGTGTGGTCTCCAACTTCATCATCCAGGCCTTGACCCGAAGGCCCATCACCATCTACGGGGACGGGAGTCAGACCCGCAGTTTCTGCTATGTGGACGATATGGTGGAGGGGTTGATCCGCATGATGAACACGCCCGATCATGTCACGGGCCCTGTGAACCTTGGAAATCCCGAGGAGACCTCCATCCTGGAGCTGGCCGAGAGGATCCGGGCGCTTTCGGGGGGCGGATCCGAGATCATCTTCCTTCCTCCCCCCCCGGACGACCCCGTAAGACGCCGCCCGGACATCACCCTGGCCAAGGATCTCCTCGACTGGGAACCCAGGACCCCTTTGGAGGAGGGGCTGAGAAGGACCATCGACTACTTCGACGACCTTCTCCGCAAATCCCCCCACCTCGCCCCCGAAACCTGACCCCCGAACCAGGAACCAGGAACCAGGAACCAGGAACCAAACTTGACATCCTGACTTTTTTGGCTAAAATAACCTTCGACCTTTTCGGGGTCGGACCGAAGGTTCCCAGGGCGGATCAAGGATCGCACCCTGGTTTTTCATGTGTAAGGGATTGTTTCCATTATTCACTCTGCATAGAGTGTGTAATATTTGAGGACCAAGGCGGGGGGGCGAGGGAGCCTTTTCGCCTTTTTTCTCTTGAAATCCTTAAGAAATCTCCAAATTTTTTCAGCTTCTGAAAGTGAGCCGTCGCTCCTTTACGGGCGGAGCCTACCCCAAACCCCTTCGAACCAGCCGAAATGACCAAATAGACGAAACAGACCAGACAGACGAAATAGACGATATCGACGCTCCTAACGTGGTCTGCTTACGATCGGATCTGACACTATTCACTTTTCAGCTTTTCTCTCCGAGCTCCGTGCTCCATGCTCCATGCTAGTATACTCTTCGCTCCGTGCTCCACGCTCTTTGCTAGTATGCTCCCAACGAAATGACCAGACAGACCAGACAGACGAAATAGACGAGACGACGAGATAGACGAAATCAACGAAATGACGAGATAGACGAAATAGACGAAAACGACGAAATAGACGAAACGACCAGATAGACGAAATAAACGAGATAGACGAGACCGACGAGATAGACGAGATCGACGTTATAAATCTTGATGCCACCTCTCTTCATGTGTATGGTTATACACACGAGGAGGTGCATGATGAGAACCAATGTAGTCATAGATGATGCGTTGTTGGAAGAGGCCATGCGGCTGACGGGGGCCAAGACGAAAAAGGAGGTCATTACCAAGGCCTTGGAAGAGCTTGTGGCGACGAGAAAGCGCCTCAACCTGCTCGATCTGGCTGGCCGGATCCGGTTTCGAGAGGACTACGATTACAAGAGGCTTCGGGAAGGGAAATGATTCTCGTGGACACTTCGGTCCTGATTGATTTCTTCAAGGGGAACGAGAACCAGGGAACCCGTCACTTCCAGGACATCTTGCAAAGACAGATGCCGTTTGGGATCACCTCGGTGATCTATCAAGAAGTCCTGCAGGGTGCGAAATCTGAGCAGGAATACGAGACATTGAGGACTTACCTCTCATCACAGAGGTTCTTCCATCCCAAAGACCCCGTTGCCTCCTATGCAGAAGCGGCCCGAATCTACTTTGTCTGCCGGAAAAGTGGCGTTACGGTAAGAAGCACCCTGGATTGCCTGATTGCCCAGATCGCCCTGGAAAATGAACTGCTGCTGCTCCACAATGATCGCGACTTTGATGCCATGGCCCCGGTCATTGGATTGCGTCTTTATCCAGACATCGCTGGGGAACCAGCCAGTATTCCCCATCGATAATTTCCCGATCTGAGCTAGCTCCGATCAAATCTTACACTTAGGGTTTTCAAAAGCGCTCGCTGGCGCTAATCCTCCTAACGCTAAGCTCTACGTTTTAGGTTTTTTCCAGACTCCAAGCTTTTAAGTTTTTTCTCCAAGCTCCGTGCTCCAAGCTCTTTGCTAATATGCTCTCAACGAAACGACCAAACAGACGATATCGACGAAATAGACGAAATAGACCAGATAGACGAGATCGACGAAACAGACGAGCCAGACGAAACAGACGAGCCAGACGAAATAGACGAAACGACCAGATAGACGAGACAGACGAGATCAACGAAACGACGAAATAGACGAGATGGACGAAACAGACGAGATAGACGAAATAGACGAAATAGACCAGATAGACGAAACGACGAAATAGACGAAACAGACGAGATAGACGAGATAGACCAGATAGACGAAATCAAGGAGGTTTCTCGATTCATAAACTCCCCTTGAAGGATAAGGAGGCCTTTTTGGAATCTACCTCCGCTCTACTCTTACGACATAAGAAAATCTTGTTCGCCTATGTCTATGGTTCCTTCCTCGAGGATGGTCCCTTTCGGGATGTAGATCTCGCGATCTATATGGATGGTAAAATTTTAGGTCCGGCCTTCTTTTGTGAAGATGCAGTAGCTCAAGAACTCGTGAAGGTGCTATGTCCTGTTTTTCCCGTTGATGTGCGCTTATTGAACGGTGCTCCCCTTGCCTTCCAATTCAATGTCCTGAAGGGTCGCCTGTTGTTTGCACGCGATGAAAATCAGTGGGTGGAGTTCGTGAGTTATGTGGTATCACGTTATTTGGATATGAAGCCGCTGCTGGATTATTATTTTGTGGAGGCGTTCAGGCGTGGATCTGGATCGTGATCGGCTCAGGGCTAGGTTAAACGATATTTCACGCTCTCTGAGTCGCTTGGAGGCCTTGCGGTCCATGAGGTGTGAAGACTTTTTGGCAGATGAAGACAGCCAGGATATAGCTAGATCCCGCCTTCTTACGGCCATCGAAGCGGCCCTCAATATATGCTATCACGTGGTGGCTAGGCGGATGCACCGCGTGCCTGAAGAGTATGCCCAGTGTTTTCACTTACTGAGGGAAGCGGGGCTGATTCCATCAGAGCTTGCCGAGCGACTGGCGACAATGGCTCGGTTCAGGAATAGACTGGTTCATTTATATTGGGATATTGATTACGGACAAGTATATGAAATCCGTCAAAAAAGTTTGACCGATTTAGAGGCTTTCAGCGAGGCGGTGGCAAATTGGATTTAATTGGCCTGGTTACGATCAAATCCGACCCCCCATCGCCTGACGCAAGTTGCTCCTAGCCCTTCACTCGTAGGCCGAACCCAACGAAACCGACGCCCCGACGCCCCGACGAAACAGACGAGACAGACGAAACAGACGAAATAGACCAGATAGACGAACCAGACGAAATGACGAGATCAACGAAATCAACGAAATAGACGAAATAGACCAGATAGACGAGATAGACGAAATGACGAGATAGACGAGATACATGAAACTCACCCGCTTCGAAGACCTCGACTGCTGGCAGCAGGCCCGCCATCTGACGCGTATTGTGTATGAAGCCACAAAAGACAGCACTTTTGCCAAGGATCTTCGCCTTTCTGGTCAGATCCAGGCTGCGGCGACCTCAGTCATGGCAAATATCGCTGAGGGGTTTATCCGCCGCTCGGACAAGGAGTTTATCCAGTTTCTCTTTATAGCCATGTCTTCGGCTGCCGAAGTCCAAAGCCATCTCTATGTAGCTTTGGATCAGGGGTACATCGAGGATGACCACTTTCAAGAGATCTATGACCAAGCCGACAAAACCGCGATGATCATATCAGGTCTCATCAAGTACCTCCGCACCCATCCCACGAACCTGACAAAACCGACAAAACAGACGAAATCGACGAAACAGACAAGACCGACGAAATCGACCAGATAGACGAAATAGACGAAATCGACGAAATAGACGATACAGACGATATCGACGAAACGACGAAATAGACGAGACCGACGAAATCGACCAGATAGACGAAATCGACGAAACAGACAAGACCGACCAGACAGACGAAATAGACGAGATAGACGAGACAGACGATATCGACGAAACGACGAAATAGACGAGACCAACGAAACCGACGAACCAGACGAAACAGACGAAATCGACCAGATAGACGAAATCAACGAAATCAACGAGATCAACGAAATAGACGAAACAGACGAAATGAACGAGATAGACGAGACAGACGAGATCGACGAAATGGACGATATCATTCAGAGAATCCGGCAAGTGTGCGAGCAGGAAGAGGGGGTTGTGGCTGCCTATCTTTTCGGCTCGGCGGCCTGCGGGCGGATGCGGCGGGGGAGCGACATCGATGTAGCACTGCTGGTCCGCCCTGAGCTTGAGGACGAATTTCCCTTCTTGTCCTTTGCTGCCTCGCTTGAACGGGTTTGCGGGTGTGAAGTGGATGTGGTCCTACTGAACCGGGCTGGTGAGATCCTGAAACATAAGGTGCGGCAAAGCGGCAGGTTGGTTTTCGAAAGGGATCCGAGGGCAAGAAAGCACTTCGAGGTCCTGGGAAGGAAGCTGTTCGAGGACTTCCTTTACCTGCACAGGCGAAGTGGTGCTCGCAGGCTTGGTTCCGGCGAAGAGAAGACACATAAGCATGGTTGATCGGTTGCTGCTGGAAAGGATTCTCGCTGACATCCGGTCCAACGTGCGCGATTTGAGACAGGCCCAGGACATCACGTGGGAAGTTTACAAAACCGACAAGCGTGCTCGGCGCTTTGTGGAGCGCACGCTGCATATCCTGATCGAAGGTTGCATAGATGCAGCGCAGCATATCATCTCGGACGAAAACTTTCGGGAGCCCATGAGTTATCGCGACACCTTCGCGGTGCTGGCAGAAGAAGGGGTGCTCAAGCCAGGAGATCTTCCCCGTTTTGAGGAGATGGCCGCTTTTCGCAATTTGATCGTGCACTACTACGAACGAGTGGATGATTCCTTGGTATACAGCGTCTTCACTCGTAGACTCGGTGATTTCGAGCTTTTCGTGAGACGCATAGAGGAGTTTCTCGACCGCAGGGAAAAAGACAACAACCAAACCATGAATCTGGACGAGGAACCAAAATAGATGATTTCTGCGCCCTCACCGTTTCTCTCTCTGTGTCCCACGTAACCCACCAAACAGACCATTTTCTCTCCGCGCTCCGTGCTCCATGCTCCATGCTAGTATGCTCCAAGCACCAAGAACTAAGCACCAAGCACCAAGAACTAAGCACCAAGCACTAGGAACCAAGCACCAAGCACTAGGAACCAAGCACCAAGCACTAGGAACCAGGAACTGAGCACCAAGAAATGAAAACTCCGGATCTCAGGCTCTTGGCTGAAATCTTCCAAAAATATCCAGAGGTTCTGGCCGTATATTTGTTCGGTTCGGCTGTATCAGAAAGAGTTCATCAGGAGAGCGATCTGGATCTCGCGATCCTTCCCGCGACAGAGGCTGTGCGTGAGAAAAGGTTGGACATCCTCACAGATTTGGCAAGGCATGGCTTCTGCAATGTGGACCTGGTATTTTTGGACGGCAGTGACATTGTTTTAGAGTACGAGGCGATCAGGCACAATGTGCTGGTTTATCAGGCACATGGTTTTGACCGAGGAGCTACCTATTCGAAGATCATCAGGCAATATCTGGATTTTTACCCGTACCTCTGTGTCCAGCGGGAGGCATATAAGAAGAGGATTCTGAATGGTTAGGGCCGAAGTCATCCGCAAACGTTTGAACAAGCTGGACGAATATCTTTCCATCCTGCGCAGGCTACAGAGGTATACCTTTGAGGAATTTATGGCGGATCCAGAGAGATACGGCATGTAGAACGTTTTTTGCATCTGGCCATTGAGGCACTCACAGATGTAGGAAACCACGTGATCGCGGATCTAGGACTCGGTGTGGTAAATTGGTATAGTGACATACCGGCCATTTTCGCCAAGAAAAGATACCTGAGTCCAGCGCTTGAGGAGAAATGGATCCGGATGATAGGTTTTAGGAATACCCTTGTACATGAATACAATAGATATTGACCGCAAGATCGTTTACGATGTCCTGAAGAACAATCTCGAGGATCTCGAGGAGCAAAAGAAGGTCTTTGCCCAATTCCTCTGAATTAAACTCCATCCCGTCTTCGTTGAACCAAGCACCAAGCTTTTAAGTTTTTTCTCCCCGCTCCCTGCTCTTAAGTTTTTTTCTCCAAGCTCTTAGCTCCTTTCTCCAAGCTCTTAGCTCCGTGCTCCACGCTAATATGCTCCCAGCTCCCAGCTCCGTGCTCCCTGCTAATATGCTCCAAGCTCCTTGCTCCCTGCTCCACGCTAATACGCTCCCTGCTCTTAAGTTTTTTCTCCAAGCTCTTAGCTCCGTGCTCCCTGCTAATATGCTCCAAGCTCCGTGCTCCGCGCTCCTTGCTAATATGCTCCCAACGAACCCCGAACCAAGCACCAAGCACTAAGAACCAAGAACTAAGAACTAAGAACTAAGAACCAAGCACTAGGAACCAAGCACTAGATCCCAACGAAACCAACGAAATCAATGAAATCAACGAGATCAACGGAACCTACGAGACCAACGAAATAGACGAAACCGACGAAATAGACGAGACCGACGAGATAGACGAACATGATTCCTTACTTTAAGGAGAAACGAACTCTTGTCACCGGTGCCTGCGGAACGGTAGGAAGGGAACTGGTTCGTCAGCTTCTTAAGGAATATAGGGTCCAAGAGCTCATCACCCTGGACAACAATGAGAGCGAGCTTTTCTTTTTGGAGCAGCAGTTCTCCCGTTACGGCAATGCGCAATTTTACTTGGCCGACGTGAGGGAT
>Ga0209426_1001989_pt1 | contig 10438 bp, 9 predicted proteins | sample Deesub1362B_J571_FD_187697 | JGI IMG/M metagenome (GOLD analysis project Ga0209426, IMG submission 187697) | Deep oceanic, basalt-hosted subsurface ecosystem from Juan de Fuca Ridge flank, Pacific Ocean, CORK Borehole 1362B_J2.571 (SPAdes)... ...
CGGCGGCCATCATCGAGCGGCTGGACCTGCGGCGCCCCATCTACGAGCCCTTTGCGTGCTACGGCCACTTCGGCCGGATCGAGCTCGATCCCCCCTGGGAGCGGACCGATATGGTGGAGGCGCTCCAACGCACTTTGTCCCAACGCACCGGCAAGGTGGTGTGAACGTATAACCTCTTAAAGTCATTCATAGGTTCGAATTAATCGGCACCTTTCCGAGGAAGGTGGACAATTTTGCCACGATCCGACGCTCCTTCCACTATAAGTTACTAGGGGATCATAAGCGATAATCCCTGCAACAGTAGGTGAATATAGGAGGCCAATCCCCTACCTCCGAAGAAAGCCCCATCCTTTCTATACCGCCTCAGGACCGAAAGGTGATCCCCGTGGAGAAGCCCACGATCAGGGACACCTACGTCTCGTGAATGAGGGAACTCAGGATATCCCCCGAAGAGGTCGGCCCCTAGGGGATGCTCCACCGAGAGGCCCCGGGAGGGCGGCGAGGATGTCCTTTTCCTCGGGATCGTGGGTTCGGTAAAAGAGGGTCCAATCCGGCGACTATGGTATAGAGGACATGCAGGGCGTGGAAGGGCAGGGGAAAGACCCCCCGCCGACTTCCGCAGGAGCCTCAAGAACCTGTTTTTTTGCTCCTTTCGCTTAATCGATCGACCTAGACTTTTTAGCCATAGTGGACCAGGGGACAATCCACGCCTAGATAAGTTCCTTCATGAAGTTTACGGCGATGGTGATGAAGGTTGCTGCCGAAAATGTTCAACAGAGCCATGGAGAAGCCGCGGCGAAGCCCTATCCCCTTATCCGTTACCCGATCTTCTCCCCGGCCCTCGGTCCCGGGGTCTTGTTGTATGCCCCGGTGACCCAGATCCGGTAAACCGCGTGGTATTGGCGCCTCGGACCGCTCCGGGGGAGGTGGAAGAGGTCGTGGAGGGCGGTGACAAAACGGTACTCCGGAGTTCCAGGGCCCAGGACTTCGGCTACCCCGTTGATGAGGAAGCTCGTGTTGCGATACGAGGAGAAGAGAACGCTGCAGCGGGGATCGTGCATGACGTTATGCCAAGTGGTCTTGGCGTAGATCTCGATGGTGGTGAAAGAGTGAGGGTCGAGCTCCACCTCTTCGTAGAACTTCAAAAGGAACGATAGGCGTCTCTCCCGAGTTTCCTTCTCGCCCTTCCCGAGGGCCTCCTCGATCAGGGACTCGATCTCTTTGGTGAGTTCCCCGATATCGCGGCGGGGAAGGAAGCCCACTCCTTTGGCAGCGATATTGAGGGGGTCACTCCCTTCAGGATTCACTGTGCCCATGTAGCCCACGTGCACGGCGAAGTCGTGATCCCCCTCCCCGGTCAAAAAGTATTGTATGTTGGCCCGACGGTATTTTATCTGCCATTCTATGAAAGTCTGGGGAAGGGACTTTACGGGCAGGGTTACCGTTCGAACACCCCAGTTGATCTCGGCCTCGATGGGCGCATACTTGTTTGGCCTCAGCAAAAGTCGATAGATCATTTAGTCCTCCTCTTTTCTCTTAAACTCTTGATTCCACTCCAAGGTTTAAAACTTACAATCATCCTGCCGTAACCTGGCGGGGCGGTACAACTGGGGACAAGGAAGAGTAGCAATAAGGGGGGCCGAGAGAATGGCGAGAGTAAAGGGCCTTTTCTCACTTGATGGCAAGGTGGCGTTGGTAACGGGGGGAGGACGAGGATTGGGGCGGGGAATGGCTTTAGCCCTGGCGGCCGCGGGGGCGAGCGTGGCCGTGGCCGCGCGCACCCGGTCGCAGCTCGTGGAGACGGCGGCGGAGATCGAGCGGCTGGGGCGGAGGGCACTCGCCGTAGTGGCCGACGTGCGCGACCCCGCTTCCGTCGCGGCCATGGTGGGGGAGGTGGTAAGGAAGTTCGGTCGGCTCGACGTCCTCGTGAACGCCGCCGGGGTGAACCGTCGGGTCCCCTCCCTGGAACTCACGCCAAAGGTCTGGGACGAGGTCGTGGACACGAATCTGAAGGGGACATTTTTCGCCTCCCAAGCAGCGGCGCAGGCCATGCTCGAGCGCGGCGGGGGAAAGATCATCAACATCGCCTCTCTCGCGAGTGAACTCGGTCTTCCCGGGAGGGTTCCTTACACCGCAGCGAAGAGCGGCGTCCTCGGCCTCACCCGGGCTTTGGCGGTGGAGTGGGCACCACACAACATCCAGGTGAATGCCATCGGCCCGGGGTATTTCCGCACCGAGATGACCGAGCCGCTCTTCCGGGACGCGGAGTGGATGAAGGGGCTCTTATCGCGTATTCCCGCAGGGAGGGCGGGGCTGCCGGAGGATCTCGCGGGCGCGGTGGTGTTCCTCGCCTCCCGCGCCTCCGACTACATCACTGGCCAGATCATTTATGTGGACGGGGGGTTCCTGGCGGGTTGGCCCGATAGGCCACAAGACGCGTGAAGCGAAGTTCTTACATTGCCCCGCAAAAGTCCTTGTGGTAACTTTTAATACGATGGAAACGTTAGCGGGAATGGAGGGATACGAGGTCTACGAGCGGTCCCGCCGTCGGGCGGGCAGTGTAGAGCTCGCCCTCGTGCGGGGTTCGGGCGGCAAATATCTTTACCTCTCGAGAGCGCTGCCCGGATTCGAGGGTGAAGCGCTCTCGGACGGCGGGCTCCTATGCCCCCTGACCTATGGCAACGCCAAGGCACTGGTCGAAATCGTGCCCGAGTTCAAGCCCCGGCGGCTTCCGGAGGGGCCGAGCTTCGGGTTCGGCGACCGGATAGGCATGGCTACTCCGGGCCACATCCGAGCCGTCCGCGATACACATGTATTTCCGGTCCTCGCTCAGCAATCGGTGCGGGAGAACGCCCGCACCGGGAGGACCTTCGCCGAGGTGCTAGCCGACGCCGTGTTCGGCGCGCTCCAGGAGGGCTATGTCGGGGGGTTCGCCGCCGATGCCGACCACCTGAAGACGATCGAAGATGCCCTGGAGGCGGCGGAATTAGGGTATACCCTCTTCACTTGCGATCCCTCGGACCACGTGGTCCCGGCCGAGGAACTCTCGGAAAAGGAACTCCGGCGTCGCTTCGATGCGCTTCCCCAGCGTAAGGAGCTTGAACGGGAATACTTCGGTAAGACCTTCGAGATCAAGGGGCTGGGGAGGCTTTGGTTCTCCGAGTTGGATCTCATGCGGGCGGCGGTGAAGTACCTTCGAGCAGTGGAGTTCGCCGCGGAGATGTACCGGGCCCTGGCAGAGAAGCTCCCCCGGGGGTTCGACTTCGAGGTATCCGTGGACGAAACTGAGACCCCGACGAGCCCGCTAGAGCACTTCTTCGTGGTGCAGGAGCTCAGGAGACGGGAAGTCGAGATCGCGAGCATCGCCCCCCGGTTCTCCGGGTCTCTAGAGAAGGCGGTGGACTACCGGGGGGACCTCGAGGTCTTCCGCCGGGACCTGCGGGCGCACGTGGCCATCGCCCGGGCCCTCGGGGGATACCGGATAAGCCTCCACTCGGGATCGGACAAGTTCTCCCTCTACCCAGTATTCGCGAAGGAGGCGGACGGCCTCTTCCACGTGAAGACCGCGGGGACGAGCTACCTCGTAGCCTTGGAGGTTATCGCCAAACGAGTTCCCGACCTCTTTCGCGAGATATATAAATTCTCCCTCGCCCGGTTCCCCGAAGATCGAGCTACCTACCACCTCACCACCGACGAGTCCGCCCTTCCCTCTCCCGATGCGTTGTCCGCCGGAGAACTTCCCCAGCTCCTCGCCGAGCCAAACCTGCGGCAAGTCCTACACGTGGCCTACGGTTCGGTCCTGCGTGGTCCGTTGGGGGAGGAGTTAAGAAAGGTCCTATTCGAGTTCGAGGGGGACTACGCCGCTGCCCTGGAGGCTCACTTGGGGCGGCACCTGGAACTCTTGGGGGTGAGAGAATGAAGCTCGACCTTATGGGGAAGGTGGCGGTGATTACCGGGGGTGGTGGGATTCTCTGTTCCACTATCGCCGAGGGGCTCGCCCGGGAGGGGATCAGGTGTGTTCTCCTGGACATCATCGAGGACAGGGCCCAAGCGGCACTGGAGCGGGTGAGGAAAGCGGGCTCCGACGGTCTGGCCCTGAAAGCGAGCGTGCTCGATAGGGGGGACCTCGAGCGGGTGGCGGAAGAGACGTTGAAGTGCTTCGGCCGAGTGGATTTCCTCATCAACGGTGCCGGCGGGAACCATCCCAAGGCCACCACCTCCGCGGAGACCCCCTTTTTCGACCTCCCCGAGGATGCCGTGCGCTTCGTGTTCGACCTGAATTTCATGGGGACATTCCTCGCGAGCCAGGTGTTCGGGAAGATCATGGCTGAGCGCAGGGAAGGGGTGATCCTCAACATCGCCTCTATGAACGCGATCAGGCCTCTCACGCGGATACCGGCCTATTCGGCAGCCAAGGCTGCGGTGGCCAACTTCACCCAGTGGCTCGCCGTACACATGGCCCAGGAATACTCGCCCCAAATCCGCGTCGTATCCATCGCCCCGGGATTTTTCCTCACTGAGCAGAATCGGTTCCTGCTCCTCGACGAGAAGGGCGAACTCACCGAGCGTGGGAGACAGATCATCGCTCATACCCCCATGGGCCGGTTCGGGGCTCCCGACGATCTGATCGGGGCCGTGGTGTGGCTCCTATCGCCCGCGTCCTCCTTTGTCACAGGGGTGGTGGTCCCCATCGACGGGGGGTTCTCCGCCTATTCGGGCGTGTAGTGGGCATGGGTCACGGGAGCTCGGGGGGTGGGTGAGAGGGCCGCGCAGCGGCCCTTTTTGTTTGATGTGGGGCCAAAGTAGGGAGTGGAAATGACCCGGCTTGGGAGAGTCTGATATATCTGAAGGCGTATGAGGAGGAGAGATGGGAGAGGTCGTGATCGACGGCCATCACCTGGACCTGAAAGGTGCCGAGGAGGTGGTCTTTGGGGAGGTCCCGGTTGTCGTCTCCCCCGAGGCCTTGGAGCAGGCGCGCCGTGCCCAGGAGGTTCTCTCTCGGGCCGTGGAAACGGAGCTGCCTATCTATGGGGTAAACACTGGTCTCGGGAAACTCTCCACCGTCCGCATTGGGCGAGAAGACCTCCGGGCGTTGCAACGTAACTTGGTGCGCTCCCACGCCACCGGGGTGGGGAAGCCCCTCCCCGCCGAGGTAGTGCGGGGCCTCCTTCTCTTCCGCGCCAACTCCCTCCTCAAGGGCTATTCCGGCGTGAGACCGGAAGTCATCGGGCTCCTCCTGGCGATGCTGAACCGGGGCATTTACCCCCTGGTCCCTGAGGTGGGTTCGGTGGGATCGTCGGGGGATCTCGTGCCATTGGCCCATGTAGCGTTGGTCCTCCTCGGCGAGGGAAGAGCGACCTATCGGGGGGAGGAACTTGCGGGCAGGGAGGCCTTACGGCGGGCCGGACTCGAGCCCGTGGGGGAGTTTCTCCCCAAGGAAGGGCTCGCGCTCCTGAACGGCACCGCCTACATGCTTTCCCTCGCCTTCGTGGGGTACGTCCTCGGCTGGCGGGCCTTGCGTGCGGCTTTTGTCGCTTCGGCCCTGTCCTTCCAGGCCCTGCGGGGGCGGACCGAGTCCTTGGATCCCCGCATCCACGACGTCCGTCCCCACCAGGGACAGCGGGAGGTCGCGGCTATCATGCGGGAGCTCCTCGCGGGGAGCGGACTCGTCAATACCTACAAGGGCGACGTGCAGGACCCTTACTCCCTGCGGTGCCTTCCCCAAATCCTTGGGCCGGTCCTCGAGACCCTATGGCTTGTGGAGGGAAGGCTCCGGGTGGAGATGAATTCCGCCACCGATAATCCCCTCGTCTTCCCCGACGGGCACATCCTCTCCGGGGGGAACTTCCATGGTGAGATCTTGGCCTTCGTCGCTGAGTGGCTTGCCGTTGCCATCTCCGAGCTCGCGGCTAGCTGCGAGCGTAGGCTCTCGTTGCTCCTATCCGCGGAGGACCGGGGCCTTCCTCCCTTCCTGGCCAAAGGGGGTGGGGGGAACTCCGGTCTCATGCTCCTCCAGTACACGGCGGCGGCCCTCGTCGCCGAGAATAAAGTCCTCTCACATCCGGCAGCGGTGGACTCGGTCCCCACTTCCGCGGGGAAGGAGGACCACAATTCCTTCGGGGCTACCTCGGCCTGGAAGCTATTGCGGATCGCGGAGAACGCGATCCGGGCGGTGGCCCTGGAGCTCGTGGCCTGCCGCTGGGCGGTAGAACTTGCCGGCGCTGAGAAACTCTCTCCGGCCACCCAGCCCATCTACGAAAAACTTCGTGAGGTGATACCTCCCCCTGGAGACGATATGTACTTGGGAGATACTATCCAGGAAGTCGCACTATACGTGCGCAGAGGGGAGATAAATCATGGGATTTAAATCGGGAATCGTCGCCGTCCTCGGGAAGACCAATGTGGGGAAATCCACGTTCATCAACTCCCTAATCGGGCGCAAGATAGTCATTGTCTCCGACAAGCCTCAGACCACCAGGAACCGAATCCGTTGCGTCCTTACCACCGATGAAGCCCAGGTTGTCTTCGTCGACACTCCCGGGTTGCACAAGCCCATCAACAGACTCTCTGAGGTCCTGGTGAAGGAGGCCATGCGGGCCCTGGCGGGAATCGACGAGCTCGTTTATATGACTGAACCCACCGGGGAAATCGATCCCTTCGACGAGCAGATGATGCCGCGGATAAAGGTACTCCCCTGCCCAAAGATCTTGTTGGTGAATAAGATCGACCTCGCCAAGGGGAACCAGCTCCCCGAGACTCTCCTCGCCTACGACTCCTTGGGGATCTTCCAGGAGCTCGTGCCCATCTCCTGCACCCGCGGGAAGAACCTAGACCGTGCCCTGGAAGTGATCATAGAGTACCTCCCCGTAGGTGAGCCTTTGTTCCCCGGGGGAATGCCCACCGATAAGCCCCTAGAATTCATCATCGCCGAACTCATCCGCGAAAAGATCTATCACTTCACCTATCAAGAGATCCCTTACTCCACCGCGGTGGTTGTGGAGGAGATCCGAGAGCGGGAGGACAGACCCCTCATCGAGATCTACGCTACGATCTACGTCGCTAGGGACTCTCAGAAGGCGATTGTGATCGGCCACAAGGGTCAGAAATTGAAGGAGATCGGCCGCGCCGCAAGGATGGAAATCGAGGCGGTCTTCGGGAAGCAGGTCTACCTCTCCCTCCAGGTCAAGGTGAAGAAAAACTGGACAGAGGACGACATGATGATTGCCCAATTCCTCTACGCAAATGAGTGAGGCGTATCCAGTAGAAGCACCACGGTCCTTCGACGAGTTCCTGGCATGCGAGGCCTTGCAGCGGGAGCTCGATCCTCCAGTGTCGGCGGCGGTTCCCGCCTGGTTTCTGTGGGAACTTACTCGGGCCGGGGGGATCTGCCTCGCCGTGTTCGACGGGATCGGGTTCGCGCGGGAGCCGCTCGGGTTTGTCTTGGCCATGGTGCGAGAGGTCGGGGGTGAGAGGGTTCTTAGGTTGGTCCTCTACGGGGTGAAGCGTAATCGCTTGGACAAGGGAAGGCTCCGGGAAGGGCTTCTCGCCGGGCTCCGCGCCGAAACCCGGGATCTCGGCCTCGTGAAGCTCGTTTGGCCGTTCGATCCTCTGGAGTCCGAGTGGGCCGAGTTCTTGCTCGAGGACGCCGGCGCCCGGGCTGAGGGCTATGAGCTCCGTCGCGGCCGCGGGGGGGAGGTCCAGGAATTCAGGGCCCTCGCCACGATCGAGGAGAAGGTGAACGAGACCTCATGGCGACAGGCCTCCCTCAAGAGCTTTTTCCCCGTGAATACCACACGTCTCGCCCCCGGGGGCCTGCGGGAGCCCTCCTCGTGGAATTCCCACCTCAGCGCTCAAAGGCTCCTATTCGAGATTCCGTCCGTGGGCCTTTCTCGGTTGCCTGGAACCCTCAAGGTGATGTGGAAGGAAGCGTGGGAGGTGCTCGAGGAGTATATGGACCGGGGATATGTCCTAGTAGGCCTCTATCGCCAGCGCGACCGGACCTTTTTGGTGTTGGAACGGGCGACGTAGGCCGCTAATCTGGGGGACGGCCGTGAACGGGGAGATCGTGATCGAACCGGTGGAGGACTTCGAAGGATTCCACGCCTGTGAGCGGCTCCAGCAGGAGGTGTGGGGGCTCGAGGATCTCGGGGTGGTGCCTGACCACGTCCTCCTCACCACGGTGGAGGGCGGGGGATTGCTTCTCGGGGCATTCGTGGCGGAGGGCGGTGCGCGGGAGATGGTGGGGTTCGCCCTCTCTTTCTTCGGCCGCACCGAGGACGGGAAACTTCGGCACTGCTCCCTCATGGCCGCGGTCAAAGACGGTTGGCGAGACCGGGGCGTGGGTTATAGGCTCAAATTGGCCCAACGCGAGTGTGTCCTCCGTCAAGGGGTGGCTCTCATCACCTGGACCTTCGATCCTATGGAATCCCGTAACGCGCACTTCAACCTGAACAAACTCGGCGCGGTGGCCACGAGGTATTTCCTGAATTACTACGGCGATCTTCGGGACGAGCGGAACCGAGGGATCCCCACCGATCGCTTCCTGTGCGAGTGGCACCTGCGCTCCCCCCGGGTGGAGCGTCGGATCACCCAGGGCTACCAGCCCCCTGATCCGGAACTAATACGGGAAATCCCGGTTGTCAACCGGGGTAAGCCGGGAAAACCCCCCACTCCCGGGACGGTCAGCCTGGGCCTGGAAGAGGAGCGGCTCCGGTTGGAGATCCCCGTCGACCTCCAGGCCCTCAAAGCTCGTTCCCTAGCCCTGGCCCGCGCCTGGAGGTTCTCCACCCGGGAAGCCCTCTCCCACTATATGGGCCGGGGATATCTCGTAACGGGACTCCTGCGGGATGGGAAACGGAGTTTCCTCCTGTTGGAGAGGAAGCCCTTGGAGGAGGTGCTCGCGGCGCCGTGATCCCGCTGGAAAGGCTCGACCTGTTCGTTGTCGAACGCCCGCTTGTCCACCCCTTCAGGACGAGCTTCGGGGAGGAACGGGTGCGGCGCGTACTGCTCGTCAAGTTGTCGGGGGGAGGGGACGGGGGTTGGGGGGAGTGCGTTGCCTCCTTGGGGCCGTGGTATTCGGCGGAAACGGTGGAGACGGCCCTGCACGTAATCCGTGATTTCATCGTCCCGCTCCTCCGCGGAGCGGAGATGAGCCATCCAGAGGAGTTCCCAGCGCTCGGCTCACCCATCCGGGGACACCCTATGGCCAAGGCCGCGGTGGAGGCCGCCATCTGGGATCTCTACTGCCGATCGAAAGGTGTCCCCCTGTGGCGCGAACTCGGCGGGGTCCGCGATGAGGTCACCTCGGGGGTGAGCATCGGGATCCAGGAGAACATTCCCGCCCTCATCGAACGGATACGGGAGTTCGTGGCCCGGGGCTATCCACGGGTGAAGCTCAAAGTGAAACCCGGTTGGGATATTGCCGTCCTGGAGGCGGTTAGGGAGGAGTTCCCCGGGATAAACCTCCAGGTGGACGCGAACTGCGCCTACCGGCCAGGCGACCCGGCGCTCCTGGAGTTCGATAGGTTCAGGCTTCTCCTCGTCGAGCAGCCGTTCCATCACGAGGATCTCCTCGGCCACGCCCGCCTCGCCCGGGAGATCTCGACCCCCGTGTGCCTGGACGAGTCGGTCACCTCCCTCCATCGGGCATGGGAGGCGTTGGAGCTCGGGGCGTGCTCGGTGATCAACATCAAACAGGGGCGGGTGGGGGGCCTCACCGCGGCGGTGAAGATCCACGATCTGGCGCGGGAGCGTGGGGTTCCGGTGTGGTGCGGAGGGATGTTGGAGACCGGGGTGGGGCGCGCCCTGAACGTAGCCCTGGCGACACTCCCCAACTTCACGCTTCCCAACGATATTTCGGCCACGGATCGCTATTTCCGCGATGATATCGCGTATCCCCCCTTTGTGCTCACCCCCCGGGGAACGATCCCAGCCCCCCAGGCCCCGGGGATCGGCGTCGAGGTAGACGAGGACCGGATCCGCCGCGAGGCGGCACTTCATCTCTCGATCCCCCTAGTACGTGTCCCCTGACGTCCCTGGTGTGAGACGGGATGGGCCGTGTAGTCACCAAACGGCGCAGGCGGGGCCGCGGGGCCCCGGATATGTGAACGGCATCGCCTCGGCCGAAAGCGCAAGCCCTAGCCCAGGATCATCGGCTTGAAGGCCCGCCGCGTACGCCGACATCTCGTCCGCCGACAGAGCCCCCCGTTCACGGCTCACCCCAAAGAAATCCGGGACTGGCTCACGCGCGAGCGGTTTCCCAGCTATCCCTCCACCTCGAATAGGCGGGTGCAGGAGAGCACGCCGTCGATATAGACCTCCACCCACCAGGTGCCGCTGGGGCGGCTCCCCGGGCTTCCCAGGGCGAACTCCCACGAGGTGGAATAGCTCCTGAGGCATCTCACCCCGTATGCGGCGGGGTTGGGAGGGGTGGTGGTCA
>Ga0209426_1001993_pt1 | contig 10418 bp, 4 predicted proteins | sample Deesub1362B_J571_FD_187697 | JGI IMG/M metagenome (GOLD analysis project Ga0209426, IMG submission 187697) | Deep oceanic, basalt-hosted subsurface ecosystem from Juan de Fuca Ridge flank, Pacific Ocean, CORK Borehole 1362B_J2.571 (SPAdes)... ...
GGCCGCCGTGGGCGGCTTCCTGCTGGTCAACCGCGCGGCCATCACCGGGGTGCTGATCGCCATCGCCTTCGGCATACTGGCCCACGCGGGCCTGGCCGGGACCATCCGCCAGCTGCGTCCGCTGTCGATCGCCCCGCGCCTGGTGCAGACGCTGGACTCCGCCGAGCTGAACCCCGCCCAGGGCCGTTATCCGGGGCCGGTGGCCATCACCACCTTCCATGAGCCCAGCTTCGTCTTCCTGACCGGCAAGGACACCCAGCTGACCGACGGGGCCGGCGCCGCGCGCGCCCTGGCCGAGGGCCGCCCCGCCATCGTCGAGGCCCGCGACGACGAGGCCTTCCGCCGCGCCCTGGCCGATCTGGGCGCCGCCGGGCGGGCTGTCGGCGTGGTCAGCGGCCACAACTATTCCTCGGGCGACGACATGCGCCTGACCGTCTACGCTCCCGCCGGATCGGGCCAGCGGAGCACGAACCAGGGGAGCCCCCGCCGATGAGCCGCTTCATCCAGATCGTCGAGGTCGGCCCGCGCGACGGCCTGCAGAACGAGAAGACGGTGCTGGAGCCCGCCGTGCGCGCCGACTTCGTCCAGCGGCTGGAGGCGGCCGGGGCCAGGCGCATCGAGGCTGTCAGCTTCGTCCACCCCAAATACGTGCCCCAGATGGCGGGCGCCGAAGAGGTCATGGCCGCCCTGCCCCGCACCGACGGCCGCAGCCGCATCGGCCTGGTCCTGAACGGCAAGGGCTACGACCGCGCCCTGGGCACGGCGGTGGACGAGGTCAACGTCGCCATGTCGGCCACCGACGGCTTCGGCCTGAAGAACCAGGGCCTCAGCGTCGACCAGCAGGTGCAGATGCTGTCCGAGATCATCGCCGGCCGCGCCAATGCAGACGGCGCGCCGGGCGCGACGCCCAGGCTGTCAGCCACCCTGTCCTGCGTCTGGGGCTGCCCGTTCGACGGCGAGGTCTCGGTGCAGCAGGTCAGCGATCTGGTCGCCCGCATCGCCGCCCTGGGCGTCGAGGAGATCGCCCTGGCCGACACCATCGGCGTCGGCGATCCGTGGAGCGTGACGAAGAAGGTCGAGGCCGCCCGCAAGGCCGCGCCGGACGCGACCCTGCGCCTGCATTTCCACGACACCCGCAACACGGGCCTCGCCAACGCCTATGCGGGCGTCGAGGCCAGCGTGGACGTGCTGGACGCCTCGGTCGGCGGCATAGGCGGCTGCCCCTTCGCGCCGGGCGCGACGGGCAATATCGCGACGGAGGATCTGGTCTATATGCTGGAGCGAGCGGGTTATTCGACCGGCTACGACCTGGACAAGCTGATCGACACGGGCCGCTGGATCGGCGAGAAGATCGGCAAGCCGCGCCTCAGTGCTCTCAGCCGCGCGGGCGGGTGGGCGTTTAGATAGCGCCGTTGACGTCGCAGTCCTTCCATCCTGCGTGCAAGCTCCTTAAGAAGTTGAAATGACTCATATCTGCATCGACGGTTTCAACTTGGCCCTGCCGAATGGGACCGGCATCGCCACCTATGGCCGCAACCTTCTGGCGAATCTGCAAGCGGCAGGCTTTGAAACCGAGGTGCTCTATGGACCTGAAGTCGCACGGAACGCCTCCAACCTGTTGAACGAGACCGCTCTGGTGGACGCGGAGCGTGCGCCTCGCAAGCTCAGTAAGAAGGCAAAGATCCAGCGCTTTACCCGCACCTTCGCCAGCCGCTTCGGCCGCACTGCCTTTCCTATCCACCCTTCGGGCGAGGTGATCTGGCCGTCTCGCGGCGGCGGGCGGCCAGCAGCGAACCGATTTTGGGCATGCCCGTCACTGTTCGCCCTCTCTCACCGAAGCTTGCAAGCCTATGGCGCAACCACGCCGCTCGTCTTCCAGGCGGCGAACGGAGGCCGGGCTCCAGATGTGATGCACTGGACGACCCCCTTGCCCGTGTACGCCAAGGGTATACCGAATATTTGCACCTTTCACGATCTGATCCCTCTTCGGCTTCCTCACACGACCCTGGATGACAAGAAAGTCTATATGGATCTGTGTCGGGAAGCGGTGAAGCGCGCCGACCATATCGCCGTCGTTTCCGAGACTACACGTCGGGACGTAGAGCGTATACTCGGTGTTTCGCCCGACCGTATCACTAACACCTACCAAGCCATCGATTTGCCGCGTAGCCTGACGGAACGTCCTCAGCACGATGTCGAATTGGAACTCGAGGGTGTCTTCAACCTGGGCTGGAAGAATTACTTTCTGCATTTCGGCGCTATCGAGCCGAAGAAAAATCTCGGGCGCATCGTAGAAGCTTATCTCGCGTCGGGTTCGAAGACGCCTTTGGTGCTCATCGGCGGCAAGGCCTGGCTGGACCAAGGCGAAACCGCCCTGCTCAACCAAGTCAAGCGGGACGGCGGCCCCAGCGCCGACCGGATTCGCCAGTACGACTATATGCCGTTCTCCATGCTGATCAGCCTGATCCGCGGCGCGAAGGCGACATTGTTCCCGTCGCTCTACGAAGGTTTCGGCCTTCCTGTGCTGGAGTCCATGGCCCTTTCCACCGCCGTACTGACATCCACGGGCGGCTCCCTGCCTGAAGTCGCTGGCGAGGCGGCCGTGATCATCGACCCTTACGATGTCCAGGCGATTACGCGAGGCATCCGAAGCTTGGACCAGGATGAAGATTTACGAAGCGCGATGGTCCAGAAGGGCGTGATGCAAGCGGCCCGGTTCACGGCCGAAGCCTATCAGGCCCGACTTCGGGATCTCTACGGGAAAATAGGCGTCAGCACCTGAGGTCGCGGCCGTCCTGCGGAACAGACATGACTCCTATCGGCCCGCGCGTCGTCATATTCAGAGTTCCGGGAGCCGAGTCCGCCGCCAACGCCGACCGTCTCGCTGCAACCGCGATTAAGGCAGGGCTCGATGTTCTGATCGCACCGTACTGGCCAGACGATCTTGAAGCCGCCGCAGCGCCACAGTCGCCGCTGCTCGACCGCGACATCGGATCGGCGCCTCGACTATCGGCATTCGCTTTTCGCCAGAAGTTTGGGTTCGATCTCGACCTCGCGGACCTTTCCGCCCACCTCTTCGCCACCCAGCCGCTTACAGCCGATCTCATCCTGGCCGAATCCATCTGGAACCAGCACCTGCGCGGCGTGGCGCAGACGGCGGTGCGTTTTCTGGACGATTACAACGCCGATATCGTCTTTGTGCCGCATGGCGCCGAGATCGTTTCGCGCCTGCTGGCCGAAATGACTGTCGCAACCCGTCGGCGCCTGATGTTTTGGGAAAGCGCCTTCTTCCCCGGCTTTCACTACATCGATCCTCATGCCCCGCACTTCTTCCGAGGAGAGTGCGGCCTAGATCGTCTGCCGTCGCCCGTGGAACCCACGCCGCGAGCCATGGCCTTCGTCGCCCGTTGGAAGGCGGACAGGGCCTCCAAATACCTTCAGACTGCCCCCCCGTCATCCCGGCTGGAGTTGCAGCAATGGGCGGGAGCCGATCGCCGCCCCATGCTCTTCCTGCCGGGACAGATCGCGACCGACGCCAATGCGGTCGTGGGGCTGGGACATCACGACAGCCTCGGCGCGGTCTATAGGGCGGCCCTTCGGAGCGTACCCGAGGATTGGCGGGTCATCTATAAGCCCCATCCTCTGGCGGAACATGATGTGTTGCAGGACTACGAAGGTTCACCCGACCGTCTTTTTCGAACCGATGCGGACATCCATGACGTTTTCGCCGTCTGCGACGCTGTTCTGACCTATTCCTCGAATGTGGGCCTGGAAGCCCTGCTTGCCGGCCTTCCCGTCATCCTTCTAGGCCGCCCTGTGTATGCGGGTCGAGGTTTGACGCACGATCTCGCGAAGCCCGAGGCGTTAGGCGCCCTGCTGGCGCAAAGGGCGGAACCGCCCTCGCAGAATGCGGTCGCAGCCTTCGTAGAGTTGCTGCTGGCCAAAGGATTGACGGCGGACGGCGATCCGGCCGGCCTCCTGAGCAGGATCGCTGAGGCGGGATCCCGACCTCAAACGGCGCGCCTGCCGTGGTATGGTCAGACTGTCCAGGCGGTCGGACAGGCGGCCGGCGGCCTGACCAAGGCGCTCGCGCGATCTAAAACCCTGGCCGAAGCCCTCGCGGCCTTGCCCGAGCCCCAGCGCCGCACATTGCTGGAGCATGTGCCAGCCGAAGCCCTGGCCCCCCACCTGTTCGGCGGGCCGCAGGCGCCGCGAGGCCAGTTGGCGCCGCGCCCTCAACCCGACATCGCGCCCGGCGGTGACCTTGTTCACACAGATCTCAAGCTTGAGCAGAGCGTGGACCCAGCGGCGGCCCTCGCCAAGACAGCGTCTCTCGCCGCACCGGGCCGGACGTTGTGCCTGACGCTGCCGAGTTGGAACACCTGTCCGCCGGACGCCATCCAGCGCCTGGATCGCGACGATATCGACGCCCTCTGCGCCCGGTGCGATCCGCCGCTCGAGGCGCAGGTGCACGGCCTTGACGGCGACCGGCTGATATCGCCGGACGACGCGCCAGCTTGGGTAGTGCTGGCAGGGCCGAAGGCCCGCTTCCCGCTGGTCGTCGAGGGGCCGGTCTGCTTCCGTCCCTGGATCATCCCCCCGGAAGCCTTCACCTATCGAGAGGAGCCGGAGCCAACGCGGAAGGGTTTCCTGGTCTGCATCGGTCCCGGCGATCCGGCGATATTCGGCCCCTATCTTACCATGCCGCCGGGGAGGTGGCGCATATCCTGGCGCATCGGTCCGACGTCAGTCTGGGATCGACTGACGCGCCTATTGCGGCGCCCGCGCATTGTCATGGACGTTGTCGAGCACCGCGATAGCCAAATCACAGTCGTCGGTCGGACAACAAACGCCTCAGCAACCCTAGTCTTGAATCCGACCAGCGGCTCACTGCTGGAATTTCGCACCTCCGGCACGAGCGAAATGCGAATTTCCCAAGTACCGTTTGAAGGCGTTGAACTTCGAGGAGAAGGAAAGCTGACAGAATGAAGCTCGGCCGCTAACCCTCCTGCCCATTCCCGCGCCTGACGGAAGCGGCGCAGATTTCCGCCGATAATCTTTCTCCAATCCGTGCGAGGGAGATGTTCACGACCCGGCGACAGTTCGGTGACGGCTTCCGGGACATTATATGTTCCACCGCAGTTGAAGGCGCTCTTTGAGGCGTTCTGGTGCTGTCGGCACGGAGAATCGCAGCGATGAATGATCCGCCCCTTCAATCTGACCCAGAAGGAGGAATGAAATGGCTCGGAAGCACAAGCCCGAGGAGATCATCGGCAAGCCTATTCAGCATTACCGTTCTTGTTCAGTGCGCGCTTAGAGTGCGTCGAGCAGAACCTTGGTCACAAGCAGGTCTGCCTTGCCGTTAGTTCTGATACGCACCTCGACATCGTCTGCACGACCATCTTGCGGAATGCGGAAGCTGAGCACGCATTCCTGACGGAATTGCTTACCGGACAATTTGACCGCCTGTGTCGCAAATACACGCTCGCCGCCGCCGGTCGAAACTTCAAACTTGGCCGTGCCGGGCTTCTTGAAGCTCATGGCAGACGGCCCAGTGCAATCGTATTCCACAAACAGCTGATAGTTCCCCGCGGACAGCGACATATAGGGGCCATAGACCACCCAGCCGCGGCTGCCCTTCAAGACCTCAATGCGACCGCGGGAATCCATTACAGCGCCATTCTTGAGCGTCAGAGCAGTGATCAGATCGCCCGTACCAATACGTTTCGGAGCGGTGGACACCGACTTGGCCGGAACCGGCTTTGCCGGAGCGGCTGCCGATGCCGGTTTTTGTGCAGGAGGCACAACCTTTTTCGGCGGCGCCGCCGGCGCCTGAGGTGCGACCGGCGGGTTCGAATAGTGCATTTGCGCGCCTTCACCGTTCACACGGTTCTCGAAGATCATGCCGGCCAGGATCTGAGCCACTTCGGGCTCGTGTCGACTGAACAGCCCATCAAGGGTCGAGCCGTGCTGAACAACCTCTAGATCCAGCCGCTCGCCAAGGCGCGCTTCCAGCTCGGCCATACAGCGTACGAAGTCGACCGCGCCCTTATGGATCGCGTTCAGGCGATCATACTGGAACTGCTCACCGATGTCGGACAGGTATTCAACTTCGATCTTGCCATCGACCTCCTTGAGGTTCGACACAGATGTATGTGGCGCGCTGAAGAACTGCTCCATCACCGCCAGCTTGCGGATATAGAGCGGTTCGCGACCGTCACGCGGATCAAAGCTGTTGGCCAGATAACCGGCCATCTTGCCCTTTACCTCGGGGTCCAGTTGTGCCTCTCTGCGAACAGCCAGGTAAAGGCCGTAAACATCGGTGTTCATCGGACGCAGCAACTCGGCGATGACCTTCTGCATCGTCCCGAAGTAGCCGATATCGACCACGCCGACCGTGGTGTCGGGCTTGACGCCATGGTCCGCGATGTAGCGCTTGAACAATGCAGCAAGCGTGGCGGCATTTTCCTGAATCGGGGCTTTAAGGCGCTGAATCACCTTGAGTGTACGCACCTTGTCACGCGGCAGAGACACCAACTCGTTAGCGGACGAGAAGCCACCGGCTGACAGCACCTCATCAGTGATCAAATGGCTCTCAACACCCAGACGGATGCTGAGGAACTCCGACAGCTTACCGGAGGTGTAGCGGGCATTCACGATACGGGTGACGTTCTCGAAATCATCAGCCAGCGCCATGATATCCATCATGCGCCGCGAGGCGGCGATATATTGCGTCGGCACGTCTTTCTTGAGCGGGACGATACGCTGATAAGCGTCAAATGCGTCCTTCATCACCCAACCGTCACGGGCCAAGAAAAGCAGAACATCCGTAGGGTTCTGTTCGACCTGCGCACGCAGCCAACTGGTGTAACTGGCCAGCAACGGCCCCAGCACGGCATAGCCAAAACGATAGGGGTTCTGCGCGAACGCAGAGTCCAGTCGCGGTGCAAAGTGATCGTCGAACAAGCCGTTGATCACGCCGCCCAGCATGAACGACCATTCCAGGGACCGCTGCCCCACCTGGTTCTGCTTCACCCCTGCCAGATAGTCTTTCAGCTTTGGGGCCAGGTCCAAAGTGACCTTGGGGCTCGCGATATGAATACTATGGACACCGTGTTTCAGCGCCATCTTCGTATCGACGACGAAATTATCGCCGAAGTGAAGCACTTCGCCCGGGGCCACGCCCATAGTCTGGGCGACGTGATCGTAGAGATGCCCATCCTTCTTGCTGAGGCCGAGCTCCGAAGAAACGAACAGGCGCACGCCGCTTAAGTCATAGCCAGCGCTTTCCAGGTAGCGACGGATGACCTGCCCTGACATGTAGAAGTCGGACATGATCACAATATTCAGTCCCTGCGACCTGGCAGAGTTGAACACCATCTTGGCGGATTCACGTGCGCGAAGGAACTTACCTTCCGTTTCGATCTCGTACCGCTTGATCTCTTCGACGATATCAGCCGCGACACCCGTCATAAGCAGGTAGTGGCTGTAGATTTCGTCTATAGTGACATCCTGATGCGGCGACGATTTGCGCGCATATTGTTCGGACCTAATACGGAAATCACGGTGATCGAACTTTGAGTCCTTTATCAGATTTTGCGCGTGCCGTGCCGCAAAGGTAAAAACATCTTCAGGAGAATATATATCCCGCACCAACAGGGTATCGAACACGTCAAAGCTGATAAGTTTATACTTGTTCAGATAGGTGACGGCTTCTGCTGTGGAGCGGATGATGAGACGCTTGCCCGGCTCCACTTCTGGCAGTGTTTGGCGTGCCGGCTTGGCGATTTCGCTGGCAATTACCGACTGCTGAGCGGCCTCGGTGATGATGGCTACTGATGGATTGCTCAGCAGTTCAGATGCATCCATATCCGGTACAGCAGCCAGATTGATCTGGCGCGACTTCAGATACTCAACGAAGGCTTTACGACGCCGCCCCTCATTGACGATCTTATCCTGCCACACCGAAGCGAGAGGGCGATCCGCAGAATCAAAGGCGAAGCCAATCTGCTTGTTGTTCAACAAGGCTTCGCCACAGAAATAGATGTTTAGGTTGTAAGCAAGAGCCTCCAGCAAGACCGTGCTGTTGATGGCGACAACCGCATCGGCCTTGGCCAGGAGTTCGTCGATGGGATCGCTGACCATCTGGCTGCGGCCATCCAGGAACTCTTCATATCGGTGGCCGGTATGGTCCAGCGGGTGCGCCTTAATCAGGATCCTGAATTCCGACGGCACGTTGCTAAGCACGTGCTCGATCAGTTGCTTGTTCGAACGGAAATGACGCGAGAAGACTATAGAGTTGGTGTCGTTCTCGAGTTGCAGAGCCAACAGCACCGTCTTGTGCTTCAGCGGCCTGCCATTCGTCTGCTGTGATTTGATGACCCGCCCCACCAGATTTTCCAATGTGGAGGCACAGATCGAAGATGAGCCATTAGTGCCGTCGGCATCGAAATGGATGTAGTGCTTTTGCGGGAACCAGCCCAGCTCGCTGAACACGATCGGGATGTTAAAATCAGACCGCAGCTTGGCCAGCACCCCTTGATAGGCTGGATGATTTCCGTTGTGGAACAAGATCACATTCGGATTACAGGCGCGAATTTGATCAAACAGCTTCGTCGGCTCGTTGATCCAGTCAAACACGCTATAGATTTCGTCTGGAACCTCTTCACGTGGCAGATCGTAAAGATTGAAATAGCCCTTGGGGCGCGAGCAGACGTAATGACCCTTCCAGCCCGCCTTGCTGACGATCGGGTGCCACATCTCTTCGATGTGCTCGTTCGAGATCGACAAGCCGAAGACGCGAATTTCTTCGGCAGCCACATTGAGAAGTGGCTCATAATTTGACGCCGCCGGCTTCACGCGCTGGGTCGCGGCCAGCCATTCACTGCGATCCAACTCGGGCAGACGCGTAATCTTGGTCGGCGGTAGCAGCGGCCGCGACAGTTCCCGACGGTAATAGGCTTCACCCGGAGTTTCACCATCGCGCGCTGCATCATCTTGACTAGAGAACTCGATCTTGCGCTCGAAATGCTTTTCCAGCGAGATCTTCATAAGCTCGTAGATATTAAGCGCGTGACGTATTTGAACGGCCAACTTGACGCGGTCGACCTTTGGCAGCTCCATGATCTCGAGCAACGATTGCTCGAAAAGGGCTGACTGAGTGGGCCAATCCGGCCAAACCGCTGCAGTCTCCAACGCGCCCTGCTTCAGACGTTGGACAAGAGCCGGATCTTGCTTGAGACGTACGAGAGCATCGGTGATTTGGTGGAAGCTGCCTACATTCGTGACAAGCGCATTAACATCATCCTTTATGTATTGATCAAATCCCGTCACGTTCGAGACAACAGCAGTGCCTCCGCAGTGAAACATCTCCAGGGGCGGGCCAAACATCCCTTCCACGAAGCTATGCTTTACCAAAATATCACAGGAGCGATAGACGTCCGCCACCTTTGTTATAGGTATGTTTGACAAAACACGACTAACATGCGGATAAGAATTTATATCAGAAGGCGTAAGAAGCCAAACATCTTCTATGCCAGACGCTTTAACGGCATCCACCGTGCGCGCTATGTTCTTGAATCTTGAAGTTACAGACCCTTCGACTAGGACACGCAATCCATCCCTCGGTCGGGCATCAACGACATTACCATTCGGGCTGTAAATATCTTTTCGGATGCCATTCTCGACGAAAAACACGTCCGAATGGAACCGCTTTTCCAAATCTTCCTTAATCCACAATGCTTCAGTGATAACAGGAAGGCCAAGATTATATGATTCATGAGCAAGATATTGGTTAGAAATATCTGCATCTTCAGAAAAATAGGCCTCAATCGACTGAACAAAATATGAATATTGCTTTGCATTCAGCTTATGCAAATGAAACGGAGACATCCACCAAGTGGCAATACAAATATCGTACTGATTTTTACCGGCTTCAGAAATTGATATAAAATCAAGATTTCTCATCGCGTCGTGCCAGATATCTTCTGGCTTGAGAGTAATCTTTTCTAACGTCACCAAATGAACTTGGTGACCCTTTTCTTTTAAATAGGCGGCATGCTGAAAAATAACATATGAGCCTCCACTAATCTTTGGAGAACCAAAAATGAATGCTATTCTCATAATTATCCGCTCACGTCATACGCGCAAATTTTTACGATTTGATAAAAATTTGACACTTGTAGATACTTGAGATTGACCTACCGCCTGAATTGACTTTTGTCTATAAGATGCAGTCTAGAAGGCCTCTATGGCGAAATTTCCCATTTCGGCGTAACGTTGGGATATATATTTTCGGCAAGCTGCCCGCAGATTGAAATCGAATAAGAATCGACATTTCCAGCTCCCCATCAAGGATTGGGCATGCACTATCTCGTAACCGGCGGCGCTGGTTTTATCGGCTCGCATCTAACTGAGTT
>Ga0209426_1001994_pt1 | contig 10418 bp, 9 predicted proteins | sample Deesub1362B_J571_FD_187697 | JGI IMG/M metagenome (GOLD analysis project Ga0209426, IMG submission 187697) | Deep oceanic, basalt-hosted subsurface ecosystem from Juan de Fuca Ridge flank, Pacific Ocean, CORK Borehole 1362B_J2.571 (SPAdes)... ...
GCGCGCCTTGAGCGCTTTGTCCAGAGGTACATTGACCATACCTGGAGGTATTCTCGCCCTGCTGAAGGGAGTGGGGGAGATGGATAGCCTGAGGATGGACGTCATAAGGTAGCGTCTGCAAGTTTTAAGCTTTTTTGGCTAAAAGCAGCGCCGCCAGTGATACCCCCACGCTGACCAGGGCGATAACCGTAAATACCTCCACAATGCCGAAGATATCCATGAAATGCCCGGCCACGGGCTGCACCAGACTTCTCCCCTCCAGGCTCAGGCCGAAGTAGATGCCAAACAGGGTGGCTCTGAGCTGGGGCGGGACGCTGCCCATGAGGAACGGCTGCACCGTCGCCTGTCCCATGTACCTGAGCAGACCAAAGAGGCTTAAGATTATGATGAGCCCGGCATTGAAGGGTAGCTCAGCCAGTAGATATAGGACCGGGCCGCTGGCCACCAGCACTAGAAAGACTGCCTGCTTTCTGCCCCACCTATCGGACAGCCACCCGCCGAACAGGCTGCCGGCGACGCCCCCGATTCTGACGATGCCCATCATCATGGCGGCGTAGGCGGGGGCGATGTGGTGCTTATCCACGAGGTATATGGGGATAAAGGCCATGGCTGAAGCGGCGATAAACTGCATGACAACCGCCAGCGTGAAGATAAGGGCAATCGGGCGTAAAACTTGAAAAATAGTGAGGTGCGGGCGCACCGGCTGCGGGGTGAGTCCATTATCTTGGGGTGTTTGCCTTGCTCCCTTGCTGTCATATATTTGCTTTCTTTGCCTGAACTTCCTCAGAATCAATGGTACTGCCGCCAGGGCGGGCAGGCTCAGGATAATATAGGCGAAGCGCCACCCTAGAAACTCGGCGATGAGCCCTCCCAGAACCGGGCCGATGGTGAAACCGATGCTGCCGCCCACCATGTGCAGGGCGATTACCTTGCCTCTTCTCCTCTCCTCAAAAAGGCCGGAGAGCATTGATACCGCGGAGGGATGGTAAGCCCCGGCGAAAATTCCCATCACAATCAGAATGAAGAGCATGGGGTAATAGGCTGGGCTCAGACCAACTGCCAGCGCCATAAGGCCAACGCCGCCCAGGCCGATGGCCATGGCGATGTGCCGGCGAACCCGGTCGCCAATCCAGCCTCCGGGAAACTGGGAAAGGCCGGCGGTGATGGTGTAGGCGGAGAGGAGCATCCCCGATTGTAAGTAACTTAGCCCCAGGCTTTCCCGAATCAGTGGGAGTAACGCGATAAGCAGCCCGGTGCACAGGTCATGGCTGAGGTGAGTGTAGGTGAAGAAGGTGGCGGTACTCCCGCCCCATTGCTGGAGAACTGCGCTCGGTTTTCTGAACCCAAACAATGGTGGGCACTCTCTCTAGAGCAAAATGGCGTTATCTGAGGGGCTCTGCTTTGCTAGACTTAATCTTAATATCTTGGGGGAGATTAGTGCAAACTCTATTTACGGGTGTGAGCGCCGCTTTGACGAGTGAGGCGAATTATGGTATCTTTCAAAAGGAAAATTGCTGGGGCGCTGGTGATGGGAAGTAACTAAAAAGGAGTGATGATGCAGTTAACTAAAGAAGACCTCCTTGGCATGTACCGGCGGATGGTGGCGATACGCATCTTTGAGATGAGCCTCCCCCACTATTTTGAAGAGGGTTACATCGTGGGGACTGGGCACGTTTCCATGGGTGAGGAGGCGGTGGCGGTGGGAGCCTGCCATGCCCTGGAGGAAAGGGATTACGTCATGTCCACCCACCGTGCCCATGGCCATGTCCTGGCCAGGGGCGCGGATATGAAGGTGATACTGGCTGAGGTCTTCGGCAAGGCTACCGGTTGCACCGGAGGTAAGGGTGGCTCAATGCATGTTTCTGATTTTGACCGGAACTTCCTCGGCACCAGCGCCATCGTGGGTGGGGGGATAACCCTGGCCGGTGGCGTTGGCCTGGCAATCAAGATGCGCAAGTCTGACCAGGTCTGCCTCGATTTCTTTGGTGACGGGGCGAGCAACCGCGGGACATTCCATGAGGCGCTGAATCTGGCGGCGCTGTGGAAGGTGCCCACGGTGTTCCTCTGCACCAATAATCAGTATGCCATGACCCTGCCGCTGCCCAAGGGATGTGCCAACCTTGATATCTCGGCAAGAGCCGCTGCCTATAACATGCCGGGTTACCGGATAGATGGCACTGACGTCATCGCCGTCTATGAGACGGTGAAGGCGGCGGTGGAGAGGGCCAGAAAAGGCGAAGGACCAAGTTTAATCGAGTGTGTTACCTATCGCCTGTCACCCGAGCACAGTCTCCGGGTGGGGACGGTAGCCGGTACCGAGTATCGGCCGAAAGGTGAGCTGGAAGAGTGGTGGGAGAAATATGACCCTGTCAAGATTTTCCGGCAGAAACTGATTGAGACGGGCTACCTGACCGATGAGGCAGCCAAGCAAATTGAGGCTGAGGCGCAGCGGGAATTTGATGAGGCTGTGGACTTCGCCAAGAACAGCCCTGAGCCAAGTCCCGAGACAGCGTTTGAGGGCGTCTATGCTCCGGAAGGAGGTAAGTGAAGTGGCGGAGCGCAGGATAACCTACCGAGAAGCCATTGCTGAGGCGATAAAAGAGGAGATGGCTCGGGACGAGAGGGTCTTCCTCATGGGGGAAGACCTGGGGAAATTTGGCGGTGCCTTTGGCACCACTCGGGGCCTGTACCAGGAGTTCGGTGAGGAGCGGGTCAAGGATACCCCCATATCAGAGACGGCTATTGTTGGTTTTGGCGTTGGTGCCGCTTTGGTTGGCATGCGTCCCATCGTTGAGATAATGCGCATTGACTGGAGCACCATCGCCATGGATGAGATTGTCAATCATGCCGCCAAGATGCGCTATCTCTCCGGGGGCAAGCCTGAGCTCGCCATGGTCATCAAGACCAATGCTGAAGGAGGGCTTGGTCTTGGAGCACAGCACTCACAGAGCTTTGAGTCCTGGTTTGTCCATGTGCCTGGACTCAAGGTGGTCATGCCCTCTGGCCCTTATGATGGGAAGGGACTTTTGAAGGCAGCCATCAGAGACCCCAACCCGGTGATATTCATTGAGCCCACCACCTTGCTCAGCCTCAGTGGCGCCGTGCCTACCGAAGACTATGTGGTGCCGCTGGGGAAAGCGGCTGTCAAGCGGGAAGGGAAAGACGTGACCATTGTTGCTTGGGGGACGCTCTTGCCCAAGGCGCTGAACGCCGCGCAGACCTTGGCGGGTGAGGGAATTGAGGTGGAGGTGATTGACCCGCGCACTCTTCGTCCGCTGGATATTGATACCATCGTTGCCTCGGTTGAGAAGACGGGGAGGCTGGTGGTGGCGCATCAGGCGATAAAAACTTGCGGCGTTGGGGCGGAAATAGTGGCTCAGGTTCAGGAAATGGCGTTTGACCATCTGGATGCCCCCATCAAGCGGGTGGCCACTCCTGATGTCATCATTCCGGTGAATCGCAATCTGGAGAGGGTGGTATTTCCTCAGGAAGAGGAAATCATTGCGGCGGTGAAGTCCATCCTCTAAATTATAGTTCCTTGTTGGGGGGATGATTTTGCTCAAGAGCCATAACTGTGGTGAATTGCGGAAAGAACACGTTGGCAAGAAAGTAACCCTGGCTGGCTGGGTGGACCGCCGCCGGGACCACGGGAAGCTCATTTTCATTGACCTGCGCGATAGAGAGGGCATTGTTCAAGTTGCCTTCAACCCGGAGGTGTCAGAGGTCAGCCATAAGGTGGCCGATAGGATGCGCAGCGAGTACGTGGTGAGGGTAAGCGGAGAGGTCGCCCGACGTCCCCGGGGAACGGAAAACCCCAAACTGCCCACTGGGGAGGTTGAGGTGATTGCGCAGGAGGCTGAGATACTGAATCCGTCCAAGACGCCGCCCTTCTACATCAATGAAGATGTTGAGGTGGAGGAAAACCTGCGGCTGAGGTATCGCTACCTTGACCTGCGGCGGCCTCGGATGAGGGAGAGCATGATGCTGCGCCATCAGGTGGTGAAATTCATCCGCGATTTTCTCGATGCCAGCGGCTTTATTGAGATTGAGACCCCCATTCTGATCAAGAGCACCCCGGAGGGCGCGCGTGATTATCTGGTGCCGAGCCGTCTCCATCCTGGAAAGTTCTATGCGCTGCCTCAGTCCCCGCAGCAGCTGAAACAGCTGCTCATGGTCGCCGGGATGGAGAAGTATTATCAGATCGCCCGCTGCTTCCGTGATGAGGACACTCGCGCTGACCGCCAGCCCGAGTTCACCCAGCTTGACCTGGAGATGAGCTTCGTTGAGGAGGAGGATATCCTCTGCCTGATGGAGGAGCTTTTTGTTTCTCTGGTGGCGGCGGTCAGACCGGAAATGAGAGTGCTCAAGCCATTTCCCCGCCTGAGCTATGCTGAGGTGATGGACCGCTACGGCACGGATAAGCCAGATCTGCGCTTTGGCATGGAGATAAAGGACCTCTCTGACATCGTGGCGCAATCTGGCTTCTCCATCTTTAGCTCGGCAATCGCCAGCGGCGGCAAGGTCAAAGGTATCTGTGCGCCCGGCTGTGCTGATTATACCCGCCGGCAGCTTGAGGAGCTGAATCAGCTGGCGCGGAGTTGTGGGGCGGGGGGGCTGGTAACCATAGCTCTGGGTGACTCCGCCGGCGGCAGTTTGGATGATTTATCCATGGAGAAGGTGCGGTCAGCGGCGGCCAAGTTTCTCACCCTGGATGAGGTGAAAGAAATGGCCAGGCGGCTGGAGGCGAATATGGGCGATCTTCTTCTCATCGTCGCCGGAGATGCCAAGGTGGTCAACCTGGCTCTGGGGGAGCTGCGCCGGGAGATGGGCACTAGACTCAAACTGGCGGAGCCGAATACGCTCGCCTTCGCCTACATCAAAAACTTCCCCTTGTTCCGATGGGACGAGGAAGCAGGGCGATGGGATTCAGAGCATCATCCTTTCACCAGACCCTGGGATGAAGATATACCGTTGATTGATACTGACCCGGGAAAGGTGCGGGGCAAGCACTATGATATGATCTGCAATGGCTATGAGATAGGTGGTGGCAGCCTCAGAATCCACACCGCAGAGCTTCAGCGAAAGGTGTTCAGGCTTCTGGGCTACCGCGATGAGGAGATTGATGAGCGCTTTGGCCATATGCTGGAGGCTTTTGAATATGGCGCCCCACCTCACGGAGGCATCGCCCTCGGCATTGACCGCATCGTCATGCTGCTGGCGGGAAGGGAAACTATCCGGGAGGTGATCGCTTTTCCCAAGACGCAGAGCGCCGTTGATCTGACCTTTAACGCCCCTTCGCCCGTCAGCGAGGAGCAGCTGGCTGAATTGCATATTGAGCTGCGTGAAGAAGATTAGTTTATGGTTGACATAAAAGAAGTAGCCGAAAACATATATCTCATTGATAACCGCCTGTACGGCATCCCCGAGTGGGGGAGCGTCTATCTCATCAATGAGGACAAGAAGGCGCTGATTGACGCCGGTCCCACTACCTCGGTGGGCACTGTTCTGGAGGGAATCAAAAAGATTGGGGTTGAAGCCCGGGATGTCAACTATGTAATTGTGACGCATATCCATCTGGACCACGCTGGTGGGGCAGGGGCGCTGCTTGAGAGTATGCCTCAGGCGCAGGTGGTGGTGCACCATAAAGGGGCAAGGCACCTGGTGGACCCGACAAGGCTGGTCAGCAGTGTGGCCGAGACTCAGGGGGAAAAGGCGATGCGGATGTTTGGTGAGGTGGTGCCGATTGCAGAGGAGCGGGTAAGAGCAGTGAGCGGTGATGAGGTGATTGACTTAAGTGCGCAGCAGGCTTTGCGAATCATTGATGCCCCGGGGCATGCCTCACATGAGCTGTGTATCTATGAGAGCCGGAATAATGGGCTGTTCAGCGGGGATGCTGTAGGGATATCGGTGCTGGGAAATGAAGTGGTGCTGCCGGTCACGCCCGAGCCCAGCTTTGATTTGGAGCGGTACCTTGATACGCTGGAGAGGTTGATGGCTTTGAAAGCGAGCAGGATTTATTTCGCCCACTTTGGTGCCAGTAGCAAGGTTCAGGAGAGTTTGGAGTTGGTCAGGGATAAACTTAAGTCCTGGGATAAGATAATAGCTAGGGCGATAGAAGAGGGAGGATTGGAGCGGGCGGCGGAGGAATTCAAGTCTCAACTGTATCTGGAACTGGAACCGGTGAGAAAAAAGAAGTCCCTGTATAAATACCTGACCGATGGCATTATCGCCATGAATGTCGGCGGTTATATAAAATATTATCAGGGAAAAATGTCAAGCTAGCTAGACCGATGGAGGCACAGTGAAGGTAACTAGGGAGAAGATTGAAAACAGCCAAGCATTTTTGACCATTGAGATGGAGCCGGCGGAGGTAGAGAAGTCCTTGGCCGAGGCATATCGGCGCCTGGTCAAGAGGACCAATATCCCCGGCTTCCGCAAGGGAAAAGCGCCGCGGGAGGTGCTGGAGCGCTACCTGGGTAAAGAGAGCTTTATGGAGGATGCGCTGAACCACCTCGTCCCCCAGGCTTATGAGCAGGCGCTGAAGGAGCAGCAAATTGAAGCTATCGCGCATCCTCATATTGAGCTAATCCAGACCGACCCGGTGATATTCAAGGCAACCGTGCCGCTGATGCCGGTGGTCAAGCTCGGCGATTATCACCATATTCAGGTTGCGCCGGAGCCGGTGGAGGTAACCGATGACCAGGTTGATGCCGTAATCGAACGGCTGCGTCATCAGAATGCTACTTGGGAGCCGGTGGACCGGGCGGCGGACTTTGGTGATTTGCTGGTTCTGGATATTGAAAGCCAGATTGAAGGTGAGCCCTTTATCAACCAGAAGGGAGCCCAGTATCAGGTTCTTCGTGACTCACCGTACCCGGTGCCCGGCTTCGGCGAGCAACTGGTCGGGATGAAAAAGGGGGAGGAAAAGGAATTCAAACTGGAGTTACCCGCCGATTTTCCCGGGGAGCTGGCGGGGAAGGAGGCCTCTTTTAAGGTCAAAGTTGTGGAAATAAAAGAGGAGATACTGCCTGAGCTCAACGATGAATTTGCCAGTCAGCTTGGCCCTGAGTTAAAGACGGTGGCGGCGCTCAGAGAAGAGGTCACCAATAACCTGAAGCTCAGGGCTGAGGAAAAAGCCAGAATGGATTTTGAAGAAAAGGTGATTGACGCGGTGGTTGACCAGGCTGAGGTGGAGTTCCCACCGATTCTGGTGGAAGCGGAAATACACCGGCTGATTGATGAACAGTCAAGGCGCTTCCAGGTGCAGGGGGGAAGTTTGGAAGAATACCTGGAAAGCGTCAACAAGACGGAGGAGCAGCTGCATGAGGAGCTGCATCCGATAGCGACCAGAAGGGTCACCCGGTCGCTCGTCTTGGGCAAGGTTGCCGAGGAAGAGAAGATTGAGGTGGATGAGTCTGAGATTGATGCTGAGATTGAAAATATGCTGTCAAATGCCGGGGAGAATAAGGAAGAGCTGCGGAGAGCGCTGAATTCCCCGCGTTCCCGTGAGTCCATCAAACAGATTTTAATGACCAGAAAAACAGTAAACCGGCTGGTGGAAATAGCCAAGGGCGCAAATATGAATACTGAAGCAAGGAAGGAGGAGGAAAAATGAATATCAACCCATTCAATGTCATTCCGATGGTAATTGAGAGTGGCGCCAGAGGGGAGCGGGCTTTTGATATCTACTCGCTCCTGCTGAGAGAGCGCATCGTCATGCTGGGCATGCCGATTAATGACCAGGTGGCCAATGTCATCATTGCGCAGCTTCTCTATCTGGAAAGAGAGGACCCGGATAAGGACATCAGCCTTTACATCCACTGCCCGGGTGGGGTGATCAATGCTGGACTAGCTATTTATGATACCATGCAGCTTATCCGCCCGGAAGTATCCACCATCTGCGTTGGGCTGGCAGCGAGCATGGGGACGGTGTTGCTCGCGGCTGGCGCCAAGGGCAAGCGTTATGCCCTGCCCAACTCCACCATCCACATGCACCAGGCATATGGCGGGGCTCAGGGATATGCCACCGACATTGAGATTGCGGCCCGTGAGATTATGCGGGTGCAGGAGGTGATCCGGGGAATCCTGGTGAAGCATACCGGTCAGACCATGGAGAAGATAGCCCATGACACTGACCGTGACTTCTACCTCAACGCGGAGCAGGCAGTGGAGTACGGCATCATTGATGAGGTGCTGGGCAAGGAAAGCAAAAAATAGCCTTGGTGAAGCGTTTTAGCCTCTAAAGGTTTCCACGGCGCTTTGAGCAGAAAGGGCAAGCTCGGATATATACGGCTTGCCCTTTTTCTGTTCTGACGGTTAAAACTAGAACGCCATCCGCGCTGGCGACCTTGGGGCTATATATGACTCGGCAAGCTGTACTCCAAGAAACCCCGGTTTCTGGGCAGGGGGCGGATTGTGACCTCAGGTGCGGTCTATGGGTTCTTAACCAGAACGAGCTTGGGGCCATCGGGAGTATCATCAACGTCAATGCTTACTCCCTCAAGGCGGGCGGCCAGTTCGGTTTCCACCAGCAGCACTTTTGAGCCCTCATATTCCACTACCTGGTCCCCGGGCATCTCTACATCCATGCCCAAGCCAAGCCGGCCTGATTCATCGGCGATGAGCCTTAAGCCTGCCTGTGGGTTATCTACGTTTTCCAGTAGTATTCTTTTCAGTTCCTGTCTGGCACGCTCGGTTACGCCTACCATATTTCCCCCTCCTTCTTCATTTTTTAGTTAAGATAAGTGGTGTCCGGGTGCTTAAATTTCCTCACTGCCGCCACCCTCCGTTAAACTCGTCTTGCTTTGCTGTAACACTGGACTGACCGCGGGCTATTTCCGCGGCGTTCTGATTTCCTGACCAGGCGGCAGGAAGGGCAGTGCTTGGGCTCGTTGGCATAACCTTGGGAAGCGAAGAACTCCTGTTCTTCAACGGTGAAAATGAAAGTAACTCCGCAATCAGAGCACTGGATTGACTTCTCTTGAAAACTCAACTGGGTGACCTCTTCTCTTCTTTTAGATGGTAAGAGTTTGGGTCATCCAGCAATTGGAGTGGGTCTGGGGGTGGTTCTCCCGGGGGTAAAGTGGAGGGGGACCAGAAGACTCTGATAACCTAAACTAAAACCATCGCAGTTATAGTACACTACGGGATTTCCTTTGTCAAGATTGATGCAGGCTCGGTGATAGGGGAAAATTACCCGCCCAAATCCGCGGTGTTACTTTACATAACGTAAAGGAATGTTGGGTTGTGGTTTACTGGATTAGCCGTTTTAGAGGATCCCGCTTACTTTCTTATTTATCTCATCGGTCAGGTCATAGCCGTGGATGGGTCTTCCCTCAGCGTCAACGACGCGTTTATCGGCGGTTATGCGGACTTTGCCCTGGCTGAAGGCCTGGATGGTGCTGATTATCAGGGGCAGCTCTCTGGCTGCTCCGTGCTGGCGGATGAGTTTGAAAAGGGCATTATCTTCACCCTGCTCCTGCTTTATTTTTTCCAGAGGCTGTCCCTTGATTTCCTCCCAGTACTTGTCAAATGGCTCACCCCTGATGGGAAAGGTGCAGTAGGTTACCACCGGGCCCTTGTCCAGCTCCGGGGTTACCAGGTGCATCATCGCCCCCGTTTCACGAGCGTCGCTCTCAATCAGCTGCCAGATTACTTCCTGCCAGGTGCCCGCTGGTCCTCCGGGGGCAGCCGGGTGAAGATTGAGCATATTGTACTTCTGGCACATCTCCGGGCCGACAATCAGCATGTAGCCCGCCAGCACGCACAGGTCAGGGTGGAAGTTTTGCAGTCTGGCCATTACCTCCCGGTCATAGTCAAGCCGCCAGGCGGGCAGAGCCCCTTCTTTTGAGCCGGAACTGACTGGCCCTATCTTGGACTTAAATTTCCGGTAGGAGAAGGTGACCAGAGGAATATGGTAGTCTTCCACCATCTTGAGAAATGTATCAGTGGCTTCAGTTTCTCCGTACTCCCGGCTGCAGAAAACAAAGGCTATCTCAGCCTCAATCTCGCCTGAGCGGATGCTTTCCTGCACCGCCTGGAGCAGTCCCCTTGACCCCTTGCCTCTGCCGGTGGAAAACCAGCCAAGCTGATACATTTTCTCTCACCTCTTGAAGTTTTTCAGCTTTGCCAAGGCACTGCTGAAATGAGTTAAAGGATTGGTTCTGTGCCCGAAGACCCTGCCCTGCGCCAGAGCCTGAAGGAAGTCATCCTTGCCGCTGAATTCAGGCATCTCCACATAGGCATTGCCGATTTCACTGGGGGTATGGGCATCGCTGCCGGCGCTCTGCGCAATAGCATATTTCTCGGCAAAAGCCAGAGCCTTAGCCGAGCTGCGCAGGAGTGGGCATCTGGAATTGAAGACCTCAATAACATCAATTTGCTCGGCGATTTCCTCTGTCTTCTCGCCCAGCGCCGAG
>Ga0209426_1001995_pt1 | contig 10410 bp, 11 predicted proteins | sample Deesub1362B_J571_FD_187697 | JGI IMG/M metagenome (GOLD analysis project Ga0209426, IMG submission 187697) | Deep oceanic, basalt-hosted subsurface ecosystem from Juan de Fuca Ridge flank, Pacific Ocean, CORK Borehole 1362B_J2.571 (SPAdes)... ...
TTCTAGTACGTATTCATGCTAGTGGTGTAAACCCTATTGATTATAAAATTCGTCTTGGTGAAGCACCATATGCTATGCCAGAGCTTCCTGCCGTGTTGGGAACAGATATGGCTGGGGTTGTAACTGCTGTTGGTGAAGGTGTCACCGACTTCAACGTCGGAGATGAAGTTTACGGTCTGATTGGTGGCGTTCGTGGTCTTCAAGGATCTTTAGCAGAATATGTTGTAGCAGATGCCGATCTGATCGCATTAAAGCCACGGAATATCTCTATGCGCGAGGCAGCAGTACTACCATTGACGTTCCTCACTGCTTGGGAAGGTTTAGTGGATCATGCGAAGGTCCAACCAGGTCAAACTGTACTGGTTCAGGGTGGTGCTGGTGGCGTTGGTTATATGGTGGTTCAGCTTGCAAAAGCACTTGATGCAAATGTTTGGGCGACTGGTCGTACAGCTGATCAATCACTAATTTCAGAACTCGGTGCAACACCTCTCGATTACACAAAAGCATCTTCCGATGACATTATTGCTGCAAGCCCTGAGGGTCAAGGTTTTAACATTGTTTACGACACTGTGGGTGGTCCAGTACTAGAAGCTTCACTTTCCATGACAACTCACTATGGCCACATTACCAGCTGTGCTGCATTTGGTCATCATAATTTAGCGAGTTCATCTCTACGGTGTGCCACACTGTCTGGCGTATTCGTCCTATTGCCGATGTTAACAGGCAATCGCCGTGCTCATCATGGTGATATCCTTAAGATCGCGACTCGTCTTGTTGAGGAAGGTAAACTGCGTCCTATTGTTGATCCTCGTCATTTTACTCTAGACCAAGCGATTGAGGCTCATGATGCTGTTCAAGATCGCTCTGCCAATATTAAGGTCGTGATTGATGTCATTTAACGCACTTCAGGCCAAGACTTGGCGCTTCAATAGTATTGGAGATACAGATGTTCTGACATTAGAAACACTTCCTGTGGCTTTACCAGCCGCAGGAGAAGTTCTAATCCAGATGAAAACGATCGGACTCAACCGGGCTGATGTAATGTTTCGGCGTGGTACTTATATTCAAAAGGCAGTATTCCCTTCTCGTCTGGGATATGAGGGAGCAGGCATAGTTCTGGCAATAGGTGAAGGTGTACGCCAATTTTCTCCAGGAGATGCAGTATCGATTCTTCCGACTGACAATCTAGCCAAATATGGGACATATGCGGACAAGCTTCTGATTCCAGAAACTTTTTTAGTTCACAAACCCGATAGTTTAAGCTGGGAAGAAGCTTCTTCAATCTGGATGCAGTATTTGACGGCTTGGGGTGGTGTAATCCATGCTGGTGGAGTTTCGAAAGGAAAAACGATCTTGATCACAGCAGCTTCAAGTAGCGTAGGACTAGCTGCGATACAGATCGCTGAAGCAGCGGGTGCTAAGGTCATTGCAAGTACACAGACGATAGAGAAAAAGCAACGTTTACTGGATCTCGGTGTTAAAAATGTTATAGCCAGTGAAGATGAACCAGATTTGTATGAGGCGCTTGTTTTACGTTTAGGTGGAGAACATCTTGATGTCGCCTTCGATGCTGTAGGAGGGCCACATATTGAACAGATTGCCAAAGCGATGTCTGTAGGAGGAACTATGGTTATGCATGGTGCGCTTAGCCCGGAGATCACACCATTTCCCCTTAAAGTTGCATTACGCAAGAGCTTAACCATGCGAGGTTTTTTGTTCCTTGAGGTTCTGCATGACCCTGTTCTAAGAGAGCAAGCCAGACGATTTATTCTTAGCAGTATAGGTGCAGGATATCTTCGTCCAGTGATCGACCGTTGCTTTAACTTTGAGAACATGCATGACGCTCAGCGCTATCTTGAATCAAATCAGCAAATAGGAAAAATTGTAGTTACTCTAAATACATGATGGTCTTATCTGATTTCTACTTTCTAGAAAAAAGGTTAGTTCCTTCTGATTCAGGTTTCTATATGGCCCAGCACTTCCACTAAGTAATCAAACAATGCTCGGATTCGCAAAGGTGTCGGGCCCCGCTGTGGACGATATAAATACAGGCGCCAAACGGGAGAGGTTTCCTCATGAAGTATCTGAATGAGCTTACCACTCCTAAGCCACGGCAAAACTAGAAATCCAGGCATGTGTCCGAATCCAACTCCAGCGAGAATAGCTTGAAATTCAGCTTCTAGATCATCTGTAATAAAACGAGGCTTTGATGGCGTAAAGCTTCGACTTTCGGTGAATGTCCATGGCCAGTAACGTCCTGTTTTATAATCGACTAGTGCTGTTAGAGGGTATTTATCAAGGTCAATAATTTTTTTAGGCATTCCAACCTTATCAATTAACTCTGGCGTACCCACAGAATAAAAATTCACTTTAGCCAATTCCCTTGCCACATATCGATTGTCCGGCAAAAATCCAAATCTGATCCCGATATCTATCCGCTCATCGATCACATCCGAGTGTGAATCTGTTAGCACACAATCTACGACAATATCTGGATAACGTGTGGCAAATTCTGCTAGTGCGGGTACTACCAATTTGCGCCCTAACACAGACGACACAGTAAGACGGACAGTCCCACGCATTTCATCTCGTTTTTCCTTGGTGTCTTTTACAAACAAAGCATCGATCGTTCCCACCGCAAAACGTGCTTGCTTTGCCAGACGCTCACCATCAGCGGTAATTTTAATTTGTCGAGTACTCCTGTAAAACAGAATCTCTCCGCGCTGCTCTTCTAGCTCTTTTATTGCCCGTGTCACTGCCTGTGGGGAAATACCCAGCTGAGTTGCTGCCTCTTTAAAATTTCGAGACTCTGCTGCGACACAAAAGATACGCATCATTTCCAATTTGTTATGCATGTCCTATCCTGTGTTATGGCAATTATTCCGTAAATAGGAATTCTGAAAGATAATATTATTCATTTATTATACCTAACAGGGCTGTAATACTTAACCCATCAAATATGATTGACAGATAGGTTGAAGGTTACTTGTATGAATAATATAGAAAATAAAGTTGTTGTTATCACTGGTGCAAGTAGTGGTTTAGGTGAAGCTACTGCTCGCTTACTTGCTAAAAAAGGTGCAAAGGTTGTAATTGGTGCTAGACGTACTGAAAAATTAGAGGCTATTGTTCACGACATTCGTGCTGAAGGTGGTCAAGCTGAATTTATTGGTATGGATATAACCAAACCACAGGAAGTACAAGCACTTATTGAAAAGGCATTAAGCGCATTTGGTCAAATCGATGTATTGGTAAACAATGCTGGATTAATGTCTATTGCACCATTAAGTGAGCTAAAAGTTGATGAATGGGATCGTATGATCGACATTAATATTAAAGGTGTTCTTTATGGTATTGCAGCTACCCTACCTGTTTTCCAAAAACAAAACTTTGGACACTTTATTAATCTCGCATCTGTTGCAGGGATAAAAGTATTTAGTCCAGGAGGTACTGTTTATAGCGGTACTAAGTTTGCTGTAAGAGCCATCTCTGAAGGACTTCGTCATGAAGTTGGGGGAACAATTAGAACGACTACTATTGAGCCTGGTGCAGTTGAGTCAGAACTAAAATTTGGTTCGTCTCATAAAGAAAGTTCAGAGTTTGTTACTGATTTCTACAAACAAGCCATACCAGCTGATTCAGTCGCTCGAGCAATTGCTTATGCAATTGAACAGCCTGCGGATGTAGATATTAATGAAATTGTTTTACGCCCAACGAGCCAAGAGTTTTAATAATTGAATAACAAAAAATGGGAGCACCTCGCTCCCATTTTTACTATATTTTTAAAGTTAAGGACAAATCTATGAAAGCCGTATCGTATGTTATAAATCACCATGATGATTTTAAAAATTCATTGGTAGATATTGAAAAAGCGAAGCCTACGCTTAAGGAGCGTGATGTACTGGTAAAAGTTCAGGCAATCTCTGTGAATCCAGTTGATACCAAAGTGAGAAAAAATTCGTCAGAAGCAAATAATCGTATTTTAGGTTGGGATGCCGTTGGGGAAATTGTTGAAGTTGGCTCAAAAGTTACCTCATTTAAAGTAGGAGATTCTGTTTGGTATGCTGGCGATTTAACCCGAGATGGTAGTAATGCTGAGTTTCAAGCAGTCGATGAACGAATTATCAGTCTTAAACCAATTACAGTATCTAATGCAGAAGCAGCAGCATTGCCATTAACTGCAATAACGGCATGGGAAATGCTGTTTGATCGGTTTCAAATTTCAGAAACAGAAGTTGGCAGTATTTTAATTATTGGTGGTGCAGGTGGTGTAGGATCAATCGCTATCCAACTCCTAAAAGCAAAAACAAATCTAACCGTTATAGCAACAGCTTCGCGCGAAGAAACGAAATCTTGGGTGGAATCACTGGGTGCCGACCATGTCATCGACCATAGCAAAGATTTAAATGCACAAATCGAAGCACTAGGTATTGAAAAACCAAAATACGTATTCTCTACAAATCATACAGAAACATATACCAAGCAAATAGTTTCTCTGATTGCACCACAAGGCAAGCTTGGATTGATCGATGATCCAAAAACATTTGATATTATGCCGTTTAAGACTAAATCTATTTCTATCCATTGGGAGTTGATGTTCACCCGTTCAATGTATGAAACCGATGATATTGAAAAGCAAGGTGTGCTGTTGCAACAGGTTGCCCAATTAGTTGACCAGCAAAAAATTAGAAGTACCCTCAACCAAAATCTAGGCAAAATTAACGCTGCAAACTTGGAGAAGGCGCATAAGTTGCTTGAATCAGGTAAGTCAAAAGGCAAAATTGTACTAGAAAACTTCTAAAACAAACTCAAGGTGAAATAATGGCTATTTCAGTAATTGCGAACATTAAGGCAAAATCAGATCAAAAAGAAACGTTAGAAGCGCTTTTAAAAAGTGTAATAGAGCCTACGCTTCAAGAAGAAGGATGCTTGAAATATGAGCTTTATATTAGCGAAAATGACTCGAGTAGATATTTCTTCTTAGAAGAATGGCGTAGCAGAGAGGATTTAGATATCCATATAGCGTCTGATTATATTCAAAGTTTATTTGGTAATATCCAATCGCTAATTGAATCAAGTGATATTGTAGAAATCAAAAAAATATAGCTGTATTCGGACGTTATGATGAAGTATTCTTCAAATTAACATAGAGACTTAGAAAGCTAACATAAAAATGGGAGCTCTAAACTCCTATTTTTTCTGGTTTTTTAAATTTTTAGGGCTTTGTTGCACAAAGATTTGAAAGGCAAAGCGCCCCTAATTAAGCCAAATTTAAGGCGTAACTTGGGTAAGTGGTCGACCTAATTCCGTAAATCTGTTAAGGACTGCTACACGTGCATGAATCTCATTGACTTGGCTATCAAAACTCCTTGCATTGAGTTTATCTCCTAATAATTTAATGCAGCGCATCTTAGTTTCAACTAAACTTCGCCGATGATAGCCTGACCATTTTTCCATAGTGTTTACCTGAGAAGCACTGCTTCGCAAGATTAACTGTTCGAAGTAATTCATTTCGCTCTAGCGAGCTGCTTGCTCTTTGTTTCTTTCCATGGTTTCGCATTTTTCTAGGTGGAATCACCGCATGCGCTTGCCGATCTGCAATGACCTGACGGCATTTCTTAGTGTCATAAGCTCCATCGGTATAAACAGAGTCAATCCGCTCATCTTGTGGAGTTTGATCAAGTAAATCACCAAGAACCTGTGAGTCACTGACATTATTTGTTGTAAGCTGAACTGCACGTATTTGCAGTGTTTCAGCATCTATATCTATGTGCAGTTTACGCCATTTTCGTCGATATTCAGGTCCATGGTTCTTGCGTTTCCATTTGCCTCATCTAGAAACTTCATGCCTGAAGAGTCCATGAGTAGATGCAGCCCATCGCTACTTTTTTGGTAGCTGATTGAAATATCAATATGCTTTTGTCTTCTACAAAGCGTGGTGTACGAATATCACTGATATTCGGGGCTGCTCAGCCGCAAAGTTTAATCAGACTTTGCATAAAGCCAGTGACCATACGTAAAGACAGACTGAATAAGGATTTAATCATTAAGCAGCATTGGATGGCTGCGTCGGAGTAGGTTTGATTTCGCCCTTGTTTGCCTTTTGATGGAGCATACCATTGCGTAGCAGGGCGAATTCAAACCAAATGGCAATATTTCCGCGACTAATGAGTGCTCGGTTATATGCGGGCCAATTGGTTGTACGATAAATTTTAGGTGTAGGCTTATTCATTTGAAAATTATATTGTGGAATAAACCTTAGATATAGGTTTGTGTAACAAAGCCGAGCTCAAATGAGACCCCATATTTAACATGGTCAAAATATTAGCTAAACGATCAGCTAATCGCTCATGAGTAGAACTATTTTGTTTCATCAATCAATAAGCAAATTTATGTGGGTGCATGGACAGATTGTGTCATCGTTATCAATCTTTTACTCTTATTTATTAAAAATTTTAAATGTTGTTTAAAGTTCATTTTATTTCATTAAATAATACAAATTCTCATCTTTTCTGATGGGATGGCGTCAATTAAACTCAACTCCTAAGCTATTGATTTAGTGAATTATAAAGTCAATAGCATTTTACCTATACCCATTTTTTACCCAAATTAGATTTAGTGCATTGAATCACAAAAATAATCTTGTTCAAATCCGAACTAAAGGATTTGAAATGGTGTACTCATTATACGATCTTTATAGCTCAACCAAAATATTATAATATAACATTACATTTTTGATATTTATTTTTTGATGTATTATTCAGAAAGACACATTCAGGGTTAAAGTTATGTTTGAAATTATTGATGATTTAAAGAAAAAATTAGATCAATATCGCCCTTTATCTCCTGCAATTGTAAAAAATTTACAAGAAGATCTTATTGTCCGCTGGACCTATCATTCAAATGCCATAGAAGGTAATACTCTTACACTATTGGAAACCAAAGTAGTTCTTGAAGGTATTACTGTAGGTGGAAAAGCGTTAAGAGAACATTTCGAAGCGATAAACCATAGAAATGCGATTTACTACGTCGAAGACATTATTCGTAAGGAAGAACCATTTTCAGAATGGCAAATTCGCAATATTCATCAACTTATTTTAAAAAATATTGATGATGAGAATGCTGGGCGTTATCGTCAGCAAAATGTATTGATTTCTGGTGCTACTACTACCCCTCCTGACTATACTTTATTAAATGACAAGATGGCTCAGCTAATCGATTGGTATAACCTTGAAGCATATAAACTTCACCCGATTGAACGTGCAGCCAAAGTACATGCGGATTTTGTGGGTATCCATCCATTCATTGATGGCAATGGTCGCACATCACGTCTTTTGATGAATCTGGAACTGCTTAAAGCAGGCTATCCACCCTGTGTGATTACTGTAGAAAATCGTTTAGCTTACTATGAAGCATTGGATCAATGGATGGCTTCTGGAAAGACTGAAGCATTTATTCGGTTAGTTTCAGAGGCGGTACAAGACGGATTTAAACCGTATCAAGTTGTTTTAGGAATATAGAACTATACTAACTTACATTTTTCTTCATTTATCTTTGCTTAAGACATTTTTGTTTATTCGGCCGGGATAGTATGCGCACAGCAAAAAAATTAAACCTTTGTTTATTAAAACATTTACAACCAACCTACTTCATTGTACCGCGAAAAGTTAGCAGGCTAAAAAATATTAATGGCAATGTATCTACATTACAGCTGTTAATGAACCTCAAGCTGCTGAATTCTGAATATCCACCTTGTATCATCAGTGTTGATAATCGATTGGCTTACTATAAAGCTTTAGATTATGGATGGCTTGTGGAAAACGAAGCTTTTGCATATTTTTATAAAAAATTCTAACCTCAATAAAATTATTCTTAATAACATTTCACATAAAATTCACTATTAAATACCTATACTTGAATTGGAAGTAAAACGCTGAAATTTAGAACCACAAAAATTTAGCAAGTGCTTTTAAGGTAAATTTAGTAATTTTACCAATTATAAATTTATATAGGTGTATTCTTCAATGGCTATAGAATTTGTTTCCAAATCAAAGTTACCTACAGCGTTTGGTGATTTTGAAATTATGGCATTTCAAGACCAAAGTACTGGTGAAGAACATATCGCTCTTGCCAAAGACATGGATACTATTTCTAATCAACCTGTACTCGTCAGAATTCATTCAGAATGTTTAACAGGTGATGCTTTTGGATCACTCAAATGTGATTGTGGTCCACAATTACACTCAACCATGAAGATGATTCATGATGCAGGTCAAGGTGTCATTTTATACCTTCGCCAAGAAGGCCGTGGCATAGGACTAACCAATAAAATTCGGGCCTACGCACTTCAAGACCAAGGACATGATACCCTTGATGCAAATTTATTATTAAACCTGCCAGCAGATGCTCGTAAATATGACATGTGTACCATTATGCTTGATTATTTACAAATAAAAGACGTCAAGTTGATTACAAATAATCCATTTAAAATCAAATCTTTGACTGATTTAGGAATCAACGTTGTTGAACGTATTCCTTTAAAAGTTGGCTTAAATATTTTTAACAAAGATTATTTAGAAACAAAGCAAAAACGTATGTCACATCTGTATGATAATAGTGATTTTTAAAAAGCAATTACTTTCAGTAAAAAAATCCACGTATAAAGTTCCATCTCCCTTTCGGGAGAAGGCTAAGATAAGATACTGTTTTATATTTAATTATTGTTTTAAAGAATACCTATGAAAGAAGCTGGCCTACTCTTTATTTTCTCTCAGGATTTGCGAAAAAACTGTGACTTTTTCTAAAGTCGCATTCATCCCCTTATTAAAAAAAGTATTGACAAGTGCTGAGCCAATGATAATAAGATCTACTTTATTGGCTAATGCTTTAACATGACTTTCATTTTTGATCCCAAAGCCAATTGCAACTGGAATATTAAAAATAGGCTTGATTTCAGCAATCTTTTTCTCAATATTGGGTAGATTTAAATGCCCCCCTGTTAAGCCATTTTCTGCAACATGATATAAAAAACCTGTCGCGCGCGCTGAGATTTGCTCTAACCTTTCAACTGGGGTAGTCGGCGCTGTCATTGCAATTAAATGCATATTTTTTTCATTTAATTGCACTTCAAAGTTTTCTCGATATCCATATGGAGCATCTAAAATCAATATTCCATCTATAAGATTTTCTGTATCGGCGACAAGTGTTTCGAAACCATATTGCATCATCCGATTTAAATAAGTCATAAAAATTATTGGTGTCTTGTCATCATGCAGCCTGATTGCTTTTACCAACTCAATGGTCTGTTTGACCGTTTGACCTGCACGTAATGCTCTAAGATGTGCTGCTTGAATGATCTCTCCATCTGCCACTGGATCTGAAAAAGGAATGCCAACTTCAATAATGTCAGCCCCAGCTTGACCTAATTGGCTCAACAGACGACAACTTTCTGCAAAATTAGGATCTCCAGCAGTAAAATAACAGACCAGACCGCTTCGATTTTCCAGTTTCAATTGCTCTAATTTTTGATCTAGACGGTTCATGCTGTAGCTCCTGCAAGATATTTTTTGACCGTGTTTAAGTCTTTGTCACCTCTGCCGCTTAAATTGACAATAATAATCTGTTCTGGCTGCATTTCTTGAGCAAGTTGAATCGCATATGCAATCGCATGAGAACTCTCAAGCGCAGGAATAATGCCCTCCTGTTGGCTTAAAAGCTGAAAGGCATTTACCGCTTCTTGATCGGTGATCGCCGTATATGTAACACGTCCTGTTTCAAACAGAAGGCCATGTTCAGGGCCAACACCAGGATAATCTAAGCCAGCTGATATAGAGTGCCCTTCTAAAATCTGCCCATCTGAATCTTGTAATAAATAGGTTAAATTGCCATGCAGCACACCGACTTGACCTTTGCAAATAGAGGCGGCATGTTCACCACTATTTGTTCCTTTTCCACCTGCCTCAACGCCAAACATTTTGACATTCAGGTCTTCTAGAAAAGGATGCATCAACCCTAGTGCATTTGATCCCCCACCCACGCAAGCAACAAGAGCATCAGGCAGCCTATTTTCTTTCAGGAGTATTTGGTTTCTGGCTTCTAGACCAATAATTTTCTGAAATTCTCTGACCATCGTCGGATATGGGTGAGGGCCTGCGCCAGTACCCAACAGGTAATAGGTTGTATCCACATGACGAATCCAGTCACGTAATGCTTCGTTCATGGCATCTTTTAAAGTCCCACGCCCTTTTTGAACACTTCTGACTTCAGCACCGAGTAATTTCATGCGCTCAACATTCATTTGTTGCCGCTGAATATCTGTTTCTCCCATAAAAATGGTACATTTCATCTTAAACAGCGCGCAAACCGTTGCTGTTGCAACACCATGTTGCCCAGCACCCGTTTCTGCAATGA
>Ga0209426_1001996_pt1 | contig 10409 bp, 7 predicted proteins | sample Deesub1362B_J571_FD_187697 | JGI IMG/M metagenome (GOLD analysis project Ga0209426, IMG submission 187697) | Deep oceanic, basalt-hosted subsurface ecosystem from Juan de Fuca Ridge flank, Pacific Ocean, CORK Borehole 1362B_J2.571 (SPAdes)... ...
TTTATCCACCCTGTAAGCGTTTGGCTTCACCTCCCCCCTCGTGACCGCCTCACCAAGGCCCTTGCTTGCCTCGATGACTATTACCTCCTCGCCGGTTAAAGGGTCAATGGAGAAAGCAACGCCTGCGACATCTGTAGGTATCATCCTTTGCACTATGACAGCCATTGCCGGTTTTGCCCAGGCTAGTCCCCTATCCCTCCTGTAACGAATGGCGCTTCGATTCCAAAGGGAGGCCCAGCAGGATTTGATGGCAGCCACCAAATCCCTATCATCGCAGATGTTCAAGTAGCTCCTCCCTTGGCCGGCGAAGGAGGCCCCTGGAAGGTCCTCCATAAGCGCCGAGGAGCGGACCGCGACCACCCCCTTTGGACAAGCTTCCCTTTTAAATCGCCGATACGATTCGACTATTTTGCTCCTCACGGCCTCTTTCAGCTCCCCCTCTGCGATTTTCCTCCTCAAACAAGCGGCTTTTTCCTCAGAGGCTTTTTCATCTCCTCGCTCGATTGTTGCCAGAAGGGATTCTATTTCCCCATCAAGGTGCTCGATGAAATCGAGGTAGACGGAGGCGGTGATGCAGAAGCCTGAGGGGACTGGGAAGCCTGCTCTTAGCATCTCAGCCAGATTAAGAGCCTTACTACCCACCTTCTCCACGTCGGCTGGGGTTATCTCGCTTAGTTTGAGAGTCACTTCGCCTTTCATAGGTTCAAACCAACTTATACACGGTATCCCCCTTCCGCACCCTCTCCTCAACCTTAAGCCCGATTGCCTGGCCAGCCCCGGCGCTCTCCACGGGTTCGTGTTCTATCTGCATTGATTCGACGCTCTGTTGGAAGTCAGTTGTGGCACCTTTTATGTGGATGGTATCTCCTACCTTCAACTCATCTGTTAGCTCTATGACAGCAACGCCTATCTTGGTGAAGTAGTGAGTTACTTTCCCGATTTCCCTCTCTTCCATTTTCAAACCCCCTTTCGATTTGGAGTGCGCAAGCCACGCTTGTGCAAATCAACTATCTGGAGTGCACAAGCCATGCTTGCGCAAATTAACGGATTTGCGCTAATATCTCACTGGGAGTGATTACCTCCCCGTCTGTCTTGTTATAGCCTCTGGAATGGGGTGCTATACGTTTCACCTCGCGCAGGATTTGGCCCTGGTTCATCTCGGGCACAATCACTTCTCGGCTTCGCTCTGTCAATCTTCTTACCTCCTCCTCCGGGAATGGCCAAATCGTCTTAAGGCGGAGGAGACCGACCTTTCTCCCATTTTCACGAGAAATCTGGGCGGCGGCAAAAGCAGAACGAGCGGTGAAACCGTAAGCGACTATCAACGTATCCATCTCATCATCGCATAGATACTCCTCGGTTTCCACGATATCGAGTAGATGAGAGGTTATCTTCTCCCTCAATCGGCTAACCAACTTCGCTTGTGCCTCCGGGTCGGACATCCGGCGGTATCCCCACTCATCGTGAGTGGAGCCTGTGATTAGGAGCTTATGCCCTTCTCCGAAAGCCGGCATGGGAGGGACCTCAACTCCTCCGAAAGGAGGCTCTCTCACCCTCGGTTTCGCTCTGTTATAAATCCTCACCTCCCCAGGGATTTCGATGCTCTCCCTTAGGTGCCCAACGGCCTCATCAGCAAGGACTATAACGGGGCATCTGAAGCGCTCAGAGAGGTTAAATGCTCGGATGGTCTCCGAATACATCTCCGCTACGGACCAAGGGGAGGTGACGATAATTTCATAATCTCCGTGGGAGCCCCAACGAGATTGCATCACATCACCTTGAGCAGGGCGTGTTGCTTGGCCTGTTGATGGGCCAACTCTTTGGACATTTACGATAACTAAAGGGGTCTCGGTGAAGATGGCATATCCTATAGCCTCTTGTATCAGGCTGAAGCCGGGTCCGCTCGTTGCCGTCATCGCCTTAGCCCCTGCCCAGGAAGCTCCTATACATGAGGAGATGGAGGCTATCTCATCCTCCATCTGGATGAAAACCCTCCCTGGAAGTTCGGCGAATCGGTAGCAAATCCTCTCCATTATCTCGCTTGCAGGTGTTATTGGGTAGCCTGCGTAGAAGTTGCATCCCGCTGCGATAGCTCCCTCGGCGCATGCTTCATCTCCCTGCAAGAAATATCTCCCAGGCTTGAGAACGCTTTTGAGAGTTGTCCAGCCGGATTTACCCATAGGAAAAATCCACCGATTTTATGCGAATATTTCCTCTACTCGACAAGCGAAGCCGGGGATGACATCGCCACCATCTAGGGTATCGCTACCCTTCAGAGTCTCGGCTTTGCCGGAGGGGTAGTGGACGACTACGCTTTTTGTATCGGGGTAAACGACCCACATCAAGCGCACCCCGGCATTAAGCCAATCGGACACCTTGCTCTGGAGGTAGGCGGCCGAGTCGGTGGCCGAAACGACCTCCACAACCAGGTCTGGGGCGATGGCCCAGTATCCGTCCGGCTCTCCACCCGGTGGTATTCTCTCCTCTGCTACGAAAGCCACGTCCGCCGCACGGACGGTTTCAGGCTCCTCCGAAATCTTGAACCCTGTCTCGGCGGCGTAGACGGCACCTAAATTGTGTTTGCGAGCATGCTGTTCGAGCATCGAGCCTAATCGCATTGTAATTCTTCCGTGGCGTACGCTAGCAGGCGTCATCTTTTGCAACTCCCCTTGGACAAGTTCATAGCGCATCTCGTCTTTTGGGAGCCAGAAAAGCTCCTCAGCCGTCATCCTCTTCCCAGTACGTATAGGCATCAAAACCCTTGCAACCATACATTCCTCCTCAGTTGCGTAGTAACGACTTTAATCGTTCAGCTCGTGGATGGCTATCGCCAAATCGGGGCACAACAGCTCGCATTGACGACAGGCGGTGCATTCCTCTGGGCGAGCGACTATAACAGGATAGAATCCCCTCACTAGAGAGCTTTTGTCTTTTTCCAATACCCCCTTTGGGCAGAATTCGATGCAGATGTAGCAACCCTTACACCAATCGTTTTTAATCTCGATTGTGTGCATATTTCAGCTTTCGTTTTTCCCGGTTTTAACGTTAGCTATAGCCTCTTTTAATCTGGCCTTAAAGGCTTTCAAAGCCTCAGCCCGAGCTGCTTCGATGATGAGAGCCTTTAACACTTCTTTATCCTCAATGGCCTCTAATTTTTCCTCCACGTCTTTCCCCACATCATATGGCATCTCAAATTTGGCCAGCAATAGGCTTAAAACCGCCTCTCGATGCCCCTGCAAAAGTCCCTGCTGGATTCCTTGCTGGATTCCTTGCTGGATTCCCTGTTGGATTCCCCGCTGAATTCCCCGCTGTACTTCCTCTTCAATCCATTCTTCAATAAAACTCGCTTTGCGCATCTGCTCCACCTCCTCTCTGAAAAATTTCCAAAGAAATCCCTTCTCAAAATAGCGGGATGCAACCATCACCGCCGTAGCAAGTAGATTTGCTCGCTTCCTCACATCCTCCTCTACTAGGATAAGCTCCTTCTCCTGCTTCAACACAACCTCATCTGGCTTCTTAACAAGGGCTACTAGCAATGGAGCCAATTCCCGAAATTCGCCCTTCCTTATCGCCTCCTCATATTCCCAAAGTTTCACAACCGGATATTTGAAGCGATTAACCACAATTTCCCCGACCCTCACCACGTACTCATCAGGAATAGGCGCTTCCCTACGGGCTAAGTAGATGACCGCCGTCATCACGGGTCGCTTAAATTGCTTCGTAAGAGCCGCCGAATATGTGAAGAGCCTCTCTGGAACATCCCGCCTGTGTTGCCACTGAAACTCCAAATGGACATATAGCTCTTCATCGTTATACACAACTTGATGAAGGAAGTCAACTCGTTCCTCCGGTAATACCAACTCGACATTCTCCATCGTGCCTATAAGTTGAAGGGGAATGTCAGGGAATGCGAGTCGAAGGAAGACCTCGGTATGTTGACGAGCGAGTATCTTAAGCACCCGGTCAAATAGGTCTACTGGAGCCATCTCTCCCTCCCAAATTTTCGCGGGGCCTTTATCTGTGAACGAAGCGGCTAAATGTTATTATCTCCAAGAGACAAACTGTAGCGTATATCCCATAGCACCGTAAGGAATGTTATTATGATTTATCACAAAATTGCATCTATCATCTCTATCACATGGGTTGAATCGAAGTTCCAAACCTTCGAAGCCTTGCTGGGGCAGGCTACCATGCAGGCTCCGCATCCCTGACAAAGGGCTTCGTTGACCGTTGCAAGCTCTTTCCAAGCGTGCATCTCCCTTGCATCATAAGGGCAAACCTCAACGCAAACTCCGCATCCCGCACATAGCTCTTCATCAACGTAAGCTATAATAGGCTCCTTCACTATCTTCCCACGGGAGAAGAGGGAAAGCACCTTCGCAGCAGCAGCGCTTGCCTGAGCAACGGTGTCGGGTATGTCCTTTGGGCCCTGACAACACCCCGCAAGGTATATCCCTGCGGTCATAGTATCTATCGGCCTCAGCTTCGGATGAGCCTCTAAGAGAAATCCATCTGGGGAGTGGGAGAGCTTGAGAATGCCCGCTATTTTATCATCCCTCGGTACAATTCCAGTTGCAAGGACGACGAGGTCGGCCTCAACCTCTATCGTCTCGCCGAGCAAGGTGTCCTCAGCTCTCACCACTAGCTTCTCACCTCTTTTGTAAACCTCTGAGGCATTCCCACGCCTGTATATTATCCCTTCACCCCTCACCCTGTCGTAGAACTCCTCGAACCCCTTCCCGAATGCTCTCACATCGGTATAGAAGACCGTTACCCTTGCATCCTTTATCTTTTCCTTGATTAAATGCGCCTGCTTAGCTGTATACATACAACAAACACGGGAGCAATATTCGTTCCCTACGAGCTTGTCTCTCGAGCCTACGCATTGGATGAATACCACGTCCCTCGGTTTTTTACCGTTTATTGATATCTCCCCTCTGGTTGGGCCTGAGGCCGAGGAGAGGCGTTCGAACTCCAATCCCGTGATGACGTTTTCGTAGATTCCATATCCATATTCTGGTTTGAGGCGTGCGTCAAACTGGTCGAAGCCTGTGGCAACGACTATCGCTCCTACCTCTAACTCTATAAACTCATCTTGCATCTTATGGTCAATTGCTCCAGGCTGGCAGAGCTTTACGCATTCTCGACACTCGGAGCAGACAGCGCAGGAGAGGCAACGCTCAGCCTCGGAGAGTGCCTCCTCCTCGCTAAAGCCCAGATTTATCTCCCCGAAACCTTCCTTCCTCTCCTCGATAGGGAGCTCCCGCATCCTACTTCTTTTCATCGGCTTGACGTCTTTTGGGATTTCTACTTCTATCTCCTCCGCACTTGGCCACTCAAAAACCCTCCCCTCTCTCAAGTCGAGCCCGTTTATGTAGCGGTGGATTGATTCAGCGGCCCTCTTTCCAGAGGCTATTGCTTCGATGACGGATGCAGGGCCTGTTACGGCATCCCCGCCGGCGAAGACCCCCGGAAGAGGAGTTTCCATAGTATCGTGTTCTGCGAGGAGCGTTCCACGATTTGTGACCTCTACGTCGGTCAGTTGGGCGACATCCGGCACCTGGCCTATTGAAACGATGACGGTGTCAACATCAACTACGAACTCGCTCCCCTCGATTGGGATTGGCCTCCTCCTCCCCGTCTCGTCTGGTGGACCCAACCTCATTCGCACACACTCCATCGCCCTGACCTTCCCCTTTTCTCCGATGATGCGGACAGGCTGGGCGAGGAATTCGAGCTTCACCCCCTCCTTCTCAGCTTCATCAACCTCCTCGGGGATGGCTGGCATCTCCTTCCTTGAGCGTCTATAGAAGATTGTCACATCTCCCCCCATCCTGAGGGCGCTTCGGGCTGCGTCCACGGCAGAGTTTCCGCCACCTATTATCGCAACCCTCTTCCCCACCTTGGGAGGTTGACAAAGTCCCATTCGACTTAAGTTCAACTCTCGCAGGAAGTCCGTCGAATGTATCACGCCTTCGAGTTCCTCTCCTGGGATTCTGAGCTTACGACTTCTGTGAGCGCCGATGGCAAGGAAAACCGCCTTATATTCCCTCCTTATATCTTCAAGGCTTGGGCCTCCATCCTTTCCGATTGGTGAGTTCAGCCTTATCTCCACTCCGAGCGATTCGACATGCTCTATCTCCTTCCATAGCACGTCCTTCGGCAGGCGGTATTCTGGGATTCCAACCGCAAGCATACCTCCTGGCACTGGTAGCGCTTCGAATACGGTAACCGAGTAGCCAAATCGGGCGAGGTCGTATGCAGCAGAAAGCCCTGCCGGGCCGCTTCCTACGATTGCAACACGAGTGGAGAGTTGAGAATTGCGAGTAGCGAGTTTCGAATTGCGCCTTTCGCCACTTGCAACATCGGCTACAAATCGCTTGAGCGAGCACACTGCCACGGATTCGTCCACAAGTTGCCTTTTACATTCTCTCTCACATGGATGGTGGCAAACCCTGCCCAATGTCCCAGGGAAGGGGACGAAATCCCTTATCAGAGCCAGAGCCTCCTCGAACTTCCTTTGGCCGATGAGGGCGATGTAACCTTGTACGGGGATGTGAGCAGGGCAGGTTGACTTACAGGGGGAAGGGAGCTTCTCTATTGCGAAGGCTCCAGGCACAGCCTGTGGGAATAGGCGGTAGATTGCCTTTCGTTTGGCAAGCCCTTGCTCGAATTCGCTATCAACTTCAACGGGGCATTCCTTTACGCAATCTCCGCATCCTGTGCACTTCTTCTCATCTACGTATCGAGCCCTTCGCTTTACTTTTACCTTGAAGTTGCCTACATAACCAGAAACATCTACCACCTCGCTATAGGTCATGAGCTCGATATTAGGATGCCTTCCCACTTCCACCATCTTGGGGGTGAGGATGCAGGCCGAGCAATCGAGGGTCGGGAAGGTCTTGTCGAGCTGGGCCATGTGCCCTCCTATTGAAGGCTCCTTCTCCACAAGGTAAACCTTCCTTCCAGCATCTGCGATGTCTAAAGCGGCCTGGATGCCGGCTATTCCTCCCCCTATCACTAGTGCGGCGGGGGTAACGTCGAATTCCTTCGCCTCAAGGGGCTCGAGAAGAGACGCCTTTGCAACGGCTGCTGCCACGAGCCCCTTCGCCTTCTCGGTTGCTTCTTCTAAATCATCGTGGACCCAAGAGCACTGCTCCCTTATGTTCGCCATCTCAAGGCAATAGGGATTTAACCCCGCCTCCTCAATCGTAGACCTGAATGTCGGCTCGTGCATCCTGGGAGAGCAGGATGATACGACGATTTTATCAAGCCCAAGCTCCTTTATGTCGTTCTTTATAAGCTCTTGTCCTGGCTCGGAGCAAACATAAGTGTAGTTCCTTGCTATGGCCACGTTCGGCAACTTAGAGGCGAAATCTGTCACCTCTTCCACATCAACTGTAGCTGCTATATTCACCCCACAATGGCAGATGTATACCCCGATTTTCGATTTCATATCTACCCTAACTCCGTAAGCTCCTCTTCCCTGAAGGTAGCTAGAGGTATCTCTTCCTCTAATCTCCTCCCGGGCACGTAATCGAAGATAGCTTGTACCCCCTCTCCAATGGCGCGGAAGATAGTGGCAAGAGGCAAGTGAGAGGGACAAGCGCTTTCGCACATTCCACACCCAACGCAGGATATCACTACGTGGTTAAGTCGTGTCAATTGGTAGAGAAGTGTATCCGTTGGCATACGAATCGCTCCCTTTCGCTCAGCCCACTTGAAATATCGCTCTGATGGGTGGTAGAAGGTATCCGTGCGGAAGAAACACTCCTTGCAGTAGCAGATTGGACAGGCAACCATGCAATTGTGACAGCGGATGCAGGTGGAGAATTCCCCCAGGAGGCTTTGAACGTCCACCACCCTCGAACGGAAGTCGGAGAAGGCACGGTCTCTCTCGGAGGCCCTTTCCTTTGCTATTTTCTCCAAGGCTTCCATCCTCGTTTCGGGCATCCCCTCTTCTTTCAAATCGAGCTTTTCCGCCAACTCATCGCTTGCCATAACTGCTACTTCTCTCTCCGAATCTAGACCGATGAGTCTTATCGCTATATCGGGCTGGTAGAAGCCTTCGAGGTCGGAGGAGAAGTGCTCGCAAATACGGCAGGCTGAGCGAAATTGGTAGCCATTATGTGGGGAGAGCCTACCTTCCTTCGAACCTGCAAGAAGCTCTAGAGAGACTTCCTTCCCGATGCTTCTCGCCAGCTCGGCGTAGTCGGTTAATTCGTACGTTCCTAGACAATCCACGCCTATTATCACAACATCTTCGAGCTTCGCCTGCTGAAGCTTAACCAACTCGATGAGGGCTCTTATCTCGCAAGAGCGCATCACAGCACCCAGCTTTCCCTTTGCCCCTGTTGCTGTGAGGTAAGCCACGAGCTTCGCAGAGCTAACCGGCAGAACAGGTGCAATAATGTTTGCTCCCTTCAACCTGGCAGGGTCGAGCACAAGCGTTTGCACAACGTTGTCCAGAGAGAGGGTAGGGATAGGCACGAGCAATGCATTGACGATTCCCCTCTCCAGGAGGCTTTGCAATAAGCCGACTATTGTGCTCAATGTGTTTTCTTCGACTTCTAACATAGCGTTTATCATGATTCCACCTCAAGTAATCATATCTCCCCAATCCCCTTCAGCGGATTAGGCCCCTTCTCTTTGAGGGAAGCTACCATCTCCTTCACGGTATCGGCGAAGTATTTGGCCTCGCTTGCGCTTATCCAGCGCAACCAGACCCTCTCCTCATCGAATCCTATCTGGCTTAGGATGCTCTTGAGGATAGCTACACGGCGTCGTGCTTTGTAGTTCCCATTTTGGTAGTGACAATCGCCAGGATGGCAACCTCCTATGAGAACTCCATCTGCTCCTTCTAGAAGGGCCTTTATCACGTAAACCGGGTCGAGTGCTCCGCTGCACATCAATCTTATGATTCGCACGTTTGGCGGGTATTGGATTCGAGATGTCCCCGCTAGGTCGGCCCCAGCATAGGAGCACCAATTGCAGAGAAAAGCTATAATCCTTGGCTCGAATTCTCTCATATGGTCCCCCTTGTCGGTTTATTCTTGTAGCAAAAGCTAGTATACCACAAAAGACCCTTAAAGTCAAAGTTAAAAGTGTGTGAGACGCTTTTTCAAAGAAAGAAAGCCAAATTACTTGACAATTTCCTCATGGTATGGTATAATTATCTTCGAACAAAAACGTTAAAACCTTCGGGGCAGGGTGAGACCTGAAAAGAGCGGGTCAATTCCCGACCGGCGGTATGGCGGATTCTGAATCTGCCGAGCCCGCGAGCCTCAGCACATCGTATCGTGCGTCCTTAATGGGTGCTGAAGGCAGATCCGGTGAGAAGCCGGGGCCGACGGTATAGTCCGGATGGGAGAAGGTTTAAACGTCAGAACTTTCTCCCGAAGTCAAGCATATCTCGGGTAAAATCGAGTTTACCCGACGTGACACGTGACTTTGGGAAAAAAAGAGCGCTCTAAATCGAGCTCGCTGATGTGCCCCGAAGGCTTGAAGGTCTTCGGGGTTTTGTATACTGAGGTAGAGATATGAGCGAAAGCTTTATGCAACGAGCCATCGAGCTCGCCGAAAAGGCACGGGGGAGGACCAGCCCTAACCCTATGGTAGGGGCGGTCATCGTTAAGGATGGCAGGGTGGTGGGCGAAGGATATCACCAGAGAGCAGGGGAGGCCCATGCCGAGATACACGCCCTACGCCAAGCCGGAGGAGCGGCACAAGGAGCGACTCTCTACATTAACCTGGAGCCTTGCTGTCATTATGGCCGCACACCGCCGTGCACCAAAGCCATCATCGCCGCAGGTATCAAGGAAGTGCATATGGCCATGCTTGATCCTAACCCGCTAGTCAATGGGCGAGGCAGGGCCGAGCTGGAAGCAGCGGGCATTGTCACCTTCGTTGGTGAGTATGAAGAAGAGGCAAGACAACTTAACGAAGCCTTCGTCAAGTACATTACCACCGGCCGGCCATTTGTTACAGCCAAGTTCGCCATGAGCTTGGACGGTAAGATAGCCACCCGCACCGGTGATTCCCGTTGGATCACCAGCGAGGAGGCTCGAAAGGAGGTCCACCGATTGCGGGATGTGACTGACGCTATCATAGTTGGGGTGAACACCGTCATTGCTGATAACCCCCGCTTGACCACCCGCCTTAATAAACCCGACGTGCACCACCCCTTGCGGGTGATCGTGGATAGTCGTGGCCGTATCCCCTTGACCGCCAAGGTGCTCGATCCAGACCTCCCGGGTCAAACGCTGGTCGCTACCACCGAGTTGATGCCAAAGGAGAAGCGGGAGCAATTGTTGAGACGAGGTATCCAGGAGCTAGTGCTGCCAGACCAAGGTGGACGGGTGAGTTTGCCCCACTTGTTAGACGCCCTGGGAGAGCGAGAGATCACAAGC
>Ga0209426_1001997_pt1 | contig 10405 bp, 9 predicted proteins | sample Deesub1362B_J571_FD_187697 | JGI IMG/M metagenome (GOLD analysis project Ga0209426, IMG submission 187697) | Deep oceanic, basalt-hosted subsurface ecosystem from Juan de Fuca Ridge flank, Pacific Ocean, CORK Borehole 1362B_J2.571 (SPAdes)... ...
GAATGCGGTGTGTCAGCCAACAATGCAGTTGCCTGACACACCGCATTCGCGAGCAGGCTCGCTCCCACAGAATTAATTGATGAGGTGGGGCAGGCACATGTATCAATACGACGATTACGACCGCGCATTGGTGTTCGAGCGCGTTGCGCAGTTTCGCGATCAGGTCGAGCGCTTCATGGCCGGTGAATTGAGCGAAGAGGAGTTCTTGCCGCTGCGCCTGCAAAACGGCCTCTACCTGCAGAAGCACGCGTACATGCTGCGGGTGGCGATTCCCTACGGCACCCTGAGTGCCGAGCAGATGCGCACGCTGGCGAGCATCGCCGCCGACTACGATCGCGGTTACGGCCACTTCACCACGCGGCAGAACCTGCAATTCAACTGGATCGAACTGGCGCAGGTGCCGGACATCCTTGAACGTCTGGCGCAGGTCAACATGCATGCGATCCAGACCTCCGGCAACTGTGTGCGCAACATCACCACCGAAGCCTTCGCCGGGGTCGCGGCGGACGAGCTGATCGATCCGCGCCCGCTGGCAGAAATCCTCCGGTAATGGTCGACGATCAACCCGGAATTCCTCTTCCTGCCACGCAAGTTCAAGATCGCCATCTGCTCGGCAAAACAGGATCGCGCGGCGATCATGATGCATGACATCGGCCTCTATCTTTATCCGGGGCGCGACGGGCAAATGCTGTTGCGTGTGATCGTCGGTGGCGGGTTGGGGCGCACGCCGATTCTCGGTGTGCAGATCCGCGAAGGTTTGCCGTGGCAGCATCTGCTGTCCTACGTCGAGGCGATCCTGCGGGTCTACAACCGCCACGGCCGGCGCGACAACAAGTACAAGGCGCGGATCAAGATTCTGGTCAAGGCGCTGGGCATCGAGGCGTTCGCCAAAGAGGTCGAGGAAGAATGGCAACACCTCAAGGACGGCCCGGCGCAGTTGACCGAGGCTGAATATGCGCGAGTCGCCAGTGCCTTCGTGCCGCCGATCTATCACACCCTGGCCGATACCGATCTGGATTTCGGCACGCGTCTGGCCGAAAGCCCGGCGTTCGCTCGCTGGGTTGCGCGCAATGTGCAGCCGCACAAGAAAGCGGGTTACACCAGCGTAGTGCTGTCGACCAAACCCGGCCTGAGTGCGCCCCCGGGGGATGTCACCGGGTTGCAGATGCTGGCGGTGGCCGACTGGGCGGAGCGTTTCGGCTTCGGCGAGATCCGCATTGCCCACGAACAGAATATCGTTCTGCCCGATGTGCAGAAGTCTGAACTGTATGCGCTCTGGCAACTGGCCTGCGAACACAAGCTGGGCAGCGCCAATGTCGGCCTGCTGACCGACATCATCGCCTGCCCGGGTGGGGATTTCTGTGCGCTGGCCAACGCCAAGTCGATCCCGATTGCCCAGGCGATTCAGGCGCGTTTCGCCAACCTCGATTACCTGCACGATCTGGGTGACATCAGCCTGAACATCTCCGGCTGCATGAACGCCTGCGGCCACCACCACATTGGCAATATCGGCATCCTCGGCGTCGATAAGAACGGCAGCGAGTGGTACCAGATCACCCTCGGCGGCGCGCAGGGCAAACACAGCGCATTGGGCAAAGTCATCGGCCCGTCCTTCAGCGCGGCTGAGGTGCCGCTGGTGATCGAGCGGATCATCGGCACCTTCGTGCGTTACCGCGAAAGCGAGGAACTGTTTGTCGACACCGTGGCGCGCATTGGCCTGGAGCCGTTCAAGGAGCGGGTCTACCCGAAAATGCTGGAGGTCTCGGCATGAACAATCTGCTGCGGCTGGAGCAGGGTGTGGCGCGGCAGGTCGAGGATGATCCGTGGACGCTGATCCGCGAGCCGGAGCAGGGCAGGCCGCAAGGATTGCTGATCCTGCCGCTGGCGCACTGGCTGCAATCGCCGTCGACCCACGCGGTGTGGCTGGGGCCGGACGACGACGTTGATAGCGTGGTGCCGTGGCTGGCTTCGCTGCCGCTGATTGCCCTGGATTTCCCGAGCTTTCGCGATGGTCGCGCCTACAGTCAGGCCTATCTGCTGCGCAGCCGGTTTGGCTGGAGCGGTGAGTTGCGGGCGATTGGCGATGTATTGCGTGACCAGCTCAGCCATATGCGTCAGTGCGGGTTCGACAGTTTTGCGGTGCGCGAGGACAAGTCGGCCGAAGATGCCCTGAAAGGACTGGCGGGGATGAGCGTGCTGTACGGCCGCTCGGTGATCGAGCCGCGCCCGCTGTTCCGCAGACGCTGAATATCCATTGCTTGATAGATACTTTGTGGTGAGGGGATTTATCCCCGATGGGCTGCGAAGCAGACCTAAAATCTGCCGAAGCATTTCTTCAGCTAAAACCTGTTGGCTGGTTCTGCGGCCGCTGCGCAGCCGGTCGGGGATAAATCCCCTCACCACAATTGTCTAGCGGCCCCTGCTATACAGGGGAAACCCTTACACCCCGCACCATTCCCGGATTTTCCCTTGGGTCGATGCTGGCCTTTTGGTAGAGTCGCCGTCGCCAGCGGGTTTTCGGCTGGACGACGGAACGAAGAAGGGAGTCTGGGTAGTGAGTGCGGGCAAAAAGATTTTGGGCCTCACGGCGTTGCTGTTGATGCTGACGCTGTGGGCCAGTTACTTCTATGTGTTCAAGGAAAACCGCGACGGCCAGTTGGGCGCCGCCGGTGAAAGCACCGCGTGGTGCGGCACGCCGCCGTCCACCGAAGCGGCGCTGTTGGGCAAGGATCAACTGACCCTGCGCGTCACCAACAACCTGCGCGGCGAGTTCATGCTCAGTGGCTCGCTGGTGGTCTCCGAACGCACCTTTAACCGCTACGATCTGGGTCGCAACGAACTGCGTCTGCGCCTCGAACCGTTACAGTGGTCGTACGGCGTCACGCCGATCTTCCTCGAACAGGTCAAGGTTCAGCCGCTGAACCGCAACCTCGCCTCACCGACCAAAAGCGCCTACGCCGAGCTTGAACCACGGCCAATCGGCGTGCAGGGTCAGGTCACCGACTTTCCGTTCGACACCTATCGTTACGGCTACAAACCGGTGCTGTATTACCTCAAGGGCAGCGAGCGCATCGACCTGCGCTTCAAGAACATCACCACGCTGATGGACCTGTCCAACACCTTCACACCGATTCAGAAATACAACCGCGTCGAGTACATCAACGAGAAAAACTCGATGATCCGCGACGAGGACTACAAGGCCTACGGCCCGCACGAATGCGCGTTCAGCGTCGAGCGCAAAGGCTCGTTCAAGGTTGTGGTGCTGTTGTTGCTGCTGGTGCTGTGCCTGCCGCTGCTGCACGTGTTCTATCGCGACGAACCGGGGATCGACTTCCTCGCTACGCTGGTGGCGATTGCCGTGGTGCGCGTGCTGCTGGTGGGACCGGTGCAGGACTTCCAGCTGTACAACATCGACTTCCTGTTTGGCGCAGCGATTCTGCTGGTGGGCTCGGTGTCGCTGATCAAGGCGATGCGCGCCAACAGTCGCCGGGAGATGGCGTTGAAGAGCGGGGCGACGTCTTCCTGGTGACACACGGCGCTTGAAATCAATACTGACCCTGTGGGAGCGGGCCTTGTCATTCCTGACCCGTTCTCTTCAGCGCCGGATCTCCCATGTTCATCTTGTTCGATTTCTTAAATGGAATCTGCAACTGTGGCTCAAGTGAGGTATGTCAGGCCGCGCGGGGTCTCCTATAAATTTTGTGGTTTCGCGACGCAATCGGCTGGGTTTTAGCTATACCTGTAACTCCCCCTACGCAATACATTCAGGCCTTCTGACAGGAGTTACAGCATGAAGCTAGCAGTAATGATGGGCACCCTCTGCATTGCCACCCTTGGCGTGGTGGGTTGCTCCAGCAAAACCGTCGCTCCCGATGAGTATTCCGGCTTTCTCAAGGACTACAGCCAGCTCAAGGAGGCCAAGTCGCCGTCCGGTGCCGAGGTGATGCGCTGGATTGATCCGAAAGTGGATATCAGCAAGTTCACCAGCGTGTACATCGAGCCAACCCAGCTCTATCCAAAGCCGCAACCGACCGCAAAGATTTCCCAACAGACCCTCAACGGCATCACCTCCTATTACGATCAGGCGCTCAAGCGTGAAATCAGCAAGGATCTGCCGTTGGCCAACGGCCCTGGCCCTGGCGTGATTGTGGTGCGTGCGGCCATCACTGCTGTGAGCAGCAAGACCGAAGGCCTGCACGCTTATGAAGTGATCCCGGTGGCTCTGGTGGCGGCAGCCGTCAGCACTGCCAGCGGTATCCGTGATCAGGAAACCACGCTGGCCACCGAAGCGGTGTTCCTCGACGGTGCGAGCAACAAGGTCGTGGCGCAGGTGGTGCGCAAAGGCACCGGCAAACCGTTGGAAAATGAAACTCAGGCAATGAAAGCCTCCGACGTTAAACCTGTGATTGATGGCTGGGCCAATGACATGCGTCAGATGTATGTGAAGCTCAAGTCCAGATAAGCTGGGGCCTTTATAGGCGCTGCCGAAGCCAAGAGGATTACAGATTTTTCTTCGCCAGCTCGCGAACACGCTCTTCCTGCGCCCGCGCCTCAGGCGTGAACTCGGCACCGAAATCCTCGGCGGAGAAGATCTGGCGGATTTCGATATCGGAATCGCCCGGCATGGGATTGGGGCAGCGCTTGACCCATTCGATAGCCTCTTCCTTGGACTTCACTTCCCAGATCCAGTAGCCGGCCACCAGCTCCTTGGTCTCGATGAAAGGGCCATCGATGACGGTGCGCTTGTCGCCGGAGAAATGCACGCGGGTGCCTTTGCTGCTCGGGTGCAGGCCATTGCCGTCGATGAGAACGCCGGCCTTGACCAGTTCTTCGTTGAAGTTGCCCATGGCAGTGATCAGCTCTTCACTGGGCATGATGCCGGCTTCGGAGTCGGCGCTGGCTTTGACAAGGATCATGAATCGCATGGTGGTTTCTCCAGGGAATGGGGTTGATTCACTGCTTAGTCGAACGGGCACCTCACGAATCGACAGAACTTCTGAATAAATGATGCAGACTCAGGATCCGTGAAGATCACTGTGGGAGCGAGCTTGCTCGCGAAGACGGCGGCACATTCAGCATAGCGTTGACTGGCAGATTGCTTTCGCGAGCAAGCTCGCTCCCACATGATTCGCAGTTGTATACAATTTTTTGCGCAGGCCCCTGACAATTTTCAGTCAGGGCATAGGTCGTCGGACAATTTCGTGGTTAACTTCGGCCTCTTGCATGCTCAATCACCACGTTAAGAAGGACTAAAGTCATGGCTCAAGTCACCCTCAAAGGCAACCCGGTTCAAGTCAACGGCCAGTTGCCACAAGCCGGTTCCAAGGCGCCAGCCTTTTCCCTGGTTGCCGGCAATCTGTCCGACGTCACCCTGAAAGACTTCGCCGGCAAGCGCAAAGTGTTGAACATCTTCCCAAGCGTCGACACCCCGACCTGCGCGACTTCGGTACGCAAGTTCAACGCTCAGGCCAACGAACTGAACAACACCGTGGTGCTGTGCATCTCGGCTGACCTGCCATTCGCCCAGGCCCGTTTCTGCGGCGCCGAAGGCCTGGAAAACGTGCAGAACCTGTCGACCCTGCGCGGTGCCGAGTTCATCGAAAACTACGGCGTAGCCATCGCTGACGGCCCGCTCAAAGGCTTGACCGCCCGTGCCGTAGTGGTTCTGGACGAGAACGACAACGTGCTGCACAGCGAGCTGGTCAAGGAAATCGCTGAAGAGCCGAACTACGACGCAGCACTCGCCGTACTCAAGTAAGCGCTTTTACAATTGTTAACGGCCTGGCCCTGTCCAGGCCGTTTTCATTTGTGTATCAGTGTTTTGCCTCACACCTTGAAACGTAAGTTGAAGGTAAATTGCCGGTAAAGCTGCTTTGCTTAAATCCCACCAGTGCTTATCGTTCAGCCTCCCGTAAAAGAAGCCCACGCGCCCAATGGTCAATCAATCCATGCAATCGTCCCCTAATAACGCCCGTCGCTGGCTGATCAGCCTGCTCGTCCTGTTGGTCATCGCCGTCCTGTGCTGGAAATTCTGGCCCGCCGGTTCGGCCCACAAGGAGGGCGCCGACAAGGCCGCAGCCGGCCATACCGGGCGTTCGGGGATGATGCGGCCAGGCTTCGGCGGTGCGGCCGGTCCGATTCCGGTGCGGGTGGCCCCGGCGGTCACCGGTGACTTCCCGCTGTATTACAAGGCACTGGGCACGGTGACTGCACTCAACACCATCAACGTGCGCAGCCGGGTCGGCGGCGAGCTGGTGAAGATCAATTTCGAAGAAGGACAGATGGTCAAGGCCGGCGACTTGCTGGCAGAGATCGACCCACGTCCGTACCAGAACGCCTTGCTCCAGGCTGAAGGCACCTTGCTGCAGAATCAGGCGCAGTTGAAAAATGCGCAGGTCGACGTCGAGCGTTATCGCGGCCTGTACAAGGAAGACAGCATCGCCAAGCAAACCCTGGACACCGCCGAGGCGCTGGTCGGCCAGTACCTGGGCACGGTCAAGACCAACCAGGCGGCGGTCAACGACGCCAAACTCAATCTCGAATTCACCAAGATCCGCGCACCGATTGCCGGCCGCGTCGGTCTGCGTCAGGTCGACGTCGGCAACCTCGTTGCGGCCAACGACACCACGTTCCTTGCAGTGATCACTCAGACGCAACCGATCAGCGTGGTCTTCACCCTGCCGGAAAACAGCCTCGAAACCGTATTGGCCCGCTACCACAGCGGCGCCAGGCTGCCGGCCGAGGCATGGGATCGCGGCGATACCAAAATCCAGGCCAGCGGCGTGCTGCAAAGTCTCGATAACCAGATCGACGTCGCCACCGGCACCCTGAAATTCAAGGCCCGTTACGATAACCGCGACCAGTCGCTGTTCCCCAATCAGTTCGTCAACGTTCATTTGTTGGCCGACACCCTCAAAGGCGTGGTGCTGGCACCGTCGGCCGCGATTCAGTTCGGCACCAACGGCACCTTCGTCTACGCGCTGGACGGCGACAAGAAAGTCACCATCCGCCAATTGAAGATCGGCGCCAGCGACGGCACCAACACCGTGGTCACCGAAGGCCTCGCGGCGGGCGACCGAGTGGTGCTGGAAGGTACCGACCGCCTGAAGGAAGGCAGTGAAGTGGAGGTGGTCAACGACAGTAATGACGTGCCGACCACCCCGACCGGCCACCTGCAGGGCAAACCCGCCGCCAGTGCACCGGACGCTGCTGCGGCTGACAAGGCCAAGAAGGGCGCATGAACATTTCGCGGCTGTTCATCCTCCGTCCGGTAGCTACCACCCTGAGCATGCTGGCCATTGTGCTGGCCGGCCTGATTGCCTATCGCCTGCTGCCGGTCTCGGCGTTGCCGCAGGTCGATTACCCGACCATTCGCGTCATGACCCTGTACCCCGGCGCCAGTCCCGACGTGATGACCAGCGCCGTGACCGCGCCGCTCGAACGCCAGTTCGGGCAGATGCCGGGCCTGACGCAAATGGCCTCGACCAGTTCCGGCGGCGCGTCGGTGCTGACCCTGCGTTTCAGCCTCGACATCAACATGGACGTTGCCGAACAGCAGGTGCAGGCCGCGATCAACGCCGCGACCAACCTGCTGCCGACCGACTTGCCGGCACCGCCGGTGTACAACAAGGTCAACCCGGCGGACACCCCGGTGCTGACCCTGGCGATCACGTCGAAAACCATGCTGCTGCCCAAGCTCAATGACCTGGTCGACACGCGCATGGCGCAGAAGATCGCCCAGATCAGTGGCGTCGGCATGGTCAGTATTGCCGGCGGTCAGCGTCAGGCCGTGCGGATCAAGGTCAACCCGGAAGCATTGGCGGCGAACAGCCTGAATCTGGAAGACGTGCGCACCCTGATCGGTGCGTCCAACGTCAACCAGCCCAAGGGTAACTTCGACGGCCCGACCCGGGTCTCGATGCTCGATGCCAACGACCAGCTGACGTCGCCCAAGGACTACGCCAACCTGATTCTCGCCTACAAGAATGGCGCGCCGCTGCGCCTGAAGGATGTGGCGGAAATCGTCGACGGCGCCGAGAACGAACGTCTCGCTGCGTGGGCCAACCAGAATCAGGCGGTGCTGCTGAACATCCAGCGTCAGCCGGGCGCCAACGTGATCGAGGTGGTCGACCGGATCAAGGCCTTGCTGCCCAGCATCACCGACAACCTGCCGGCTGGCCTCGACGTCACCGTGCTCACCGACCGCACCCAGACCATCCGCGCCTCGGTCACCGACGTGCAGCACGAACTGCTGATCGCCATCGCGCTGGTGGTGATGGTGACGTTCCTGTTTCTGCGGCGGGCCAGCGCGACGATCATTCCGTCGGTGGCGGTGCCGCTGTCGCTGATCGGTACGTTTGGCGTGATGTACCTGGCCGGCTTCTCGGTCAACAACCTGACCTTGATGGCGCTGACCATCGCGACCGGTTTCGTGGTCGACGATGCGATCGTGATGCTGGAAAACATCGCGCGCTTCATCGAAGAGGGCGACAGCCCGATGCAGGCGGCGCTCAAAGGCGCGAAACAGATCGGCTTCACCCTGATTTCCCTGACCCTGTCGCTGATCGCGGTACTGATTCCGCTGCTGTTCATGGCTGACGTGGTCGGTCGACTGTTCCGCGAGTTCGCCATCACTCTGGCGGTGGCGATCCTGATTTCGCTGGTGGTTTCGCTGACGTTGACGCCGATGATGTGTGCACGCCTGCTCAAAAGAGAGCCGGAAGCCCACGAGCAGGGCCGTTTCTACCGGGCCAGCGGCGGCTTCATCGACTGGATGATCGCCGCCTACGGACGCAAGTTGCAGTGGGTGCTCAAACACCAGCCGCTGACCCTGTTGGTGGCCATCGGCACGCTGGCACTGACCGTGTTCCTGTACATGGTGGTGCCCAAGCGCTTCTTCCCGGTGCAGGACACCGGGGTGATCCAGGGTATTTCCGAAGCACCGCAGTCGATTTCTTTCGCGGCGATGGGCGAGCGTCAGCAGGCGCTGGCCAAGGTGATTCTTGAAGATCCGGCGGTGGAGAGTCTGTCGTCCTACATCGGTGTCGACGGCGACAACGCCACGCTCAACAGCGGTCGTCTGCTGATCAACCTCAAGCCTCACGGCCAGCGTGACCTGAGCGCCACCGAGGTGATCGCGCGTCTGCAGCCGCAACTGGACAAACTGGTCGGCATTCGTCTGTTCATGCAACCGGTGCAGGATTTGACTATTGAGGATCGGGTCAGCCGTACCCAGTACCAGTTCAGCATGTCCTCACCGGACGCCGAATTGCTCAGCCAGTGGAGCGGGCGTCTGGTCGAAGCCTTGGCGCAGCAACCGGAATTGACCGACGTTGCCAGCGACTTGCAGGACAAAGGCTTGCAGGTCTATCTGGTGATCGACCGCGATGCGGCGTCGCGCCTCGGCGTTTCGGTGCAGAACATCACCGATGCGCTGTATGACGCCTTCGGGCAGCGGCAGATCTCGACCATTTACACCCAGGCCAGCCAGTACCGCGTGGTGCTGCAGGCACAGGCGGGGGAGAAGATCGGGCCGGCGGCGCTGGACCAGATTCACGTCAAGACCACTGACGGTGCACAGGTGCGTCTGTCGAGTCTGGCCCATGTCGAAGAGCGTCAGGCGCAACTGGCGATCACCCACATCGGCCAGTTCCCGGCGGTGATGATGTCGTTCAACCTGGCGCCCGGCGTGGCGCTGGGGCATGCGGTGGACATCATCGAACAGGTACAGAAGGACATCGGCATGCCGATTGGCGTGCAGACCCAGTTCCAGGGGGCGGCCGAGGCATTCCAGGCTTCGCTGTCGAGCACCTTGCTGCTGATTCTGGCGGCGGTGGTGACCATGTACATCGTGCTCGGCGTGCTGTACGAAAGTTACATTCACCCGATCACCATTCTCTCGACCCTGCCGTCGGCGGCGGTCGGCGCCTTGCTGGCGTTGCTGCTCAGCGGCAATGACCTGGGCATGATCGCGATCATCGGCATCATCCTATTGATCGGCATCGTCAAGAAAAACGCGATCATGATGATCGACTTCGCCCTCGACGCCGAACGCACCCAGGGCATGGCGCCGGAACAGGCGATCTATCAGGCGGCGCTGCTGCGCTTCCGGCCGATTCTGATGACGACGCTGGCGGCGTTGTTCGGTGCCGTGCCGTTGATGCTCGCCACCGGTTCCGGGGCTGAACTGCGTCAGCCGCTGGGTCTGGTGATGGTCGGCGGCCTGCTGGTGAGTCAGGTGCTGACCCTGTTCACCACGCCGGTGATCTACCTGTATTTCGACCGCCTCGGTCGGCGCTTTGGCAAGACCAATGCTGACCGTGATGAGGTGGTGGTATGACGTTGCAGCACCTCATCCACTGTGGGAGCGAGCCTGCTCGCGAAAGCGCTGGATCAGTCACCATCA
>Ga0209426_1001998_pt1 | contig 10402 bp, 8 predicted proteins | sample Deesub1362B_J571_FD_187697 | JGI IMG/M metagenome (GOLD analysis project Ga0209426, IMG submission 187697) | Deep oceanic, basalt-hosted subsurface ecosystem from Juan de Fuca Ridge flank, Pacific Ocean, CORK Borehole 1362B_J2.571 (SPAdes)... ...
TCAGTCGCTCCGCGACAGCTCCCCCGCATCGCGGGGGAGCATCTCCAGGACCCTCGCCGTCGCCCTGGCGTCCATCGCCCTGATGGCCAGCGCGTCCGAGCCGTCCGAGCGTCTCGCCGATCCTGGCCAGGAGGCGCGGGCTCGGGCGATCTTCCGCGAGGTGCGGTGTCTGGTCTGCCAGAACGAGTCGATCGACGATTCCGAGGCCCAGCTGGCGGGCGATCTGCGGCGGCTGGTGCGCGAGCAGGTCAAGGCCGGACGCAGCGATGCGGAGATCCGCGCGTTCCTGGTGCAGCGCTATGGCGAGTTCGTGCTGCTGAAGCCCCGCTTTTCGGCCGGCAACGCCGCGCTGTGGCTGGCCCCCGCCGGGGTGCTGGTCGTCGGCGGGGGGCTGATGATCGCATTGCTGCGACGCCGGCAAACGCCGGAGGCGGAGCTTTCCGAAGACGAGGAAGATCGCCTGCGCCGGCTGCTCGAAGACGATTGACACGATTGCGCCGAAAAGGGGCCGCAAGAAGCGCCCTCCGAGTGACGGAAAGTAAGTCGAGAGCCATTGCACCTTTTGTCGCTGGAACTAGGTTCTCAGATCGAAAGGGCCGCGCGTCGGACGCGCGGATGAGGAAAGACGAGAATGACCGCTAGGAAGTCGGGTTTCATTGTGGGCGCCGTCGCTGGCGCGGGCGTCGCTTGCGCGGCTCTGGCCGGAGTCGGGATGCGCATGGGGACGGCTTCGGCGGAAACGCCTCAAGCCGTTCCGGCCATGGCCGGCTCGCCGGCCTTCGCGCCGCCGCCGGGCGCGCCGATGTCGTTCGCCGACATCTTCGAGAAGGTCTCGCCCGCCGTCGTCCAAATCAACGTGACGTCCAAGGCCAGCCCGCAACCGCTTCGCATCCCGGGCCTGGAAGGCTTCGACATCGTGCCGCGCGGCCAGAAGGGCAAGCCGGGCCAGAAGGACCAGGGCGACGAGGATTCGCCGTCCTTGCCCAAGCAGCAGTCCGCCGGCTCGGGCTTCTTCATCTCGGCCGACGGCTACATCGTCACCAACAACCACGTGGTCGCTGACGCCGACGACATCCAGGTGGTGCTGAAGGACGGCCGCGAGCTGAAGGCCACGCTGGTTGGCCGTGACGAAGGCACCGACCTGGCCGTCATCAAGGTCATCGACCCCAAGGCGAAGGGGAAGGACTTCCCCTATGTGAACTTCGAGAACCAGGCCAAGCCGCGCGTCGGCGACTGGGTGATCACCATCGGCAACCCGTTCGGCCTGGGCGGAACGGCCACGGCCGGCATCATCTCGGCCTATAACCGCGATCTGGGCGACACGACCTCGTCGTTCGTCAACTACATCCAGATCGACGCGCCGATCAATCGCGGCAACTCGGGCGGTCCCAGCTTCGACATCTACGGCCGGGTGATCGGCGTCAACAGCGCCATCTACTCGCCGTCGGGCGGTTCGGTCGGCATCGGCTTCGCCATTCCGGCGGACATCGCCGAAGCGACCGCCAAGCAGCTGATCGCCGGCGGCAAGGTGGTGCGCGGTTATATCGGCGTCACCATTCAGGACTTCAGCGCCGAGTCGGCCGAGGCCCTGGGCCTGAAGGACGTGAAGGGCGCGATCGTCGCCGAACTGGTTCCGGGCGGTCCCGCCGCCAAGGCCGGCCTGCTGCCCGACGACATCCTGACCGGCGTCAACGGCAAGACCATCGCCAACCGCTCGGAGCTGACCCGCGAAGTCGCCAAGGCGCGTCCGGGCGAGACGATCAAGATGTCGATCATCCGCGACGGCAAGCCGCGCGTCATCGACGTCAAGTCCGGCACCCGTCCGTCGGAGGGCTCGCTGGCCTTGAACGACAATGATGACGATCAAGGGTCGGGCGCCGCGCCGACGCCGGACAAGCCGGTGACGGCCAAGATCGACGCCCTGGGCCTGACCCTGTCGCCGATCGACGCGGCCGCGCGCCAGACCTACAAGATCGACAGCGAGGTCAAGGGTCTGCTGATCACCGCCGTCAAGGGCGACAGCGACGCGGGCGAGAAGGGTCTGGCCAAGGGCGATGTCCTGGCCAATGTCAACGGCACGGCGGTCAACACGGTCGCCGACGTCAATGGCCTGATCGCCACCGCCAAGAAGGCCGGCCGCACCAGCGTTCTGGTCAAGGTCATTCGCCAGAACCGCCCGGTCTTCGTGCCGCTGAAGATCGCGCCGTAGAGGCCGCAAGGTTTCTTCGGTTGTCCTGATCGGCGGAAGTCGATCAGGACAGGCCGTAAGCCGGCGAGGGTCAAAAGACAGAGCCCCGCTCCGCACCGCCGGAGCGGGGCTTTTTCATATCTGTCGAAGGTTTAAGGTGCGACGCTCGCCGAAAGCGGTATCAACCGCTTGGACGGTCGCGCAACGCGCGGAATCGGGGGAACGTCGACCGTCACGCCATTCCGTTTCAAGCGCATGAGGGGCTCGCTGATGCGTATACTGATTATCGAGGACGATCTTGAAGCGGCGGGCGCGATGGCGCACGGCCTGAAGGAGGCCGGCTACGAGGTCTTGCACGCGCCCGATGGCGAGGCCGGCCTGTCCGAAGCCCAGAAGGGCGGCTTCGACGTGCTGGTCGTCGACCGGATGATGCCCAAGATGGACGGCGTCACCGTCGTCGAGACCCTGCGCCGGGAAGGCGACCAGACGCCGGTGCTGTTCCTCTCGGCCCTGGGCGAGGTCAATGACCGCGTCGTGGGCCTGAAGGCCGGCGCCGACGACTATCTGGTCAAGCCCTACGCCTTCCCCGAGCTGATGGCCCGGGTCGAGGCCCTGTCGCGCCGCCGCGAGACCGGCGCCGTGGCGACCACCCTCAAGGTGGGCGAACTGGAAATGAACCTGATCAACCGGACGGTCCATCGCCAGGGCAGGGAGATCGACCTGCAGCCGCGCGAGTTCCAGCTGCTGGAGTTCATGATGCGCCACGCGGGCCAGTCGGTGACCCGCACCATGCTGCTGGAGAAGGTCTGGGAGTACCATTTCGATCCGCAAACCAACGTCATCGACGTCCACATCTCGCGCCTTCGCAGCAAGATCGACAAGGGCTTCGACCGGCCGATGCTGCAGACCGTGCGCGGCGCCGGCTATCGGCTGGATCCGTAGTCTCACCATCCGACTTCCCCCGCGACACGTCAGTGCGGCGAAGCCAATGCCGGGAAGATCGGGAACTTAATGCTCCGAACTCGAACGAGGTCGGACTCGAGGAGGCCTTAGCGCCTACGACACCATGCGCCTGCCGCGTCTCCTCCGCACCACGCCGTTCCGGCTGACCCTGCTGTTCCTGGCCCTGTTCGCGGCGGCCGCCAGCGCGTTCCTGGGCTATATCTATGTCGCCACGGCCGGCGAGGTGAACCGCCGCGCCCAGGCCGAGATCAGCCGCGAGTTCGAGAGCCTGGAGACCGCCTATCGCCAAGGCGGGGTCGACGCCCTGAACCAGGCCATCGTCGAGCGCGCCACCGGCGAGCGGCCGTTCCTGTATTTCCTGGCCGACAAGAGCGGCAAGCGGATCTCGGGCTCGATCGAGGAGTCGCCGGTCGCCAACTTCACCGGCGATGGTCCCACCTGGGCCAGTTTCAAGGTCACGGAGACCGACATGGACGGCGCCGAGGTCAAGGCGGCGGCCAAGGGCGTCCAGCAGCGGCTGGAGCACGGCGAGATCCTGTTCGTCGGGGCCGATGTCGACGCCTCGGAAGCCTATGTCCGCAAGATCGTCCGGGCCCTGTGGGGCGCGGGGGCCCTGGTCATCCTGCTGGGCCTGGCCGGCGGGGTGCTGATCAGCCGCAATGTCAGCCGCTCGATGCAGGGGCTTGTCGATGTGGTCAACGCGGTGCGGGCCGGCGATCTGCACGCTCGGGCCAAGATCCGCGGCGCGCGCGACGAGTATGACGAACTGGCCGAGGGCCTGAACGACATGCTCGACCGGATCGAGCGGCTGATGGGCGGTCTGCGCCACGCCGGCGACGCCATCGCCCACGACCTGCGCTCGCCGCTGACCCGCCTGCGGGCGCGTATGGAGGTGGCCCTGATCGACGCCGAGAACGGCAAGGGCGATCCCTTGGCGGCGCTGGAGACGGCCCTGGCCGACGCCGACGGAGTGCTGAAGACCTTCAACGCCGTGCTGGCCATCGCCCGGCTGCAGGCCGCCGGCGCCGCGCCGGATCAGAAGAGCTTCGACGCCTCGGAGCTGGCCAGCGACATGGCCGAGCTCTACGAACTGTCGTGCGAGGACAAGGGCCTGGACTTCAAGGCCGAGATCGTCCCGGCCCTGACCATCAAGGGCAATCGCGAATTCCTGGCCCAGGCCCTGGCCAACATCCTGGACAACGCCATCAAGTACACGCCCGAGGGCGGCGCCATCATGCTGCGCGCGCGCCGCACATCGTCGGGCGAGCTGGAGTTCTCGGTCACCGACACCGGGCCGGGCGTGCCCGAGGCCGACCGGGCCCGCGTGGTTCAGCGCTTCGTGCGCCTGGAGAATAGCCGCAGCGAGCCCGGCGCGGGTCTGGGCTTGTCGCTGGTCCAGGCCGTCGCGGCCTCGCACGGCGGGCGGCTGGAGCTGGCCGAGGGGCCGGGCGAGTACAACGGCATGGGTCCGGGCCTGCGTGTGGCCCTGGTGCTGCCGCGCGTGGAGTAGGCGAGGTCGAGCGCCCCCTCCGTCACGCTGCTTCGCATCGCGCCACCTCCCCCGCTCCGCGAGGGAGGAGGACGACCATCCTCCCCCGCGCGCGGGGGAGGTGGATCGGCGCGGATACGCGGCGAGACGGAGGGGGCGCGGCTACCGCTCGGCCCGCACCCAGGTGATCGCGCCGGTGACCGGATCGATCTGGGCCGCCATGCCTGAATTGACGTCGCTGGCCTGAGGCCCGCGGGGCGCCACGCTCCAGACCAGCGCCATGGCGGCGACGGCCAGGAAGGTGACGGTCAGGAAGCCGGCGATGTCGCGGGCCAGGCTTGGCTCGCGTTTGTTCAGCAGGGAGACCCGCAGGATCAGCGGATGCGTGGCCCAGCCGCAGGCCAGCGGCGAGACGGCCGCGCCCATCTGGGCCTTCATCAGCGCCTTGGCGTAGTCGGCGCGGATGTCCGAGCGCAGGGCCACGACCGTGGCGTCGCAGGCCAGTTCCTGATCGACGCGGATCAGGCGCGTGGCCAGGGCGATCATCGGATTGCACCAGCCCAGCACGCCGATCGCGGCGATGACGAGGTTGGCGATCGGGTCGCCGCGATTGATGTGGGTGCGCTCGTGAAGCTGGATCATCGCCCGCTCGCGATCGTCGAAGCGCTGGGCGAAGTCGGCCGGCAGCACGACTCGCGGCCAGAGAGCGCCGACGACGGCGGGACCGGCCAGGCCCTGGTCGACGCGGCGGCGGAACATGTGCTCGCGCAGGGTCAGGATCGCCGTGGCGATCGCGCAGCCGGCCAGCCAGAGCAGGATCAGCTTGCCGGCCCAGACGCCCAGCGGACGCGCGGGCGAGCCGAAATCCAGGGTCTCGGCCAGGCTGGGGAAGAAGGCGGCCGCGGCGGCGGCGGGGACGATGATCCACAGACCGTAGGCGCGGCGGGGGCCGAAGGCGCCGCGCGCCAGCGGCCGCAGAAGGATCACCAGCAGCACGGCGGCGGCGGCGGCGATCTGAGCCCGGATCAGGGCGAGGGCGAACAGCTCGGTCATGGTCTGCGGCGTTCCTGGCCTTCTGGGATCTGATCGTTACAACTGTAATTTCCCGCGTCAAGCCGGTCTCCGCGCGGCGGCGCGACGACTTGTCGACGACCCCGCGCCGGGCCACGGTGCCGACATGACTCGCCCGCTCGCCGACCGCCTCGCCCCCTGCGGCCCCGTCCTCGACGCCAAGGCCGCCGAGCGGGCCCACGAGATGATCGCCAAGCGGGTCGGCGAGCGCATGGCGTCCGTGGACCTGGCCTGGCCGGCCCTGGCGCCGGTGTTCGCCGCCTCGCCCTATCTGGCGGGTCTGGCGCGCCGCGATGGTCGCCGCCTGCCGATGATCCTGGAGGGGGATCCCGACCAGATCCTGACCGCCATCCTGACCGCCGCCGAGGCCTTGGCGGCCGAGCCTGACTTCGAGACCGCCCGGCGGCGGCTGCGCGAGCTGAAGGCCGACCTGCACCTGCTGACGGCCCTGTGCGACCTGGGCGGCGTCTGGGGTCTCGATCAGGTCACCGGCGCCCTGACCCGCTTCGCCGACGCGACCCTGCGCGCTGCCCTGGCCCAGGCCGTCCGCCAGGAGGTCGATCGCGGCGCGCTGACCCACGTGGGCGAGGGGGAGGACGGTCCCGCGCCCGGCCTCTTCTGCGTCGCCATGGGCAAGCACGGCGCGTTCGAGCTGAACTATTCCAGTGACATCGACTTTTCGATCTTCTACGCGCCCGACAGGTTGCCGGTCGCCGAGGGACACGAGCCCCAGGCCGTGGCGGTCCGCATCGCCAACCACCTGGGGCGTGTCCTGCAGGAGCGCACCGGCGACGGCTATGTCTTCCGCATCGACCTGCGCCTGCGCCCCGATCCGTCCTCGACGCCGCCCGCCATGCCGGTGGACGCGGCCATGGACTACTACGAGAGCGTCGGTCAGAACTGGGAGCGCGCCGCCCACATCAAAGCCCGGGTCGCGGCCGGCGACTTCGCCGAGGGACAAGCGTTCCTGGAAGGGCTGCAGCCGTTCATCTGGCGGCGAAACCTCGATTTCGCGGCCATCGCCGACATCCATTCGATCAAGCGCCAGATCCACGCCTACAAGGTCGATGACCGCCTGACCGCCAAGGGCGCGGACCTGAAGCTGGGCCGGGGCGGCATCCGCGAGATCGAGTTCTTCGTCCAGACCCAGCAGCTGATCCTGGGCGGCCGCCAGCCGGACCTGCGCGGCCCTCGAACCCTCGACGCCCTGGCCGCCTTGGCCGCCGCGGGCCATGTCACGCCCGAGGACGCCGCCTGGCTGACGGGCGCCTATCGCGACCTGCGGGCCCTGGAACACCGCGCCCAGATGATCGCCGACGACCAGACCCACAAGCTTCCGGAGTCGGACGCCGAGCGTAAAAAGGTCGCCGCGCTCTGGGGGCAGGACAACCTGCGGAGCTTCGACGCGACGGTCGGCAAGATCCTGAAGGGCGTGAACCTGCGCTACGGACGGCTGTTCGCCGGCGAGGAAGCGCTGTCCTCCCGCTTCGGCAGCCTGGTCTTCACCGGCGTCGAGGACGATCCCGAGACCCTGGCCACCCTGAAGCGCATGGGGTTCTCCAGCCCCGAGCGGATCGCCGCCACCATCCGAAGCTGGCACCACGGGCGCATCGCCGCCACCCGCACCGAGCGGGGCCGCGAGCTATTCACCCGCTTGGCGCCGCGCCTGCTGGACGCCGCCAACGCCACCGGCGCGCCCGACCCGGCCTTCAATCGTTTCGCCGACTTCTTCGCGGGTCTGAGCTCGGGCGTGCAGATCCAGTCGCTGTTTCTGGCCCAGCCGCGCCTGTTCGAGCTGATCGTCGAGGTGATGGCCTTCGCGCCGCGCCTGGCCTCGACCCTGGCCCGCCGGCCCACCGCCCTGGACGCTCTGCTGGATCCGGCCTTTTTCGGACCGATCGAGACTCCGGCCGTCGCCCCCTGGGACCCGGCCGATTTCGAGGGCGCGATGGACGCCGCCCGCCGCCTGTTCCGGGATCAGAGCTTCCGCATCGGCGTGCGGGTGATGAGCGGCAGCGCCGACGCCCGCGACATCGGCCGGGCCTTCGCCGAACTGGCCGACCTGATCATCGGCGGCCTGGCGCCGGCGGCGCTGAACGAGGTCGAGCGGATCGGCGGAGGCTTCCCTGGCGAGGTCGCCGTCGTCGCCCTGGGCAAGGCCGGCTCGCGCGAGATGACCGCCAAGTCCGATCTCGACCTGATGACCCTTTACGCCGCCGACCCGCGCGACATGTCGTCGATCAAGGCCTGGGGCGCCGAGACCTTCTACGGCCGCTTCACCCAGCGTCTGGCCTCGGCCCTGTCGGCGCCCACGGGCGAGGGCACGCTTTACGAGGTGGACCTGAAGCTGCGCCCCTCGGGGACCAAGGGGCCCGTCGCCGTCAGCTTCGCGGCCTTCGAGGACTATTATGAGCGCGAGGCCGAGACCTGGGAGCTGTTGGCCCTGACCCGCGCCCGGGTGGTGTGGGCCAGCTCGCCCGCCTTCAAGGTTCGCGCCGAGGCGGCGATCGAGGCGGCGCTGCGCCGGCCGCGCGACGCCAAGAAGACCGCCGCCGACGTCATCGAGATGCGTGAGCTGATGGAGCGCGAGCGGCCGGGCAAGGGCGACTGGGACCTGAAGCTCGATCCCGGCGGCTTGGTGGACATCGAGTTCGCCGCCCAGTTCCTGCAACTGGCCCACGCTGCCCAGGACGGTCCCCTTCGCCAGAATACCGGCGAGGCCCTGGCGGCCTTGCGGGCGGCGGGTCTGGCCGATGATGGCGCGCTGGCCAGGCTCGAGGCCGCCTGGCGGCTGGAGCAGGACCTCTCTCAGCTGATCAAGGTGGCGCTGGAGGATGGCGCGGACGTCGAGGCCGAGCCCAAGGCGTTCCGGACCCTGCTGGCCAGGGCCGGTCACGTCGGCCAGTTCAAGTCTCTGAAGCCGAAACTGGCCAAGGCAAAGACCGAGGCCCGCGCCGCCTACGCGGCGATCATCAAGGCGTCGGGCTGAGAGTCGTCGACGACCGCGACGGAAAGGGCGATCTCGCGCGTTAAGGTCTCCGAGGGACGGCCGCCAACCGCCTAGGAGATCTTGCATGGGTATTCGAATTCTGACCGTCGTGGGCGCCGTGCTGGCCCTGGGCGGTCCGGCCCTGGCCCAGACGCCATCGACGCCGACCGCCGCCGGCATGACCCTGCAGCAGTTCGAGGCCGCGAACGGCGACAAGTGGTTCGCCCGCGTCGACGCCAACAAGGACGGCAAGATCTCGCCCGAGGAGTTCGAGGCGTTCCGCGCCAAGAGCGCCAGCGACGGCGCCGACGCGGCGGCCAAGCCGTCGGACAAAGCCAGCAAGCGCGCCGCCAAGATGTTCGCGCGCTTCGACGCCGACCACGACGGCTTCATTTCGCGAAGCGAGGCGAACGCGGTCCTGGCTTGGCGGTTCAAGCGCATGGACGCCAACAACGACGGCGTCCTGTCTCTGGAAGAGTTGAACGCCAAGCCGGGTAAGGCCAAGGTCGGGATCTGATGACGACGTGCGTGGCGGGTTGAGGTTTGTCGTCCGACGGGAACGATCCCGACGAGGGCTTGCTGGCGGGGGTGGGACGGGGCGATCCGACCGCCGTTCGCGCCCTGCTGGACCGACGCCTGCCGCGCATTCTGGCCCTGGCCCGGCGGATGCTGAACGATCCGGGCGAGGCCGAGGACGTGGCGCAGGAAACTTTCCTGCGCGCCTGGAAGCAGGCTCGGAGCTGGAAGCCGGGCGGCGCGAAGTTCGACACTTGGCTGCACCGCGTCGCGCTCAATCTGTGCTACGACCGGCTGCGCAAGCGTCGCGAGACGCCGACCGACCAGCCGCCCGAGCAGGTGGACACGGGGCCCGCGCCGGATGCCGGCTTGCTGGGCGCCGACCTCTCGCGGAGGGTCGAGTCGGCCCTGGCGGCGCTGCCGCCGCGCCAGCGAGAGGCGATCGTGCTTTGCCATCACCAGGGCTTGGGCAATATCGAAGCCGCTGGCTTGATGGAAATCAGTGTCGAGGCGCTGGAGAGCTTGCTTTCACGCGGACGTCGGGCGTTGAAGGCCGCGTTGGCCGATCTGGCGGGCGAGGCGTGATGGCGGCGACGGACCGAAAGGAGGTGTGGTCATGATGTCACTCGAGAGGTTCGAGGACCTGGCCGAGACCTATGGCGGCGAAATCGCGCGCTGGCCCGAGGCCGAGCGCGAGGCCGCGCGCGCCCTGTTGGCCGTCGAAGCGGTCCGGCTGACGCCGGTGCTGGTCGCCGCGGCCCATCTTGACCGCTTGCTGGACCGCGCGCCGGCCCAGGCGCCGGACTCGGCGTTGCTGGGGCGGCTGATCAGCGCCGCGCCGACCGCCGCGCCCTCGTCGCGGCGTTGGATCGCCGGGCTGTCGGCGGCCCTGGGCCTGTCGGCCGCCGCCTTCGCCGGCGTCGTGGTCGGGGTGTCCATGGGGCGGCCCGCCGCCGCGCCGCCAGCGGCCGTGACGGTCGCGTCCGCCGCCGAGCAGCCCGCCGTGGTCACCACGGCCGTCGATACCTCCACCGCTCTGCAGGACGCGATCTCGGAGCACTCCGAACTATGACGTCCTCGCGTCCGCTGATCATCGGGCTGGCCGTTTCGGCGGTGATCAACGTCTTCCTGATCGGCGGACTGGCGGGGATGACCTATGTCCGACTGACCACACCGCCGCCCGCCG
>Ga0209426_1001999_pt1 | contig 10398 bp, 6 predicted proteins | sample Deesub1362B_J571_FD_187697 | JGI IMG/M metagenome (GOLD analysis project Ga0209426, IMG submission 187697) | Deep oceanic, basalt-hosted subsurface ecosystem from Juan de Fuca Ridge flank, Pacific Ocean, CORK Borehole 1362B_J2.571 (SPAdes)... ...
GGTAGCGCTTTTCCAGCTCCTCCACCGCTTTGATCTTCTCTTCGGGCTTGAGTCCGGCCCGCACATCTTCGATTTCCAGCTCGCGGGCGAAGGCCTGAGCCGTGCGCGGATTGTCGCCCGTCAGCATGGCCACTTTGATGTGCATCTTCCGCAGCGTACGCACCACCTCCGGGGCGTTGGGGCGGATTTCGTCCCGCACGGCGATCAATCCAATGATCCCGTCCTGGTTGCCCAGCAGCACCACAGTTTTGCCCTCAGCGCGCAGCCGCTCGATGGTTTCGCGGGTGCGGGCGTCCACGCCGTCGCGGGAGATCAGTTCCTGGCGGCCAATTTTGTACAGTGTCCCGCCGATTTTCCCTTCCGTGCCGTACCCGGCGATGGAGCGGAAGTCCGAGACCTCCAGCTCCGGCAGGTTTTGCTCCCGGGCCTTTTCCACGATGGCCCGGGCCAGGGGATGCTCGGAAAGTTTCTCGATACTGGCCGCCAGCTGCAGCACGTGCTTTTCGCTGCCGTTTACTGGAATCACATCGGTGACCACCGGCTTCCCGCGGGTCAGGGTTCCGGTCTTGTCGAACGCCACGGCGCGGATTTTCCCGAGGTTTTCCAGGTGAACGCCGCCCTTGATGAGCACGCCGCTGCGTCCCGCCCTGCCGATGCCTGCCGCCACCGCCACCGGAGTGGACATGATCAGTGCACAGGGAGCAGCTGCCACCAGCAGGACCACCGCCCGGGTGGCCCACGGTCCCGGATTGAACCCGAAAACGAAAGGCGCCACAATCATCCCCGCCGCACTGAACAGGACGATGGGGGTGTACGTCCTGCCGAACCGGTCGATAAATGCCTGGGTTTTGCCCTTTTGCTCCTGGGCTTCTTCCACCAGGTGGATCATTTTGGAAAGCGTATTGTCTTCGAAGGTGGCCGTGGCCCGGACCTCCAGGGCACCGTCCTGGTTCACCGTGGCGGCAAACACCTGCATGCCCTCTTTCTTCTGAACCGGGGTGGATTCGCCGGTGACCGGCGCCTCGTCCACAAACGATTTGCCCTTCAGGATGATGCCATCGGTGGGGATGGATTCACCGGGACGGACCACGAAAACGTCGCCCACCCGCAGTTCGCTGGCAGGAATGGTCACCTCCCGGCCATCCCGCAGTACCCGCGCTTCTTTGGGGGCCAGGTCCAGCAGTTTGCGGATTGAAGCCCGCGTGCGGGCGTAGGTGTATTCTTCCAGCCCTTCCGCTGCACCGTAGAGGAACACAAGAAACGCCGCCTCGTCCCACATGCCCAGAATGGCCGATCCGGCTGTGGCGAAGATCATCAGGATTTCGATGCCGATGGCCCTTTCCTCCAGAAAGCCCTCGATGCCTTCGCGGGCCCAGTGGTAACCGCCGAGGGCAATGGCGGCGAGGTAAAGCCCGATTTCCCAGGTGCGGGACAGAACCCCGGTGTGGGCCAGCAAAAATGCTGTTCCGGTGATGAGGCCGGCGATCAGGGCGTTGCGCATGGGTGGGTGGGCATACCACTTGCCTTCAAATCCAGCTTTTTCGGTGCTGTCTTTCATGAGGTTCTCCTGAAATGATTTTTCTTAAGATAGAGGAACGAAAGATCGGGCACAACCGAAAATGGCTGCCGGGGCGGGCCCTCGGGAAAAGCGGAATATCCGGGCCCACCGCCGGCAGGGGTTTCTTCCGGTGCGTCAGATGGCTGTTTCGCCGCGTTCGCCGGTGCTGATGCGGATGGCCTCCAGGGCCTCGCAGATGTAGATCTTCCCGTCACCGCGAAGGCCGGTATGGGCCGAGCGCTCGATCGCGTTCACGATGTCGTCCACCATGCCATCGGGACAGAAGATTTCGATCTTCACGTGCGGCACGAAGTCGTACACCTGTTCTTCCAGAGGCATGTTGTTTTCCGTCTGCCAGCCGCGCCCGAAGCCCTTTACGTCCAGCACGGTCATGCCCGGAAGACCCTCAATCTTGTGGAGGGCCAGGGTTACCTCACTCAGCTTGTGCGGCTTGATGTATGCGATAATGTGCTTCATGATGTTCTCCTTGCGTTTGGCCTGCGTTTAGTCCAGTGCCCGTTCGCTGCGCAGGTTGATGGCGAACCATTTGTACAGCGCCGGCAGAACCAGCAGCGTCAGGGTGGTTGAAGTGATCAGGCCGCCCACCACCACAGTAGCCAGCGGGCGCTGCACTTCGCTGCCGATCCCGTGGGAATAGAGCAGCGGTACCATACCCAGTGCAGCGGCAAAGGCGGTCATCAGGACCGGCCGGAGACGCAGGCACGCGCCCTTGATGGAGGCCTCGTCCAGGGGCAGGCCTTCCTTCAACAGCTGGTTCAGGTACGTAACCAGCACGATGCCGTTCAGCAGGGCAATGCCAAAGAGGGCGATGAAGCCCACCGATGCCGGCACCGACAGGTTCTGGCCAGAAATCCACAGGGCAACCACGCCGCCCACCAGCGCCAGCGGAATGTTGAGCAGGATGAGCAGGGCGTTTTTCAGCGAATTGAAGCTGGAGAACAGCAGCAGAAAAACGATGAGCAGGGTGATGGGGACCACCACCGCCAGCCGCTTGTTGGCCTCCTGCTGCAGGCGGAACTGGCCGCCCCAGGTTACACGGTAGCCGGGGGGCAGTTGCACTTTCTGTTCGATGGCCCTCTGGCCCTCTTCCACGAAGGAGCCGATGTCGCGGCCTACCACGTTGCACTGGATGGTGATGAAGCGCTGGCTGTTCTCGCGGGTGATCTGCCGCGGACCCACAATCTCTTCGATGGTGGCCAGCTGCGAGAGCGGCACGTGAATGCCGTTGGGGGCTTCTACCAGGATACGGCTGATGGCCTCCGGTGTGCTGCGGAATTCCGGGTCGAAGCGAACCAGGATGTCGAACCGCTTGACACCTTCGAAGATCTGGCCGGCCACCTCGCCACCCACGGCGGCCCGGATCACCTCCTGCACATCCTCCACGTTGATTCCGTACCGGGCGATGGCGTGGCGGTCAATTTTGATGAGCAGCTGCGGCGTCCCGCTGATCTGGTCCGCCTGCACGTCCGCGGCGCCGGGAATCTGGCTGATGACCTTCACGATTTCGTCCGCTTTCTGCTTCAGCACGTCCAGGTCTTCGCCGAACAGCTTCACCGCCAGCTGGGCGCGCACACCTTCCAGCAGCTCGTCCACCGTCATCTGGATGGGCTGCGTCAGGTTGAACAGCACGCCCGGGATGTTTCCCAGCTCTTTGCGGATGACTGCTTCAATTTCCGTCTGGTTGCGCGCCGTGCGCCATTCCTCTTTGGGCTTGAGGATGACGAACATCTCGGCGCTGTTCACCGGATCCGTGTGGGCGCCCACCTCGCCGCGGCCGATCCGGGTGATCACCTCCGTTACTTCCGGAATTTTCAGCAGCCGCCGTTCCACAATCTGGGTGATCCGCGTGCTTTCCCGCAGGGAGATGGACGGGGCCATCGTCAGGCGCACCACGATGGTCCCTTCCTGGAGCCGCGGGGTGAACTCCGAGCCCAGCTGCGGGTAAACGGCCAGCCCGATGGCGATCAGCACCACCGCCAGCGCCACAGCCAGATGGCGGCGCCGCACGAAGAAGGTAACCACCGGCCGGTACACCTTCAGCAGATAGCGCAAGATCCAGATCTGGTGTTCGTGGTCCTCCTCGTCTGGATTTCCTTTGCGCTTGGGCCGTTTCATGAAGATGGACGCCAGCACCGGCGCCAGGCCAATGGCAAACAGCAGAGAACCGGTCATGGCCAGGGCGATGGTGTAGGCCAGGGGACGGAAGGTCTTCCCTTCGACGCCCTGCAGGGTGAACAGGGGCAGGAAGACGATGATGATGATCATGATGGCGAACGCGATGGGGCGGATGACTTCCGCCGTAGCGCGGAGCACGATGTGGATTTTCGGCTCGGAGGGGTCGGATTCGCGCAAGAGCCGGTCCACGTTCTCCACAATCACCACGCTGCCGTCCACCATCATCCCGATGGCGATGGCCAGACCGCCGAAAGACATCAGGTTCGCCGAGATGCCGAAGTATTTCATCCAGATCATGGCGAAAAGTACGGAGAAGGGGATGGCGGTTACCACCACCAGGCTGGGCCGGAAGGCGCCCAGGAAAATCATCATGGTGATGACCACCAGGACGATGCCCTCCTTCAGTGCGTTGGTGACGGTGGCCACTGCCGCCTGCACCAAGGTCTTCTGCTCGTAGTAGGGTTTAATTTTGATGCCGGGCGGCAGCATCTTGTTGATCTCCTTCAGCTTTTCTTCCACCCGGCCGATGACGGTGGACGAATTGGTGCCGTAGAGCTTCACCACCATTCCCGCCACCACCTCTTCGATGCCGTTGCGGGTCTGCACGCCGCGGCGGATGGCACCCCCCACCCGGACATCAGCCACCTGCTTCAGGTAAATGGGCGTGCCGTGCTCCGATTTGATGACGATGTTCTCCAGATCCTCGATGGTGCTGGCCAATCCCACGGAGCGGACAATGAATTCCTCCGCGTTTTTCTCAATGAACTGGGCGCCCACGTTCAGGTTGTTGGCGCGGATCTTTTCGATCACGTCGTTCACGCTGATGTCGTAGCGCAGCAGGGCGTTGGGGTCCAGCACCACGTGGTACTGCTTCTCCCATCCGCCGATGCCCAGTACCTCGGTCACACCAGGAACGGTCTGCAGCTCATATTTGATCAGCCAGTCCTGGATGGTGCGCAGCTCGGTGAGGGAGTATTGTCCCGTTTCATCTTCTAGGTAGTAGAACAGGATGAGGCCCATTCCGGTGGAAATGGGACCCATCTGCGGTTCGCCGAATCCCTCCGGAATCTGCTCTTTGGCTTCCTGCAGGCGCTCGTTCACCAGCTGCCGGGCGAAGTAAATGTCCGTCCCGTCCTTGAAGTAGATGTTCACCACCGAAAGCCCGAAGTTGGAGACGGAGCGGATCCGTTCCAGATTGGGCAGGCCGTTCATGGCCACCTCGATGGGGAAGGTGACGTACTTTTCAATTTCTTCCGGCGCCAGGCCCTCGGTGACGGTGAAGACCTGCACCAGCGTCGGCGAGACGTCCGGGAAGGCATCGATGGGCAGCTGGGTGTAGCTGTAGTAGCCACCCACAATGACCAGAACGCCCAGAACGATCATCAAAAGCCGGTTTTGAAGGACAAACTGTATAACCCGTTTCATAGACCATGCTCCCTTTCGTTGGACTGAACACTCTGCACCGCTTTACAGATCAATGGCCGTGGCCGCCGCCGAACGATTCTTTCAGCAGCTCGGCTTTCAGGGTGAAGCCGCCTTCCGCCACGTAGATCTGGCCGAGCGAAAGGCCCTCCACGATTTCGGCGGAGGTTAGATTCGTTCGGCCCAGCTTGACGGGCTGCGGCCGGAAGGCATCGCCGTCTCTCACGAAGACCACGGTCTGGTTTTCGTAGATCTGCAAGGCCGTTTTGGGCACCACGATGGCCGGCCGCAGCCGATCGGTAATGACCCGGGCGGTGACGAACATTCCCGGCCGCCATCTGCCGTCCGGGTTGGGCAGAATGACGCGCGCCACTGCCGTCCGTGTCTCGTCGTCCACGATGGGGCTCACGTAGGAGATGGTCCCTTCAGCACGGATGGTGCCTTCCACATCCTCCACAATGGCTTTCTGTCCCACCCTGATGTAGGGCAGATCGTTCTGGTAGACGTTCAGATTCGCCCACACCGTGCAGAGGTCTGCCACCACAAAGGCGTGGGTGGCGTCGCTGATCATCTCGCCGCGGGTCAGGTGCATTTCGATCACCGTCCCTTTGATCAGCGAACGGACCTCGTACGGGGTGAGGCTTTCGTTGCTTTCGATGACCGCAAGGACTTCGCCTTTCTCCACACGGTCGCCGATGCGTTTCCTTACTTCCACCACAATGCCGGGAAACCGCGGCACCACGTGCGCCAGCTTCTCCGGATCGATGCCGATTTCACCGGTGAGATCCCGGTGGATTTCCAGCACGCCGGGCCCCGCTTCCGCAAGCCGGATGCCGAATTCTTCCATTTCCTCCGGGGAGATGGTCACCCGGTCGTGATCGTCCGCTTCTTCTGCATGGGGTTCTTGCGTTTCCTGCAGGCCGCTGCCTTTCTCTCCCGAACAGGACCACGCACCGGACAGCAGGCCCAGAAAGAGAAGCAACAGTGTCAGACCCTTCATGGTTTGTTTGATCGCCTTCATCGTACGCCTCGCTCCTTATGGTTACGGTACAACAAACTTTTTCACCTCTTTGAATGCGCCTACTTCCCTTGCTCAAGATCGCTGATATCCTGGCCCACCAGCCGCTCCAGCTCGGCCACCTGCTTGTGGTATTCGGCCAGGGCCTCGATGTAGCGGGAGCGGACCTCGAAAAGTGTCCGCTGGGCATCCAGTACGTCCAGAAAACCGAATTTGCCCATCTGGTACCCTTCGCGGATCACGTTGTAAGCTTCCTGTGCGCCGGGAAGGATGCGTTCCTTCAGGGCTTCCACCTCGTTCCGGGCGGCGGTCAGGTTGCTGTAGACCTCCGCCAGCTCGGCGGAGAGGGCAGTCCGCACCGCCTTTTCGTTCCATTCCACCTGCTTCTGCCGGAGCAGCGCTTCCTGAATGCCGCCCTGATTCCGGTCGAACACTGGAAGGGGCAGGGAGAGTCCTACCACAAAGGCCTGGTCCGCTTCGTCGTTGAGCTGGCGGTAGCCCAGGCCGATGCTGGGATCGGGGATGCGGTTGGCCTTCTCCAGGGCTACCACCGTCTGCTGAAGCCGGCGCTCCGTGGCCCAGCGGGCCAGTTCGGGATTCTGCTCCAGCAGAGCTTCCAGCCGGGCCAGGGGCGGAACGGGCTTGAGCTGCTCCAGATTGCCGGCCACCTTCTCAAACCGGGCTTCCCGTGCCCCCCATAAGGATACCAGGCGCTTGCGCGCGGCCCTGAGTTCCTGGCGCGCCTTTTTCAGTTCCACCCGGGTAAACTCCAGTTCCACTTCGGCGCGGTACGCTTCGGCAGGGGAGGTCCGTCCCGCCTTCACCCGCTGGCGGATCGTTTCCAGGAATTTTTCGCCCACCTCCAGCAGTTCTTCCTGCAGAGCTACTTTTTCCTGTGCTGCCAGCACGTCCACGTACGCCCGCAGCACGCGGGTGAACACGGCCAGTTTTTGTGCTTCGTAGTCCCAGGCGGCCAGCTGGCCTTCAAAGCGGGCCACATCCGTGCGCTTCTTCCGTTTGCCTCCCAACTCGATGAGCTGGTTGAGCAGCAAAGTGGATTCAGCCGCCTGCATGCCGCGGGTGGCACCGCGCCCGCCGAAGTTTTCCATCTCCACTTCCACCTCCGGATTCGGCCAGAGCGATGCCTGCAGCGCCTGCGCCTCCCGGGCGCGGATTTCCAGGGAGTAGACCTTGAGTTCAGGATTGTGCAACAGTGCCAGGCGCAACGCATCACGGAGCGTTAAGACGCCGGATGGATTTTGCGGGGGAAGGGTTTTCCGTTTTTCCACCTCCTCCGCTTGAAATGGCTTCAGCAGCGGCCGTGGTTCGGGCCGTTCCACAAAAATTTTTTGACTTCCACATCCGCTAACCACCATGGCCAAAATTACAGGCCAGAACAGCTTGTTCTTCATACGTCGCCTCCTTCTCCAGAAACATTGTTTAGTTTTTCCGGACCCTTTGCGCCTGCTCGGGGATGCGGCGCAGCGGAATTGGCTACTTCCGGAAAGAGCCGCAATAGGGAAAAATGGGTCTAAATGAGAAGAATGGTGGTTCTCAGAAAGGCAGGAAAAATGGCGGCCGACTGTTCTTCCGGACCGGAAGAAAGGAAAATTTCAGCGGGGGAGGACCACCTGCTGAGAGTGGGAAGATAGACGGCAACCGGTTGTTTTTTGGCAATTTCTGTGGTAAGATGATTGTTGAGGGTGGCCAGCCCCAGATCCTTGCAAATCATGTTGTAGGTGTGAGGTAGAGCTTTCAAGCGAAAGGTTACAGATTCCGGGGCGGAGTGATGGTACGCCCTGGAAGCCAGTTCGAATGCCAGGTGTCCGTCGTCGCCCACACAGAGTACCAGGTCAGACCCTGCGAATGGGATGACAAAGGTGTGCAGGAAAAAAACGGCGGCAAGAAGTGCTGCCAATCTTCTGGAAAAACCTCCAACGACCGGCTGAACCTGACTACTCCCGAACATGGTCCTTTGCTTCCCGAATCAGGTTCTGAATGTGCTCATCATCCAGGGAATAGTACACCATTTTGCCGCGCTTCTGGAATTTTACCAGCTTCAGGTTGCGAAGTACCCGCAGCTGATGCGAAATGGCGGACTGAGAGAGGCCGATCAGCTCAGAAAGATCGCAGACACAGAGCTCTTCAATCAGCAGGGCAAGGATGATGCGCAGCCGTGTTGGATCCCCCAGTACTTTAAACGTTTCCGCCAGTTCCGTAATAACCTTTTCGTCCGGAAGGTCTGCGGAAACCCGGCGGATTTTCTCCTGGTCAACAATGGTTACGGCACAGACCGGTTCTCGGTTTTTGTTCAATGGATCGCTCCTTTTTCATCTGAACGTTTGTTCAAACGTTAATATAGTTGGGACGTGTGTGTTTGTCAAATCTTTTTTCCGCCCGGCACTTATTGGAGAGGTGCCCCCCGCAATTCGCTTTTGGCCGGAGGAAGATCTGGAAGGGGGCCAGCTACCGAGGGAAAGCCATCTCTCCCGGTTTTGCGGAGAACGCAAGGAACGAAGGTCATCGCAGGCTTCTTGCCTGGAAACCGCCAGCCATTCCGGTTGTTTTTCTCCTTGCTTCTGTAGCGACGGCATTGCAAATTTATGGCAGGCGAAAATCATGATCGAAATGAAAAAAATATCCCGGGAGAACAGCGATGAACCGTTTGTTGCTTCGGGGGGTTCTTTGGATTTCTGTTTCGGGGCTGGTGATGGGGATGCACTTTTCTGCGGATAAGCCGGAACGCTGGCCGTATCCAGTGCCCTGCCGGATTCAGGATTCTGGCCATCCGGATTTAATGGTCATGACCCTTGGCCCGGTGAACACGCCGCTGGCCCAGGGAGTGTACGATCCGCTGAAGGATGAAGTTCAGATGAAAGATGGAAGGATCATCCGAAACTATTTTCGGGATTCGCTGGGAATCCGGTTTTATCAGCCCATCGATAAATCGCGGTTCCCGCTGCCCCCTTCAGGCTGGTGTTCGTGGTATTATTACTATCAGGAGATCAGTGCTGAAGAGGTTCTGAAAAATGCGGAGTGGATTGCGAACAACCTGAAGGACTACGGGGCAGAATACGTGCAGATCGATGATGGTTGGCAGGGGGTTGGCCACGGGCTGGGGGAGAACCGCGATTGGACCACCATCGACAGGCGGTTTTCCATGGGCATGGATCGGCTGGCGGCCCGCATCAAAGAACTGGGGCTGAAACCGGGATTGTGGCTGGCGCCGCATGGGCAGAGCAATGCAGAAGTAGTTCGGGCCCATCCCGGTGCTTTTTTGCTGAAGCCGGACGGGTCGTCGGCTTCCGACACTTGGGAGGGCAAGTTTCTGGTAGATCCCTCCACGGACGAAGGACATGCCTACCTGAAGGATCTTTTTCAGCGGTTGATTGGCTGGGGGTATGCGTATTTCAAGATTGACGGCCAGCCGATAGTGATCCGTGAATACAGAACAAAGGCTGAGTTTTTTGGAAATCCGGGGGGCGATCCTGTGGAGCTATACCGGCGCACTTTGCGGACTATCCGGCAGGCCATCGGGGAAGAGCGCTATTTGCTGGGCTGCTGGGGGATCCCGCTTGCCGGTGTCGGTATCATGAACGGATCACGGACCGCCGGCGATGTGGTTCTGGGCTGGGAGGGCTTCCGTGTTGCTCTGGAGGCCACCAAGCGGTGGTATTTTCTGCATAATATCGCCTGGTACTGTGACCCCGATGTGATGCTGCTCCGGCCACCGCTTACGGTCGATCAGGCACGGGCCTGGGCCACTCTGCAGGGGCTGACTGGCCAGGCTCTGATGGCCTCGGACCGGATGATGGATCTGAGCCCGGAACGGGTGTACATCCTGCGGCGGGTTTATCCAGCGGTGGATATTCGCCCGCTGGACCTCTTTCCGATCAAAAGGGATAAACGGATCTGGGATCTGAAGATCGCCCATCTGAACCGCCGCTACGATGTGGTAGGCTGCTTTAATTTCAGCGAAACGGAATCAGATGGCGTGTTTCTGCGCTGGAAGGAGCTTGGAATTCAAACCGACAGCCTGGTGCACGTGTTTGATTTCTGGGAAGGTGAATATCTGGGTGCCTGGGAGGATGGCGTGTATGTTCCGCTGGAACCCACGTCCTGCAGGGTACTGGCCCTGGTGCCGGCAACGGACAGGCCGCAGCTGGTGTCAACCAACCGGCATATTACCCAGGGCTGGATGGAT
>Ga0209426_1002003_pt1 | contig 10382 bp, 10 predicted proteins | sample Deesub1362B_J571_FD_187697 | JGI IMG/M metagenome (GOLD analysis project Ga0209426, IMG submission 187697) | Deep oceanic, basalt-hosted subsurface ecosystem from Juan de Fuca Ridge flank, Pacific Ocean, CORK Borehole 1362B_J2.571 (SPAdes)... ...
CGAACGCCCTGAGACTTCGAACCACTTGCTTGAAGAGCCACCGAGTGGTAGGATAGAGTCGGGACGCCATGGTGGAAACACCTCCCGAGGGGATGGTTTTAGATACCCTAATTTTACCTCGGGGGCGCCCCGTTTCATATTGTCAACGTGCTAGCCGTTCAACTGCGTAAGTCCTGTCATTGAGCCTGACCAACAATATCATTGTCAGCCACACCACCGGCATCTATGTCTACCCGGATCCGACGAACGAGGTGACGGCAACACACACGCTCTTTTACGGAAATGGCGCGGACACCAGCGGAGGCGTCGTCACCAGCACTGACGAGATCGGCGGCGATCCGCTCTTCGTGAACCCTGCTGGAGGGGATTACCACCTGCGAGCCGGTTCGCCAGCCATTGACGCTGGCACCGCCGTCCCCTGGCTTACCACGGACTTGGACGGTGACCAACGGCCTCTTTGCGTGGGCTATGACGTTGGTGCGGACGAATACGTGCCCAAGGTCTACCTGCCACTGGTGGTGAAGAGTTATCCCTGACGCGAGGGAAGATCAAGTCGATCATCGCCGCTCGTACGCCGCTGGCTGAGGTCAGGCGCGCCCACAAACTTGTTGGAGAAGCGGGGGCAGGGAACGTTTGCCTAACCGGCACTCGCACCTGACGCCGCTTCGCGGCACGGGTGAAGCGCGAGTCGCTGGGCAGTTGACGCGGAAGGTCGTGGATGCGTGTTCATCACCTGAATTGTATGCCGTTTCATCTGGGTGTCGAGAATGTCACGCACTGTCTGCTTGTAGAGACAGATGATGGGCTGGTGCTGGTTGATACCGGCCTGGGTCTCCGGGACTACACTGCTCCTGTTCCTTTCGTTCGTGCCTTCATGGCTTTGAACCGCGTTCCCCGCGATCCGGAAAAGACGGCGGTGCGACAGGTTATGAGGTTGGGCTTTGCCCCGGAGGACGTGCGGCAGATCGTGCTGACGCATCTTCACGTGGACCACACAGGGGGTTTGGCGGACTTTCCGTGGGCGCGGGTCCACGTGTATGCGCGGGAGTACGAAGCGGCGATGGGGCCGCGAGGGATTTCCGTGAAGGATCGGTTTTACGTCAGGGCACATTGGGCGCACGGGCCGGAGTGGGTTGTTCATTCTTGCGCAGGCGGGCGGTGGATGGGGATGGACTGTGTTCGGGTGGTGGAGGGGGAGGAGGTGGAGGTGTTGTTGGTTCCTCTGCCTGGGCATACGCGTGGGCATTGCGGCGTGGCGGTGGGGAAGGGAGAGGAGTGGTTGCTACACTGTGGGGATGCCTATATACGAGACAGTCAAGTTGGGATGGGCGCAGGGACAAGGGCGTTTCCTGGATGGGCGCGGTGGGTGGAGCGATGGTTGTTTCCTGAGGAGTCGGTGAGGAGGTTGCGGGAGCTTAGGCGGGTGTATGGGGGAAAGGTGAGGTTGTTCTGTTCTCATGACCCAGAGATGTTTTTCCGTTTAGGAGGGAGGTAGGGGAACGGCCGTCCTGACGGTGGAGTTGAGGTGGCAAAGAGAGGCCTGCCCTGGCTCTCACCTTGAAGCGCATGTTCGCAAAGTGGTCTACCGGCCGTTGGTCGTGCTCGGCCTGGCACGGTGAGGGGAGGAGGTCAGGATGAAACGGAAGTGGCTTATGTATGCGGTGATGGTGCTGGGCCTGTGCCTGACGGTGGGCACGGTGTCGGTCTGGGGCTTTGCCGAAGAGGAGTTGGGGTTTCGGGACCGGGATGGCACGTATTATCCGCCGGTCGGGGATTTTCCTGCCGGTCGGATCAGCACGGTGCACGATGATCTTACCCTGGCTCTGGCAATTGCTGCCGGGTTCACCATCACAGACAGCCACACGCTGAGGATCTGGAACCAGTTGGTGGATTCAGAGGTGCTGCCGAGTACGCCGGTCTCTTACACCTACGGAAACGCGGGGTTCTACGCACCGCCCAATCCGGTAGTGGAGTGCATCGGCAAGAATCGCGCACGGCAGATCTGGCCTACTAGCAGGTTCGACCCGGACACATCCGCCGTCACCTCCCGCTTTGGACCCTACTCGCCCTTTTTCCACTTTCCCCATCTGGGTGGTTCTGACCTGCGTGCATTGCGCGACTGGGCCTGGGGGAACAGCGATACGCTGGAAGGGTACGAGGCGTATGCCTGGGGCCAGCGCACCGATTTGACGCTGATACAAGCCGTCCAGAATGACGGGTGCATCATCACTCGCACGGTGACGATCAGTATGCCTGTGCCGGCTGGTTCGCTGGAGGCCTTTGCTACCTATCTGCATGCCCTGGGGGACGCGTACTCCCACGCCGACTGTATGGACGCGCTGGCTGCCCAGACGCCGCCCGTTCCCTGGGGTACGCACACCGTGCCGGCGATTGGCGACCCCAGCATCTACGCCTGCGATTATAACCCCTCCAACCCGCAGAACGACGACGCCCACGGCCGGGAGTTCGGCAGTGTGTACACCGACACCCAGCGAACGATTGAGGCCGCGCGGGCGATCTACGCGGAACTATCGGCGCGCAGCCTCCTCCGGGAGGGGGTCTACATGCCGTTGCCGCTGACGACGACTTTGGTCGTGAGCGGTACCGAGACGACCCTGGACGGGGCTATTGTCACCTTTGTCACCGCTTGGGACTACGACGAGCCGGCCCGACGGCGGGAGTACGTGGACCGTCTCGTGGAGGCGTTACGCGCCCAGTCGCGGACAGCGATCAGACGTGTGTACCTGCCCCTCGTCCTGAGTCCGTGAGTAACCAGGACAGGGCTGTCCAACGCTTTTCACCGCGGTGGCTCAGAGGACACGAGGGTTCCTTCCTGAGCCGGCTGAACCTATAGACGTTCCTCTGTGCCCTCTGCGCCCCTGTGGTTCTTCTATTGAGGAGCCCCCTCGGTTGCCTCCCTTCCAGGTGGTGTTATAATCCCCCCGGAGGAACGATGCTGCGCATACTGATTGTGGACGATCACGAGGTGGTTCGCGTCGGCCTGCGGGCCCTTCTGGAACGTCATCCGGATTTCACCGTCGTAGACGAGGCGGGAACCGCGCGGGAGGCGTTGCGGAAGGCACTTCTCCACAAACCAGACGTCGTGGTAATGGACATCCGGCTGCCCGGTCGCAGCGGTATCCAGGCCTGCCAGGACATTGTGGAAAAACTCCCCGATACGAAGGTCATCATCCTCACTTCTTACGCAGAGGACGAGTTGCTCTTCGACGCTATCACCGCCGGTGCCTGCGGGTACGTCCTCAAGCAGATCGGATCGGATGACCTGATCCGGGCCATCGAGACGGTGGGGCGGGGGGAGGCGCTGCTGGACCCGGCGGTCACTCAGAAGGTGTTCGAACGGGTGCGGGAGGCGGCCCGGCAGGAGGTGGCGGCCGCCTTTGCCAACCTCACGGAGCAGGAACTGCGGGTGCTGGAACTGGTGGCCGAGGGACGGACCAATCGGGAGATCGCTCAGGTGCTGTTCCTGGGAGAAGGGACCGTCCGCAACTACGTCAGCAGCATCCTGAGCAAGTTGGGGCTGACCAACCGGGCCGAGGCCGCCGCCTACGCTGTCCAGCATAACCTCCGAGAGTATCTTCGCTCCATACGAGGTTGAGGCCAGGATGAAAGCCCGCCCAATCGACCTCCTGGCAGATCTGAACCCCCAGCAGCGCGCCGCCGTCACCGCCTCCGACGGCCCTGTGCTGGTCCTTGCCGGACCCGGCTCCGGCAAGACCCGCGTCCTCACCCATCGCGTGGCGTGGCTGGTCCTGGAACGGGCCGTCCCCCCGCATCGGATCGTGGCGGTCACTTTCACCAACAAGGCCGCCCGGGAGATGCGCCATCGGCTGGAGGACCTCCTCGGTCACGGGCGGACGAGTGTACTGACCCTCGGCACGTTCCACGCCCTGTGCGCCCGCATCCTCCGCCGCGAAGGGCCGACCATCGGCATCCCCCGTGACTATGTCATCTTCGACGCCGACGACCAGCGGGCCGTGGTCCGCCAGGTGCTCCGCGACCTGAACATCGACGACAAGCAGTATCGCCCTCCTGCCGTCCACGCCGCCATCTCCCGGGCCAAGAACGAACTGATCCCGCCCGAGGCCTATCGGCCCGACACCTACTTCGGCGAGATCGTCCGTCGGGTCTACGAGCAGTACCAGCAGCGACTCCGCGCCAGCAACGGCCTCGATTTCGACGATCTGTTGATGGAGACGGTTCGCCTCTTCCGCGAGCACCCCGAGGTACTCGCCCGTTACCAGGAGCGGTACCTCCACATCCTGGTCGACGAGTTCCAGGACACCAACATGGCCCAGTACGTCCTCCTGCGCCAATTGGCTGCCCGTCACCGCAATCTCTACGTCGTCGCCGATGAGGACCAGTCCATCTACCGGTGGCGGGGGGCGGACTACCGGAACATCGCCCGGCTGCGGGAGGACTATCCCGACCTGGCGACCTATCTATTGGAACAGAACTACCGGTCCACCCAGACAATTCTGGACGTGGCCCACGCGGTCATTCGTCACAACCCGGGTCGGACCGAGAAGCGGCTCTTCACCCGACGGGGGCGGGGGGTGAAGGTGGTCGTGCACGAGGCGTACGACCCGGAGGACGAGGCCCAGTTTGTGGTGGACACCATCGCCGAATTGGTCCTCCGGGGGGAGGCCCGCCCGGGCGATTGTGCGGTGATGTACCGGACCAATGCTCAGTCCCGCGCGTTGGAGGATGCCTTCATCCGCGCTGGCCTCCCCTATCGGCTGGTGGGGGCCACCCGGTTCTACGCCCGTCGGGAGATCAAGGACCTGATCGCCTTCCTGCGGGTGGTTCACAACCCAGCGGATAGCGCCAGTCTCAACCGCATCGTCAGCGTCCCTCCACGGGGTATCGGCAAGCGGACGGTGCTGGCGCTGGAGGAGGCTGCGCGCGTCCAGGGGGCTCCGTTGTGGTGGGCGGTGGAGGCAGCGGCCACCGGATCCGGAGAGGTCCCCCTCGCCGGGCGGGCCCGTGCGGCCGTCTCCGCCTTCCACCGGATGGTCCAGGGCTGGATCGAGGCCCGCGGGAGCCTGACGGTGCTCCAGTTGATGGATCGGGTGATCGCGGAGACCGGCTACGAGGCCTACCTGCGGGACGGGACGGAGGAGGGGGAGGACCGCTGGAACAACGTACAGGAGTTGCGGTCCGTCGCCGCCGAGTACGCCGACCTCTCGCTCAGCGACTTCCTGGCCGATGTCGCCCTGGTCTCCGACGTGGACAACCTGCCCGAGGAGGTGGACGCTCCCACGCTGTTGACCCTCCACAGCGCGAAGGGGTTGGAGTTCCCCGTGGTCTTCATCACCGGCCTGGAGGAGGGGTTGCTCCCCCACAGCCGGTCGTGGGAGGACCCGGAATCGCTGGCGGAGGAGCGTCGCCTGTTGTACGTGGGGATCACCCGGGCCAAGGACCGGCTCTACCTGACCTACGCCTTCCGCCGTGCCCGTTACGGAGCCTACGAGCCCAACGTCCCCAGCCGCTTCCTGGAGGAGATCCCTTCTCATCTGATCGAGGGAGTACGGGTGCGGACGCGGCCGGCGGAGCGGGAGATCTCGCTGGAGGTGGTGCCCACCGCTGCGGTTCCTCGCTTCACCGCCGGGGATCGGGTGGTCCATCGGGTCTTCGGCGAGGGGATCGTCCTGGAGAGCCGCCCCGACGGGGACGACGAACAGGTCACGGTGGCGTTCGAGGAGGTGGGGCTGAAGCGGGTGATGGGGAGTTACCTGGAGCCGGTGTAGGTGAACCACAGAGACACAGAGGACACAGAGTTCTCTCAAACTTTAAAGAGTTTCTCTGTGTCCTCTGTGTCTCCGTGGGCGAATCGATCACCCCTCGATTCGCCGTCTCCAGTCCTCCAGCACTTCCCGGACGTGGTCGAAGGCGATCCGCCGGGGGAGCCGGTCTGGGGTGAACCATCCCAGCGCTACGGCGTCGTCGGCGGGCCGTTCCTCCCCACCGACCACCTCGCCCAGGAAGTAAATGTTCAGGGTGATCCCCTGCTCTCCCTGATAGACGTACCGGTCGAGGTAGAACCCCAGCAGTCCGGTCAGTCGTACCTTCAGGCCGGTCTCCTCCCGCACTTCGCGCAGCGCGCCCCGTTCCGGATGTTCCCCCTCCTCGAGGAATCCGCCGGGGATGTCCCAGTAGCCACGGAAGGGCTCGATGGCCCGACGGACGAGGAGGAGCCGTCCGTGCTGGGTTGCCAGGACCCCGACGCACGGCTTGGCGTTTCGGTAGTGGGTCCGACCGCAGGCGGAGCAGACCTGGACGGGGTGGTCGGCCCCAGGGCGGAGGGCCACCTCCAGAGGCGCGCCGCAGCGGGGGCAGAACCGGTGGGGGAGGGGGCCGCAGAAAGGAGCGCCGTCGAAAGGGTCCCCTGCCATCGCCAGCCGTTCCTTCTCCAGGCGGGGGAGGCGGCGCAGACGGGCCTCCGCCCGCTGCGCGCTGGCCCGGTCGGCGAAACCCCAGGCCCCGACGAGCCGCACCGGTCTCCGTCCGGCGGTGTACCGGCTGGCTCGGCCCCTGTTGTGCTCCCGTACCCGCCGCTCCAGATCGGTGGTGACGCCGGTGTAGAGGCTCCCATCGGAACAGCGGAGGAGGTATACGTACCATTGGGTCTGTTTCATCGGAACCGTCTCCTTTTGAGGCGCGCTTTCGCTGTGCGTCGCACCTGCGGATGTTCGGACTCCCCTCCCCGGCGAAAGCCGGGCGTCGCCGCTTGGTAGCCAGCGGCTGGAGCCGCCGGGCACCTACTAAACGGTTATGGATTCACCCCCAGACCACGGCTTGACAGAGTTGAGACCCGGCATTATAATCCTCCTGCCCGGCCTTTCGGCCGGGCGGATATATGCCCTTCATCAGAGGTGAGAACATGGAAGAAGAACGCACGGAACGCCCCACGTCCATCTTCGAGTTGCGCCCCAAGATGCAACTGGAAGGGGTCGTCCGGCGGATCGAACTGTATGGGGCCTTCGTCGATCTCGGCCTGGAACGGGACGGCCTCATCCACATCTCCCGCCTGAGCGACCGGCCGGTCAGCCGGGTCACCGACGTCGTCAAAGAAGGGGACCGGGTCACCGTCTGGGTCACCGACGTGGACCCGGACGCGGGTCGGATCGCCCTGACGATGGTCAAACCTCCCGATGTGGAGTGGAAGGACATCAAAGAGGGCAACGTCTACACCGGCAAGGTCGTGCGCATCGAGCGGTACGGGGTCTTCGTCGATTTCGGGGCGGAGCGGCCCGGCCTTCTGCATGTCCGTGAGATGGGCCATCGCTTCATCCATCATCCGTCCGAGATGTTCCAGTTGGGCGACGAGATCGAAGTCCGCGTCCTCCACGTCAATCGGCGGAAGAAGCAGATCGATCTGACCATCGACGACCTGCTGGAGACCAGTCTGGAGGAGGAAGAAGAGGTTCACCTTCCTACGCCGATGGAGTGGGCTTTCAAGAAGGCCCAGGAAGAGGCTCGTCGCCGCGAGAAAGAACGGGCGAGCGCGGCGAAGAAGAGCGTCCTGCGGGCGGAGCAGGAAGAGATCCTGAGCCGTACCCTGCAGCAACTCGGTCAGTAGACGGCATCGCTAAAACGCGCCCAATTGGCAGCGGGTGATCTTGACCCCCAGGGCCTCCGCCGCAGCGGAGACATCCATCTTCGGGATGCGAAGGGCGGAGGCGATCTCCCAGGCGGCCCGACAGGGTAGTTTCCCTTCCACCAGGTTGTCGCGGATGGCCTGCGCCAGGCCCGGCTCTACCGTCTCTGCGGGCTGGACGATCTTGTGGCGTCCCTCCGCCTTCGGGCCATAACCGAAGAGGCCCAACTGGCACCGGTTCAGCCGTACTCCAAGCGCGTCTGCCGCCTGCCCAACCGCTGACGGCTGCACGTCCAGTTCCCTGGCGATGCGGAACGCCGCTGCGCAGGAAAGCATCCCCTCTTGATCGAGATGCCTGCGGATCGCTGTGGCAATGGGGTCCTCTCTCTCTTCCATATCACACCTCCGTGGGGAAGGAGTATAGCCCATAGCGGGGAGAGCGCAAGGGGAGATGACTGAGGTTTGGACGTGAGTTCGGACATTGCTCCCCGATGGAAAAACCACAGAGGCACAGAGGGTACAGAGGAGCGTTTAAGTTTTTAGGAAGAAAACTCCGTGTCCTCTGTGCCTCTGTGGTGAAAAGCGATGGGTGTCCGAACTCGTGTCCGGAGCCCAGGAGATGATGGTTGCCGAAAACTCCCCTTTCTGGTATCATCGAACTCGATTCATAGGTGCCAGGGAAGGAGATTCGCTAGGAGAGAGAGGATGTTGCGCGACCTGTTGTTGTCGATGCGCCCCAAGCAGTGGATTAAGAACATCTTTGTCTTTGCCCCTCTGGTGTTCGACGTCAAACTGACCCGCCTCAACTACTTCCTCCGCACGCTGGCCGGCTTCTTTTTGCTGTGCGTGGTCAGTGGGGTCGTCTATCTCCTCAACGACGTCGTCGATCGGGAGAAGGACCGCCTGCATCCCCGCAAACGGAACCGCCCCATCGCTGCCGGTCGGCTCCCGGTCTCCACGGCGATCGCCGCCGCCGTGATCCTCGTCCTCGTCAGCCTCCCGGCTGCGTATCTCCTGGACCCCATCTTCGGTCTCATCGTGCTCATCTATCTCCTGCTCCAGGTGGCCTACTCCTTCGTGCTGAAACGGCTGGTCATCGTCGACGTGCTGACCATCGCCGCCGGGTTCGTGCTGCGGGTGGCGGCCGGCGTCCCCCTGGTCGAGGCAGAGCGGTTCTCCCCGTGGATGTACACCTGCATGGCTCTCCTAGCCCTCTTCATCGGCTTCAGCAAGCGACGGCACGAGTTAGAAACGTTGGGCAAAGAGGCCAACGCCCACCGGGTGAACCTCCAGGAGTATAACCTGCCACTGCTGGATCAGATCATCACCATCGTTACCGCTGCTACCCTGGTCGCTTACTCCCTCTACACCGCTCTGGCGGAGAACCTCCCGCCCAACCACGCGATGATGCTGACCATTCCCTTCGTCCTCTACAGTCTCTTCCGGTATCTCTACCTGGTCCACGTCAAGGGGCTGGGGGGCGAGCCGGAAGAGATCGTCCTTCGGGATCGTCCCCTGCAGGTCGGCGTGGTGCTCTGGGGGCTTTCGGTGGTGCTGATTATGTATGTATTCCGGTGAGGGATGGCCGATGATCTCCGCATCTGCGCCCGGTAAAGTGATCCTCTTCGGGGAGCACGCCGTGGTGTATGGCCGCCCCGCCATCGCCGTGCCCGTCCCGCAGGTGCGGGCCACCGCTACGGTGGAAGTGGCCCCCGGAGGGGAAGGGCTGACTTTGGTCGCGGCCGACCTGGATCGGGAGGTGAGCCTTCGAGGTTCCTCCCCCGACGACCCACTGGCTGCCATCGCTCGGCTGACGCTGGACCATCTAGGGCAGCCCGAGCCCGACGCTCGCCTCGTCGTGACCTCCACCATCCCCATCGCGGGTGGGATGGGAAGCGGAGCGGCCGTCTCCACCGCCATCGTTCGCGCCCTGGTGGCTTTCTTTGGGCGGGAACTGCCCCCGAATGAGGTCAGCCGGTTGGTCTACGAAGTAGAGAAACTGCACCACGGGACCCCCAGCGGCATCGACAACACCGTCGTGGTCTACGAGCGGCCCGTCTACTTCGTCCGCGACCGGCGGATCGAGACCTTCTCGCCGGGTGCCCCGCTCCACCTGCTGATCGCCGATTCGGGGACCCCCAGCCGCACCAAGGAGGTCGTCGCCGCGGTTCGGGCGCGGTGGGAGAAGCAGCCGGCCCGGTACGACTTCCTGTTCGACCGCATCGGTGAGGTGGTCGACGAGGCGCGGGAGGCGATCGAGGCGGGGGACGTGTACACTCTGGGGGGGCTGATGGATCAGAACCACGAGTTGCTGCGCAAGATCGGCGTCTCCTCACCGGAGTTGGACGAGTTGGTCGAGGCAGCCCGGTACGGCGGCGCGCTGGGGGCAAAACTCTCCGGGGCTGGTCGGGGGGGAAACGTCATCGCCCTGGTGGAGGAGTTCGCCGCCGACGAGGTGGAGGAGGTACTCCGGGCCGCCGGGGCGAAGCGGGTCATCTACGCTGTGGTCGAGTGAGGGGGCGCGGTGGCCTCCGAAGATCTGGTCTTCCTGAAACTCGGCGGTTCCCTGATCACCGACAAGGCCCGCCCCTACACCCACCGGCCGGATCTGATCCGGCGGCTGGGAGAGGAGATCCGGCAGGCGTTGGACGGTCGGCCCGGCCTGCGGTTGCTTCTGGGCCATGGCTCCGGCTCCTTTGGCCACCAGGCCGCTGCCCCTTACGGTACCCGGGACGGGGTGAGGACCCCCAGGGAGTGGCGGGGG
>Ga0209426_1002004_pt1 | contig 10375 bp, 8 predicted proteins | sample Deesub1362B_J571_FD_187697 | JGI IMG/M metagenome (GOLD analysis project Ga0209426, IMG submission 187697) | Deep oceanic, basalt-hosted subsurface ecosystem from Juan de Fuca Ridge flank, Pacific Ocean, CORK Borehole 1362B_J2.571 (SPAdes)... ...
AAGCCGGCCCCATAAGCCGGGCCGATTCAGTTCATCCTGTGCTGTTAGCCTCACATGGTCGGCAGGACCTCTGCCACGCCAACTCCGGCCATCGCGCCCAATTTCAGAACTGAACTCACTATGACCAGCCCGCTGTACATCGCCTCCATTCCCGTCATGCAGCAGATGCTGCGCGCCATGTCCGACGTGCTCAAGAAGGCCGAAGACCATGCGACGCAGAAGAACATCGATCCAAATGCGCTGCTGCAGGCGCGGCTGTTCCCTGACATGTTCCCGCTGGTACGTCAGGTACAGATCGCCGCGGACTTCTCCAAGGGCATTGCTTCACGCCTGGCTGGTGCCGAGGTGCCGTCCTGGCCCGACACCGAGGTCAGCTTCGCCGACCTGCAAGCGTTGATCGCCAAAGCTTTGGCCCATATCGGCTCCTTCAAGCCTGAGCAATTTGATTCAAGCGAGAGCCGCGAGATCGTATTGCGCCCCGGCACCCCCAAGGAAAAGAAGCTGACCGCAAGTGCATATCTTCTGCACTACGGACTGCCACAGTTTTTCTTCCACGTGACCACGACCTATGCCATCTTGCGCCACAACGGTGTTGAGGTGGGTAAGCGCGACTACATGGGTGCCTACTAACGCAAGACAGATAGGAATTCAGCGACTCGGGCCACTGCGGCTCGATAGCAACTAAATGCCTTAATTTGCTTGGTGCCTGGTCAAAGCCGATCAAATGTCTGCTGCGTTAGTCCGTGAATTACGCCGTCGACCCGTTGCGAGCATTCGACGTTGGTCTCATGATGACAGCTATACGGCGGTTGTTGACCTTCGTGCTTTGAAGTCGTTTGACCGATTCAAGCGACAAACCCGCCTTTCGCAACAACCGGATGGAGAACCGGATTCAGGTGATCGCACTTGGAAGACAGAATTGGTTTTCGTTGGTAGCTTATGCCCCTGACGGCGAGTTGCGGCCGTCATGAGCTTGGTGCACTCGGCGCGTTCGAATCTATTGCCGTCAATGTGGTATGCGATGAAATCAGCACCTTGCTGGTTGTCTGAAAGACTCAGGCAGTTGTACCCATAGTCGGCTAGGTCGGCAGAGACTTTCTGAAATTTTAAAATCTCCTGCTGGCGTGAGTTCAGTTCGAAGTAGAGAACCTTCTTAAAGGTCACGGGTTCTTCAGGTTGCATATCTGCCAATGCACCCTCCACTGCCGATGCGTTGATGGCACCATCAGGTGTTGTAGGTGGCGTAGTCGTGGTCATCCTCGCGTGGGCGGTCCTGAAAGCCTGGCTGGCATGATGGCAGGAGCTTGAGATCTGGAGAAGCATCCGCAGTTGGCGCACCACGTCCCGCCATGATGCCCAATGGTGCTGGCCTTGTGGCATCGCCTGCACACGATCACTTCAATCGCCGGCGCAGTCGCTGGGGTAGTCACCACGATAGGCTCAGGTGGTACCACCTCATCAAGGCTGTTGACGCGCCTACACTGCAAGCCGTTTTTGTTGAGGTGGTTCAGAAGAGGACCAAGCCCTTTGTCTTTGAAGAGCACGATACGCGAGGTATCTGGTGCCGCCTCAAAGGTTCACCCGAGCTGGAGGGCGATGTGAAAGTCCAACGCGTTCTTGCAGGTGCCCTCAATTTTCTGGAAGTCGACACGGCTGAACCTGTGAGCTGTGGCAGGCTGCATGCTGCCCTTCGTTGGGTTCCTGTTCGCGCCCACATAGATGATGGCTTTTTAGCTCGAGTCCAACTGTGACAGGTCTACCTTGTGGACGCTCTCAAAGTCGACGAGGAGAAGCGATTTGGTCATCAGATGAAGTGCAGCAGCAGCCTGCCGATGGAGTTGGTCAGGTCCCTTGCGAACAGGGCAAGCCACTTCTGCGCATCGTCGGCAAAGTGGGACTCGCTAAAGCTGTTCCGGGAGTTGGCCACGGCATTGGTGAGGGTAGGAATGGCATTGACGATCTCCACCGGAAAGGGACCGCGGGCCTTGAGCTTCTCGGTGATGTCGTCCTTCACCACACGGCATAACTGGATAAGGTCGGTGAGATCCGCCTTGGCTACGACATGCTTTCGCACATAGCTTTTGTAGAGGCCCTCAAGGCATGTGTAGGCCAGAGTGACTGCACGATTGAACTGCTGGGCATCGATGGCATGGTCAATGTCCTTAAGGCTGTTGTTCAGCTTTTCCGAATTCCAGAGATCCAGCGGTACGACTGCGACGGGCACTGCGAAGCCACCCCCAAAAACTATGGCTCTGATGCCGTCAACTTCGTCTTTGGCATGGGGCTCCAGTTCCGTGATGAACAAGCGGAAGAATTGAAGCTTCTGCTCATCGCTAAAGGCTCTGAAGATGTCCCAGTAGAAATCCCGGCGTGAACTGCTCTTGCCTTGCCGTGCTCGCTCATCCAATAGTTGCCTGTAGTTGGGTATGCCTTGGTCAACTTGCTGCGCCATGCGGATGAACGCAGGACCACCGTGATAGGTCGGCTCTCCCTGCCTGTCCAGAAGCTTGAAGAGGCGGTTGTAAGGTGCCGTCCAGTTCAGCATGGCAGTTCAACCGATGGCGGCCTTCAATGCTGCGCGAAGCGCTGGACGAAGAGTGGTCACATGGTCATCACCAAACTTGGCCGATCCATTGCTGGAAAGCTGAATGGTCGTCTGCCTAGAGTCCAGCAACACCTTGGCTTGAATCTTGTCCAAGGTGTAGGTTTTCTTTTGAGCCAGATGCTCCAAGGCCTCTCGCACATCCTTGGCGCCTTTCAAAAGAACCTTTGCGGTCACGCCAGGCTCAACATCTAAAGATGAAATCTGTAGTGAATCAATCAGAGGAGGCGACTCCAATGATGGTCCCAAACATTCAATCCATCTCACGGGATTTACGTTTGGAACTACTAAGCTCAATTTAAAATTGCAGACTTCCAGCAGTTTGTTGGTCAAGTCTCGGTTGGTGCGAGAGGTCGACTTGATCTCAAGATGGGGAAAATCTCCATACAACGAAAAAGAGCTGCGCTTATACGTAATGCGCTCGATCGTTTCCTCTTTTCCAAAAGGATCAGATACAACCTCTTGAGTGGCGATCTTCTCAATATAGGTGGCATCAAGATAGTCGTCGCGCACTCGTTCAACGGCGAAGCCATCAAGTGAATCGGCTGTAAAAGGTAAGTTCTTTAGCCTTGATCCCAATGTCCTAATGGATACAGGCCAATGCGCAACTGCCCATCGAGCACCGTTCATTTTGAGCCTCCTTTGGCATCTCCTGTGCTGCTGTTAAGTTCTGCTCTGATAGTTTTTACAGTACTGCTAGCAGTTTTCTCCAGTATGGCAAGATACTTTTCCTTGTCAGCAGGTTCCAAGGGGCGCAGCGTTTTTGTGTACTCGCCTTCAGAAAAATTCAAGGCACCACGAACATGATACTTGAATCCTTTACCAAGCTCCGGCTCCTCAAATGCAGCTTCAAATTCAACGACTGGAAAAGGGTCGGTGAGTAGCTTGGAGCGCCAGATGATTGATGTGATGAAAAAACCCTTTTTAAGCAAGCTCTGATATTCTTCCGACGCAAGTAGCGTCTCGCCCTTTAGCGCCACATTCTTCACCAGAGCCAGCGCTTCCTGTTTTGCTTCCTCTTTGCTTTGGTCATCATCAAGGTCAAGATCATCCTCAGAAGCCAACTTGCTGATTGGCTCGACCTTGACACTAGTTACATTATCCAGCTTGAAGCCCTCAAGCTTGCTTATCAGCGTAGTAAAGAATTCCGTCCTGGCTTCTGAAGAGTTGAAATCGCTAATTTCGATCCGCTCAAAAGGTACTTCTTCCTTGCGCTTCGTCTCCAGTTTAGTGCGAAATTTCCCGAGCACCTCCTTAGCTTTTGCATTGGCGGGCATGCGAACAACCGTCTTGTCTTCGCCAACATGGAATTCAATTGCGGCTTCTTTTGGCGTGCGTTGAACAAGCCTCGTTTTGCCATAGTCAATATCTGAGTATTTGACATTGACGAAAACCTGGTCCGCCCCCTTGGTGAAGGTCGTGACCTTCTCATCGTCCGGGGATTCGCCAATATACTCTTTTGCGATCTCTTTTAGCTCATCGACGGTCAGCTTTGCATTAAAAGTGACCGACGTAACCTTCTCTGCTCGACCAGCATGCTCGCGTTGTTCCAAGATGATATTTAGTTCATGGTAGCCATGAGGGAGCAAAGATAGCTGGTGGATAAGGTCTTCACGGCTATCTGAGGAGGAATAGAAGATTTTCCTGTCTTTCCCCAGCTCCAGCAGAACGCCCGAGTGAATGCGCTGCTTCGCAGACATCAGGACATCGTAGATTTCTTTGTCTGTCGCGCAGTAGAGTAGATTTTGCTTAGACATCTTGGCGTGAGAGTTCAAGTTCAGAGAATTTCGTGCGAACATCGTTCATTCGCCCGAACTCAATCAAATTCAAGATATCCTTGATTTCCTTGCCGCCATAGTATTCTTCGGCGTACTGCTGCTTGGCCTTCTCAAAGAAGGCTGAGGCGCTTGGATGAGAGTCAAGCGTCTTGATCTGAACTTCGTTGGTCCCATCCAATACTTGATAGTGCATCAGGTAGTCGATTAGATAGAGAAACTCGTCAACAGATTCTCCGCGTTTTCGATAAAAAACCACATATCCCTGTTTTGAGTTTTTCTTCGGATTTATATAGGAAAGAATTATCCAAGGAGCAGTGAGCATCTCCAAGGTCGCCGCCTTGGCGTTTTCAGGCTGCACATTCTTCCTTCGCACCAAATGCGGGTAAAAGTACTTGCAGTGCTCACGGCTGGGGACGGTTTCTGAGCTGCCACGCATGTAGGCAATCTCATGATGGACATTGTTCAGCCAGAAGATGTCTGATGGCCCGAAGACGACAATCTTTGATTTTGACGGAATGTCCAGATCCTCATTTTTAATCTGATCAATGATGGCGTCAAAGTCTTTGTCATATTCGCCATCATGGTTGTACACGAACAGCAGACCGCAAATCTCGGGTGAGACGTGATCGTGTATGTAGATTGTCCTGAACTCGTCGCTGACTTCCGCACACGATAAAGCTTTAGCAAGGCTCTCTATGGCAGCACGCATAGACGCAGTCGTTATGCTTCCCTTGGCGTAACTCTTCAAGTCACAATTAACATATGTGCGGGCTTGGGAGTATGGCTCGTCATAATAGAAGACAACATCCGATGGATGAGTCTTTGCCTTGTGTTGCTCAGGTTTTCCGCATGGCCAATTAATATTGGTATGACTCATTCGCTGCCATAGGAACTCCCCGAAAAGCTCCTTGGATAGCTTTTCCGCCATTTTTGAGATGTTAATTGTCTCGCCCATGCTTCTCCTCGTTCAGTTTGATGCCGCCTGTTTAAAAATCAATTCTCGCTGATGGGTTCTTTGACTGGCACAAGTAAATCATTTGCTAGTAAAGTCCTTTTATCGCTCAACTTCTCAAGATTTTTGAGTGTCTGACTCGCCACGCGAAGCCGGTCCTATCGCTCCGCAATTAATCTGTGACAGATTAAGTCGTTGACCGAGCGCCTCTCGTCAGCGGTCGAGGGCCTTTCTGACGCGCTGGGCAACCATGGCGATGTCCGCCATGTCGAGCCCCGGCCCCTCTGTCGAGGTGAAGAGGTTCTGGCCCTCGATGTAGCCGTTCGACGCATACCAGGCCTTCTTCTTCTCCCAGCCCTGCCTGTAGTCCTCTCGATCTAGCATGCCGAGGTGTTCCCAGAGGATCAATTCCCCGGCATCGGTCTCCCAACTGAAGTCCGGGCGTAGCCTGTATGGATAGCCTTCGCCGTCTAGACGGCGGTTATACGTGTAGTCACTCAGATTGACATCCGGGCTGGCGAAGAAGGTCGCCAGAGTGAGCTCGGACTTGCTCTGCACCATGACGTTTTTGCTAGTGCGATGCACGAGGTGCTGCGCATACGGAAAGTCGTCGCTACAGCGCACCCCGACAGAGAAGAGATTGGTGTTGCGGCGTGCGGTCTCAGAGTTCGTCGGCCGCGAGAGATCGAACAGCGACGTAGCGTTCTTGCCCTGAATCAGCAGCACGAGCCTCTTCTTTGATCGGGTCAGCGCCGTATACACCAGTTCCCGCGAGAGAAAGCGCGCCTTTTCAGGCAGGACCACAAACACCTTCTCGAACTCGCTGCCCTGCGCCTTGTGAACGGTGAGCGCGTAGGCAAGTTCGAGCGGCGCAGCGTTGCTCGAAAACTGTCCCGGGCTGAATCCGAAGCGCACATCAGGACGCTGGGCAAAGGCGACGTTGAGAAACCTGCCCTTGTTGGGTGCGGGCGCCGTGACGCCGATTTCACCATTGGCCAGATACTCATCATCCACCTTGGTCTTCAGCTTCCCGTTCCAGCCATCGCGCTTGCCATTGCGCGTCAAGATGACCTTGTCTCCCCAGACGATCTCTTCGTCACCGAGGCTCAGCCCCCATGGCTGCCGCGAGCTATTGAGCTGCTGCCGTCGGAAGGTGCTTTGGACCCAACGGTTGATTTGGTGGATGCCGTGAGGCTGAAGGCGCACGGGCGAGAGCATCTGAAAGCGTTCGGCGCCATCGTGATCCTCGAACGGCACGAAGCCTTCCGTCGTCAGTCCCAGCGCGGCGTTAAAGCCGGTCACATCGTCCGGCGTCTTCAAGCCGAGTTCTGAAACGAACTGCTCGCCAATTAACCGGTATAGGTCCGCCGGCGTCTGCCACGTGCAGACCCGCAGATCATTCAAGTCTTGGCCTTCGCCTTCTTCGCTGAGCACCCATTCGGCATCGGCCGGCTGCTGCTCCCGCGTGAACCAGGAGGCAAGCTTCAAAGTGTCCGAGGCTTTGCCCTGATCGGAAGTTCGTAGTTCGATACCAAGTCGTGCCAGCGCGCGGGCCTGTGGCGTGCCCTTGTCTGCGGCGTCCATGTAGGCGACCAGGTCTGCGAAGGGACGGCCGACCCCGATAGGCGGTAACTGGTTCGGATCACCCACCAGGATGACGCGCTGAACGTGAACCAGGTCGAGCGCCAGCAGTGTCGCGAGCAAATCGTCCATGGTGAGCATCGAGCACTCGTCGATGACCACCGTCTTCTCCCGCCTGTACTTTTCCTCGCCATCAAAGCGCACCCGCTGCCGAAAACCGTCATAGCGTTTGAGTTGATGAAGAAACTGCGCGACCGTCATCGCGTTCGCGTTCGCCTTCTGTGACAGCCGGACGCGTGCCTTGCCAGTTGGCGCAAGGAACAAGATACCGCCAGCAGCCAGCTTCGCCGACTTTAGCAGGCCCGCCAGCACGGTCGTTTTACCGGTACCGGCGCGGCCTACCAGAACGGCCAGCTTCGATGTCGTGATCTGCTCCAGGGCCTTGGCCTGTTCCTCCAGCGCCGATACATGACGCGGGTTGCCAAGATCGGGATTGGTGCCATTTTCCTTCAGCGCCGCGACGATCAGCTTTTGCCAGGCCTCGCCTGTGCTCGGCAGCGTTGCCGCTGCCCGACCGCTTAGCAGTTTGCCGAGGCGAACCTCCCTGTCCTGCAGTTCCTTGAGTTGCAGGTACTGCGCGGCTTCATCGGTCTCGTGATTAAGCACAAGGCGCAGGCGGGATACCTCATCTGCCAAAAGCGCCTCATTGCCGTTGAGCCAGTCCACGGGCACTTCACAAGGCTGCGCGAGAGCGAGCTTGCCCAGGGCAAGGAGCGCTTCGAGATCGGACAACAGCGCGTCGCCCTGTGCCGCCGCGGCGCGCAGAACGGCGACCAGCCCGGCACGTACGCGTCTGCCGTCGAGCGGAGATTCCACGCACGAAGGCTCTTCCACGGGATGAACTGCGCGAATCGTGCTGTCCGGCATGACGCCACGATCCACGGTGGCTAATGAGATGGCGTTGTCTCTGTCGTCCCCGATGTCGCACTCGGCGATACGGTATGGGTTCGCGAGGATTTCCGCGTCAGCGACGGGCTGTCGCGACGCATTCTTGCGCCGGTTCGGATCGAGCCAGCGCTTCGCCTGCGCCGCGCTTAAGCTCATCCGAGACAGCAAGCGCACCAACGCGCGCCGTTCGTCCGACAGCCCCGCCCATGTGTTGGTCACAGCCTTGATGTCTGGCTTGTAGGCGTTCTGGGGTGGTGTCGTCTTACCACGCAGGATGAGGTCGACAACCGGCCACGGATCCTCTGTTGGCTTGACGATTCCTTTGGCCATCAACTCCAGCACCAGCGACGTTCCGAGTCGCATGCCGAGAGCCTCTAGGACAGGACCGGTGCCCGGAAAGGCGCCGCGATCCCGCCAGGTGTTCTCGATCTGCTCGTTTAGCCACTCTTCGCGCTTGTCCCATGGGCCAGGCGCGATCCCGTGCTCTTTGATTCTCCGAACCGCAGTCAGGCATTTGGTCAGGACCGACAGCGCCACATCGGCACTGGATAGTTCGCCGGCGTAGGAGAACGACATCACGTCAACGGCTTCGGGAACGACTGCGATCTCATCGAGGAGCGACCTGCGGCGAGCATCTTCGGCGGCATCGCCGGTTGGCTGCAGATAGTCGTGATAGGGCAGGATGAATCCCGCCCTTCCCTCCGGTCTAATCGAGTGCTGGAACTTGCCGTCCCACAGTGGATACGTGTCGCCCGGGATCGACGTGCCGTACTCAAGCACTGGAGCGCAAGACTCGACAAGGCCGACTCCGACCACGAGGCGGGAATAGGCTTCTTCCAGCGGGTGGCCGCTCTTTGTGTAGAAGAAGACGAGCGAACGACCAGCGGTCAGTCTGCCGAAGAACAGGTTGCAGATGGCGCGCTGGCGGGCTTTGGAAAAGACCCAGGGTGAGGGAAAGGGCGGATCTTCGTCAGGAGGGAGTTCCTCGGGGAGATGTGACTGCAACTCGTCCTGATTGCCGCGCAACATCCAGTAGAAGGGCACCGCGAACGTTGAATACGGCGGTACAGGAATGTTTGTCTTCAGCAGGTGGCCGTGCGTCTCCTGCGTCTTCTTGTTGCTGGCATACGGATGCTCGACGGTTCTCACCCACTGGTGCTGATTCATGAAGGCGCTTGACTCGGCCTTGCATGGTGGCAGGTCATCCGGCGGGATGTCCGCGAATAGCTTTCCTTTGAACTGGACCTCCTTCAGGTCAAGCCGACTGGTGCGAATGCGTTCGAGGTCTAGGCAGTACGAATTCAGAAGCGGGTCGTTGCAGACGGTTCCGTTCCAGCGGTTGTCATGCCACGCAACACGAACATTCAGATGAAACGTCATCGGCAGCCTTTCATTGGGTCAATTTAGCGAGAGCCTGAGCCATTGAGACTCTCCAGTTCAAAGTAGCGTAGTGTGACCTGAGCAACGCAAACTAGCCGATGGACTTTCCCTGAGCGCCTCAGACCGAGTAGCCGATCGGGTACGAGCCCGGTGTCGATGACTGCTTTCACCGCGAACGATCAATCACGCGCCAAGGGCGAACGGCGGCTCCCAGTCTCAAGCGGACATCGGTCAAATCAGCCTGGAAGCTTTCTGCGGCCAGTCAAGGCCATCGAAGCAGCCGCGTCCTTCAAATTGAAGTCCGCGTTATCAAAATGGAACCCGCACACGACCGGCCCTATGTGCTTCACGCTCGCCCATCCAATGAATTCCTGCCGTGGCCAGCAAGCACTATGACTACAGCGCCTTCTTCATGTACGCCACATAGAAGCCCTGAACGTAGTCATCGATACGCCCGAACTCTTCGTAACCCTGCTTGAGATAGAACTCACGCGCCTGCCATTCGAAGGTGTTCAACGTCGCATTGCGAGCCCCCAGCTCGCGGGCTTTCTGTTCCGCCGTTTCGAGCAGCCTTCGTCCCAGGCCTTGGTGCCGAGCCGCATCGTCCACGAACAGCAGCTCCACGTTCAGCCAGTGCAATAACACGAATCCGCGCAACCCACCCACGAGCCCGCCCGTGTCGTCCTTTGCGCTGACCCAGACCGGCTGTACCTGCCCGTACTCGCCGACGAACCGATAGTTGAACTGCCGCATGCGGCGGCCCAACTCGCCCGAGTGCACCTCTTCAGCGGTTGGGGTGTAGATCTCGAAGTTGCTCATGATTCAAGAACCGGCTTCCAGCCGGCAGCGGTAGTCAAAGCCAGCGAGACGCGGCGTCACCTGCATCCATCTCGACCGGCGCACGCGACGCGATGAGCGTCGCAGCAAGATAGGCCCCGGCAACGGCGACCAACGGGCGGACCACTTCCTCGCCTCCCGCCACCAGATGCCAGGGAAGATTGAACAGCGCAACAGTCCCCAGACCGGTGAGCAATCCGAGCTGCGAGCCCTGCCGATACAGCGTCAAGATTCTGCCAAGGCAGGGCATCGCGAATCGGGGCTCTCCGCGCAAGCGTCGCAGCAAGGACATGAGAT
>Ga0209426_1002006_pt1 | contig 10357 bp, 7 predicted proteins | sample Deesub1362B_J571_FD_187697 | JGI IMG/M metagenome (GOLD analysis project Ga0209426, IMG submission 187697) | Deep oceanic, basalt-hosted subsurface ecosystem from Juan de Fuca Ridge flank, Pacific Ocean, CORK Borehole 1362B_J2.571 (SPAdes)... ...
GAAACGATCGATTTGTGATGGACCGCTTTCAATATTGACATCAGCAATTGTGCCTAACATCACTGGACCATGACTTCCTTTAATCATTAAGCGTTTAATCAATTCCTGATCTTGACGTGCAGAAAGAGGAAGTTTAATCACGACAGGAACTTGTCGTTGCGATAAATTTAATTTTGCAAGGTTTTGGTCGAAATCACCTGCAGTGGCAATTCTCAGTGTTTCTGCGATATCAAAAGTTGTAACCCCAAGATCAGCTGCTTTAGCAAAGTCTGGGCGAATAACCAACTCTGGACGAATGAGTGCCGCACTGGAAGTAATACTGCCGATGTTTGGAATTGTGCGTAATTCGCGTTCCAGCTTGCGTGCTGTTGAAATAAGAGCTTCAGGATCATCACCTGATAAGGCGAGTTGATATTGGCTATTGTTCCCTGCGATACCGACTTGAATACGAGCACCTGGTAAAGGCGCGAGTCGTTGACGTATTTCACTTTCGATTTCTTGCAAACTTAAACTACGATCTGAGCGCTCTGAAGTTTGGATGGTTAGAGTTGCTTTTCGAGGTTCACTGGATGCACCACCAGAAAAAGGATCTGAACCAGCTGCACCACCACCGATGGTTGTATAGATGCTTTTGATTTCTGGATGATCTTTAATAAGATTTCGTGCGTATTCAGCAGTTTTTAAGGTGTCTGCGAATTGTGAGCCTGGAGTGAGTTCTAATCTTACTTGAGTTTGTCCTGTGTCAGGTGGTGGAACAAAACCTGTAGGTAGAAGCGGAATCAGCATAATTGAGCCGATGAAAAACAGAATAGCACCACCAAGCGTAACCCAACGGTGATTTAGACACCACGTCACTAGACGCATATAACCACGCATAACACGACCATCTTTTTCTCGGTCACGTGCAAGCTTGGATGTCCCTTGATCATTTAATCTATCTGCATCTGAGTTTTCTGCTGTGTTCTCAACTTTGCCAATCCAAGGCTTCAGAATATAAGCTGACATCATTGGTGTTAATAATCGAGCGACTAAAAGCGAGGCAAATATCGCTAGCGCTGCTGTCCAGCCAAATTGAACAAAGAATTTTCCTGCGATTCCGCTCATGAATGCGGTGGGAAGGAATACAGCAATCAATGTAAATGTGGTTGCAATAACAGCTAGTCCAATCTCATCGGCTGCTTCCATAGCAGCTTCATATGGTGTTTTACCCATCCGTAGATGCCGAATGATATTTTCAATTTCAACAATTGCATCATCCACCAAGATACCCACGACGAGTGACATAGCGAGTAGTGTTACTGTGTTTAAGGTAAATCCAAAATAGTACATACCGATTAAGGCAGGCAAAATAGAAAGAGGTAAAGCAGTTGCTGCAATAATCGTAGCTCGCCAATCGCGTAGAAACAGCCAAACCACTAAAATTGCAAGAATTGCACCTTCATAAAGTAGTGACATTGAACCTTTATAGTTGTCAGCAACAGGTTTAACGAAGTTAAAGGCTTCTGTGATTTTGATATCAGGATGAGATGCCTTAAGCTTATCTAATGCTTCAATAACGCCTTTTTCAACATCAACTTCACTTGCACCTTTACTTCGTGTGATCTCAAAACCGATTACTGGTTGTCCATTCAGTAATGCTGCAGAACGTCGTTCCGCTATTCCATCTCGAATTGTAGCCACTTGATCAAGTCTGATATGTCGACCATCACTTAAAGCAATATCCATGGCACCAATTTCAGCAGCTGTTTTTACAGTTGCAATCGTACGAATGGATTGTTCACTGCCACCAATCTTGGTTTGTCCACCTGAAGCATCTTGTTGAACCAAACGAAGCTGGCGAGTGATATCCGTTGCAGTCGCATTGAGTGCCAGTAATTTTTCAGGATCGAGTTCGACTTCAACTTGGCGGGTGACACCACCAACACGTGCAACAGCACCCACACCTTTAACCTGTAACATAGCACGAGCAATATCGTAATCCACGAACCACGAAAGAGCTTCTTCATCCATTTTAGGGGATTGGATGGTATAGGTGAGGATAGGTGAACCAGATAGATTAATTTTACTAACAATCGGGTCTCTTAAATCAGCAGGTAGGTCTGAACGTACTTGTGAAACAGCATTACGCACGTCATCAACAGCTTCTTGTAGGGCTTTTCTAGCTGAAATTCTGCGGTGACAGTCACAACACCATCTTGAATGTTTGTGTACTGATTTCTTAGACCTTGTAGCGTTGCAATTGAGTTTTCAATTTTTCGAGCAACTTCTGTTTCTAACTGTGGTGGAGCTGCACCTGGTAATGCGGCGGAAACAGTCACCATCGGTAATTCAATATCGGGAAATTGTTGTATTTTCATCCAGTGAAAACACAACAGACCTGCCAATCCAAGCATGATGAATAAAAGAATTCCTGGAATTGGATTTCGGATTGACCACGCTGAGAAATTCATTTTATTTCTCCTGCGATTTCACTAGTTTTTGAGTAAGTGGTGTTTCAGGAATTGCTTGCGCAACATTCACTAAATCACCATCGGTCAAGAAACCTGTACCAGAAGAAACCACTTTTACATTTAACGGAAGATCTAATATTTCAACTCGATCATTTTGTCGACGTCCTGTTGTTACTTTTTTCTGTGTTACACGGTTGTTTTGATCAAGTACAAAAACATAGGAAAATCCATCACGTAGTAGTAGAGCGGTCTGAGGAATAGTGATTGCTGTTTTTTCACCTAGATCAAACTCTCCCTTTACAAACATTCCCATACGAATTGCTTGAGTTGTTGGTAAATCAACATATACCAAACCATAACGTGTTTGAGGATCAATTACTGGTGCAATCATTCTAACTTGACCCGTCACTTTGGGTTGTGAAGGATCAGGTGAAATAACGTGAGCAGTCATGCCTTGTTTAAGTTTGTATAAATCTGTTGTTGTAACTTCAGCTCTCCACTCCAAGCGATGATCTCGAATCAAGCGGAATAATTCTTGACCTGTTTGTGCTAAAGAGCCAACGGTTGCAGTTCTAGCAGAAATGACACCGTTGTCAGGAGAAACGACTTGTGTTTGGGCTAAGCGCAGTTGATTGCTTTCAATTTGTGCTTTTGCTGCATCTAAACGTGCTTGAGCTGTTGCTTGTGATGTTTGATATTGTGTTAATTCTTGAGCTGAAATAGCACCAGTATTTTTGAGCTGCTGAATGCGCTTATTATTGGTAATTGCATCCGCCAAAACAGCTTGAGCTTCTGCATAGCTTGCTTTTGCTGCCGCTAAATCAGCACGAATAGTTTCACTGTTAATTTCAGCTAAAATCTGACCACGTTTTACTTCATCACCGACATTTACATTCACGCGTGTCAATCTCTGTCCAGATAGCTCACTGCTAATTACAACTTCTTGCCAAGCTGCAATATTTCCATTCGCAGTAAAAACTTGTTTCCAGTTTTGTTGTTCTGGTGAAACTACTGTTACGGTCAGTGCAGCTTTTTGAGTGTTTGTTTGAGCATTTTTTTGCTTATCATCTGTATCTGAGTTTTTACTTGAACTCGTTTTCCACATTAAAAATATAACGGTGATAAGTACAATAATGATTGCAGCAATCAACCAAACCTTTTTCTTTGTATTTTGTGAAGTTTGAGGAGCCATCTTTCCATAGTCACCAAATTTTGATGCCTAAGTATAGACGAACATTTCAACAGATGGTCAATAGTTAATAGATAGATGAATAGCTTTTGAATGCACAATATGTCGGGAGACAAATGAATGGAAAGTGGCTACATATTATGAATATTTAAAGAGGTAATAAGCGGTTGATCACCACATTTTTCATCACAATCGTTGAGGTGAGTCGTTGCACATTTGGTAATGCCGATAAACTATCATCATAGAGTTTTTGAAAACTAGCTAGATCTTTGGCAACCACATGGAGAAGATAATCAGGATTACCAAACAGACGTTGTGCTTGAATAACGTTGGCTATTTCACTGACTTTTTCTTCAAATTGAGATAGTGCGCTTTTATCTCCATCTTTAAGTGTCACAAAAATGATGGCTGAGAAGTTAAATCCAATTTGAGATGCTTCCAAATCCGCATGATAGCCTTTAATCACACCAGATTCTTCCAAAGCTTTCACTCTACGGTGGCAGGGAGACAAGCTTAGACCTACTTTTTCAGCGAGTTCTGTGATAGATAGTCGCCCATTTTTTTGTAATTCAGCAAGAATTTTCTTATCTGTGCGATCCATTTAGAAGAATCTCCTGAATAAATAGAAATAAAAGAAATTAATTAGGAAAACATTTTAATCATTTAAGCATATTCTCTCCAATAGATTTTTCAACAGATGGTTGAAATAAAAATTCATTTCAATCGTAGTATATTGAAATAAATAGAGTTATTGATATGGATTTAAATGTAATTATTGCCTTTTGGTGTGTTTCAATCTTGTTTGTTTTAACACCTGGTGCTGACTGGGCGTATGCAATATTGGCGGGAATAAAAGGGAAGTTTATTGTCACAGCTGTTTCTGGACTTGTACTGGGGCATTTTTTAGCGATTTTGTGTGTTGCAGCTGGCGTGGGCACTTTAGTTAGTCATTATCCAATTTTATTGACATCTTTAACGATTGTTGGCGCATGTTATTTACTGTGGATGGGTATAAGCTTGTTGATCCGACCAGCTACTATCTCAAGTACTGAACAGCAGACATCTACGTTTGATTCAGCAAAGTCTTGGTTCGTTAAAGGTGTGGGAATTAGTGGGTTAAATCCAAAAGTTTTATTGCTCTTTTTTGCACTATTGCCGCCATTTATTCACCCAAACTTGCAGTTTTCAGCTACAGCTCAGATCCTTTCTTTAGGCATTATTCATCTAATTAGTTGCGCGATTGTTTATGTATTGGTTGGATTGGCAGCAAAGAAACTATTAAGTACCAGACCCTATGCGGTTAGGGTGGTAAGTCGAATTTCAGGTACGTTGATGGTTTTGATAGCCACAATTCTAATTATTAGTCAGGTTTAAGTTTTATTTCGGAATCTGTAATAAAAATCACTTACAGATTCCGAACTCATTGTATTTAAAGAATTGCTTTTAAGCGTTTAACCACTTCTTCACATTGAGCGAGATCAGCAACTAAAGCCATGCGCACGTGACCTTCGCCTGGATTGCCTTGTTCAGTATCACGAGATAAATAGCGACCTGGAAGAACTTTGATATGTGCTTTTTCCATAAGCATTTGAGCAAAAGTTTCATCATTGTCAACTTTTAACCAATAGTAGAATCCAGCATCTGGCTTTTGTAGTGGTAATAAATGACCAAGTTCACTTTGGAATAATTCAAATTTCGCACGATATTGTTGGCGGTTTTCTTCCACATGTGCTTCATCATTCCATGCTGAAATTGATGCAAGCTGATGTTGAACAGGCATTGCTGCGCCATGATAGGTACGATACTGTAAATAAGGTTTTAATAATGCTGCGTCGCCTGCAACGAAACCAGAACGCATACCTGGAAGGTTTGAACGTTTTGAAAGTGAATGAAATACGATGCAATTCTTATAGTCATCACGTCCAATTTCAGCGCAGACTTCTAAAAGGCCAATTGGTGCTTGGTCAAACCAAAGTTCTGAATAACATTCATCAGAAGCAATAACAAAACCATATTGATCAGACAGTGCGATTAGCTTCTTAAATTGTTCTTTTGAGAGTACGGTTCCAGTTGGATTTCCTGGTGTACATACAAACAATAAAGCTGTTTTTTCCCAAACTTCTGCAGGTACAGCATCAAAATCGCCTAAATAACCATTTTCTTCTGTACAGTTAATGAAATATGGTTTTGCACCAGCAAGTAACGCAGCACCTTCATAAATCTGATAAAAAGGGTTTGGCATTACAATATAAGGTGCATCTTCTCTTTTAATCAAAGCTTGTACAAAAGAAAAGATTCCTTCACGTGTGCCAGAAACAGGCAAAATATGTTCTTCTGCACTGATTTGATTCAGTGAAAAGCGATTTGTAAGCCATTGTGCAATACTTTGGCGCAGCTCAGGTAAGCCCTTACTGTTTGGGTAGGTTGATAAATGTGCAAAGTTATCAATAATTGCTTGTTTAACGAACTCAGGTGCAGGATGTTTAGGTTCACCAATAGACAATGGAATCAAAGGTAAATTGGCTGGTTGCACATTTTTAAAAAGTTGATTTAACTTTTCAAAAGGATACGGATGCAATAAAGACAAGCTAGAGTTCATTTAAACAGTTACCGAACAATAAAAATTAAGAGGGTGGATTACAAATTTGGTTTGATGCTTCATCAAGAGCCGCTTTTAGTGTCTCAGCAAAGAGTTTGACCTCTTCGTCAGTTAACAACACACCATTTTTTTTGGTCACAAAGAAAATATCTTCAGCACGTTCACCTAGAGTAGCAATCCTCGCTGAGTGGATATCTAAACCTTGTAACATGAAGAGAGCGCCAATACGCGCAAGTAAACCAGGTTGGTCAAGTGTCGATATTTCAACCATATGCTGTTGTAAAGCAGGGTTTAGTGCGATATCGACAGTGTTCTGAACATCGAAATGACGCAAATGTCTTGGTATACGGCGTTGCATGATACCAGGGTATTGATCAGGATGGCTGAGTGCTTCAACCAATGCCAATTTCACTTTTCGTTCCCGTTCTGGGTCTGTCAGTAAGGTGCCAAAACGATCTAAGACTAAATATGTATCTAAACTAAAAGCAGTACTTGCCGTAATAATTCGGGCATCTTGAACATCAAGGTTCATACGATCTAGTACGGCTACGGTTGTGGCAAATAGGTTTGGTTGATCACGGGTATAAATAAAAATTTGTACTGCATCTTGTGCAGCATTGCGGTGAGCACGTAACAATACCAACGGAGCAGGGTTATCGCCGTGCTGTAATATGGCTTGAGTATGCCAAGCGATTTCATTTGCAGATTCTTTTACAAAGTATTCATCGCCAAGTTCTTGCCAAACCTTTTCTACTTCAGCGAGTGAAAAATCATTCACTAACAATTCACTTGCAGCGAACTTGGTATCTTCAATCAGCATTTGATAATCGACTGGTCGACCTAGACCTGAACGAATCACATCACGTGCATAGGTATACAACTGGCGCATTAATGAAGCGCGCCATGTATTCCACAGTTTTGGATTTGTCGCATTGATATCTGCAACCGTAAGGGTGTATAGATAATCAAGATGCTCCATATCACCAACTTTTTCAGCGAATTCCTTCACTTCATCAGGGTCAGAAATATCTTTTTTCTGAGCAGTGAGTGACATCAGTAAGTGATTGTTGATTAACCATGCCACAAGTTTACATTCACGTTCAGTAAATCCGTGTGTGCGACAGAATTCAATGGCATCCAAAGCACCGAGTTCACTGTGATCACCGCCACGACCCTTGGCAATATCATGGAAGATTGCAGCAAGATAAACGATGTCGTGACGTGAAATACGTTGGAACACTGAACTCACGACAGGAAACTCTTTCGCAAATTCAGGCTCTTTAAAACGACTTAGGTTGCGTAGCAATAATAAAGTATGAGCATCGACTGTATAAATATGGAAAAGATCATATTGCATCAGCCCAGTAATTTGACCGAAAGCTGGGATGTAATTACCTAATACACCATAACGTTTCATCGCGACCATAGTGTCATATAAATCGGGTGAACGAATGATCGACATAAAGAGTGCTTGATGCTCAGGATTATCGCGGAAGCGTTGATCGATTCGTTTAGCTGCGAGCACAAGTAGTCGTAATGTACGCGCACGAATCCCTTTTATTTCAGGACGATTGGCGAGTAAATAGAATAACTCTAATATTGCACTTGGCTCTTCAGAGAAAACTTTGTGGTGCTGTACAGCAAGTTTGCCATCTACGATTTTGAAACGTTCATTGATGTCTTCGATTTGACGTTCATAGTCTGGTAGGCGAGGGGTAATCACTGACTCGTTAAAATATGCTAAAAGCATTTCGTTCAGTGTTGAAACTTGCTGTGCTGTTCGATAGTAACGTTTCATGAATTGTTCAACGCCATAGTTGGCAGGTTGACCTTCTTCACGAACATAGCCAAATTTAGCAGCTATCTCTCTTTGATGATCGAATAAAAGTCTATTTTCATCACGTTTAGCTAAACGATGTAAATGGCTACGAATTTCCCATAAGAAGCTCTCTGCTTCTTCTAAAACTGCAAGTTCAAATTCTGTAATAAAGCCTAAATGCACAAGATCATAAATACGATTTACACGAAAATGGCGTTTAGCAATCCAACCAATTTGATTGATGTCACGGATACCGCCAGGCGCATTTTTAATATCTGGTTCGAGATTGCTTTCAGTATTATTGTGTTGAGCATAACGCTTAGCTTGCTCTTCCATTTTCGCATCATAGAAGGTTTTATCCGTCCATGTCTGTGCGACAATTCGACGTGGCCATTTTGCTAAGTTTTCATTGCCTGTGATCAAGCGTGCTTCAATCAAGGTAGTAGCGACTGTTAAATCATTTGATGCTTGATCAACACAGTTTTGAATCGTGCGTACACTGGTACCTGGTTTAAAATTACCAACATCCCATAAAGAGGAAATGAAAGAAGAAATCAGCTTTTCATGTTCTTCACTGATCTCATCCTCAGACAAGATCATAATATCTGTATCGGAATATGGCAGCATTTCACGGCGACCATATCCACCAACAGCGAACAACCCTAAATTCGTTTGATCTAAACCTGCATGATTCCATAAAAATATCAATGCTTCATCAATAGAGTTTGATCGAGCTTTAATAACTTCACGAATAGATTGCCCATTTTCATAACTCTCTTGTAATTGCTTTTCTACATCGGTTCGCCATTGGTTAATAGCTTTAATATCATGATGACTAGTGACATAGTTCAGCAATGGAGATGTATTGATCATGAAAATGGGTCTACTCAATTTAGGTTAAACGTTGGTTTGAACATTCACTTGATCTGCGGCTTGTTTTGCCAGTTCACGAGCCAAGTCTGTATTTTCAGCACGTGCCGTAGCAACACCCATACGGCGGCGTTTGAAACCTTCAGGCTTACCAAACAAACGCAAGTCAGTGTTCGGGTTTGCTAAAGCAAAATTCAAGCCAGAAAAGCTAAGATTTTTTGCATCTACACCCGCATAAATCACTGCACTCGCAGCAACACTATGGCGTTCAGTATTGACTGGTAATCCTAGAATCGCACGTGCATGAAGTTCAAATTCACTTTGGAACTGAGAAGCGAGGGTAACTAATCCAGTATCATGAGGACGAGGTGATACCTCACTGAACCAAACTTTATCGCCTTTAATAAATAACTCTACACCGAAAATACCACAACCACCCAAAGCAGTCGTAACTTTATTAGCAATTCGTTTTGCTTCTTGTAAAGCAGCAGCAGTCATTGCTTGAGGTTGCCAGCTTTCTACGTAATCACCAGCATCTTGGCGATGCCCAATTGGATCACAGTAATGTGTTTCAATCTCACCAGTTTGAGGATTTTTAGCACGAACTGTAAGTAGGGTAATTTCGAAATCAAAATCAATTTGTGACTCAATGATCACCGTGCCTTGATTAACTCGACCACCTTGCATTGCATAATCCCAAGCTGCATCAACTTCATCAAAGTTTTTTACTCGAGATTGACCTTTGCCAGAAGATGACATTACAGGTTTTACAAAGTTTGGATAACCAATATCATCGCATGCAGCACGGAAGCTTTCCAAAGTACTCGCGAAACGATATGCAGAAGTTGGTAAACCAAGTACTTCAGCAGCTAAACGGCGAATACCTTCACGATTCATCGTAAGGTTTACAGCTTTTGCTGATGGAATCACCGTTGCCGTTTGAGACTGTTCGATTTCGACGAGAACTTCAGTCGCAATTGCTTCAATTTCTGGGACGATTAGGTTAGGTTTGATTGTTTCAATCAGTTGTTTTAATTCGGTAGGATCAGCCATATTCAAAGTATATGAATAATGAGCAACTTGCATAGCAGGTGCATCGTCGTAACGATCAGCAGCATGAACTTCGACACCTAAACGTTGTAAAGATATAACAACTTCTTTACCTAGCTCTCCAGAACCTAACAGTAAAACCTTAAATGCAGAAGATTGAAGTGGAGTTCCAAGAGTGACGCTCATGCGCATAATCCTATCCTGAGTAGTTTGTGTTTAAGCATAGCAGAACTTTTTGTTGAATTAAGCTTGCGAGGAACAAAAATACTAGGTTTTTGTTAGACAAATAATGGCTTTAAGTTTCTTTATCCAAGATGGAAAGACAACTATTTATATAAATTAAATGATTTTATTGTGTCTAAAACGATTAATGTCATAGC
>Ga0209426_1002007_pt1 | contig 10356 bp, 9 predicted proteins | sample Deesub1362B_J571_FD_187697 | JGI IMG/M metagenome (GOLD analysis project Ga0209426, IMG submission 187697) | Deep oceanic, basalt-hosted subsurface ecosystem from Juan de Fuca Ridge flank, Pacific Ocean, CORK Borehole 1362B_J2.571 (SPAdes)... ...
TCAACGGCGCGCGGCCTACCTTCTACTGGGCCGTGGGCGCGAACGTCTCGTCCTGAAGGCCCCGGCGGCGACATGCCGCAGCCGACGAATCCGCATATCCATGCGTGCATTCATTCGTTGGCCGGGAAGGGTGCAGCGCCAACACTCGCCCTTCCCTTCCTCATCCTCCGGCGGAGCAATTCCCATGACCCTCTTCGACGATCAACCTGCCATCGGGAGCGCCCAGGCATGACCTCGGCCGATCACGCACTCGACGTGTCCGGCGTGCTGAACGCGCCGGAGTTCCGCGGCACCACGGCGGCCCCGACGCCGCGCGCACCGCGCCCGCCCGCACCAGTGGTCACCGACGCCGCCACCGTGCTCGCGCGCCGACACGCGCTGCCGCCAGGCCTCTGGCGCACCGGCGTGCTGGCCGCCGCGGCCTGGCTGGCGCTGGGCCTGCTCACGCTGCTGTGGCCCAACAAGCCGATCGGCTTCAGCGACTGGAATTTCACCGAGGAATTCGGCTACGCCACGCTGGCGGTCGCCGCCGTGTTCCTCGTCATCGCGCTGCTCGGCCCGCGTGCCGGCCGCGTCGCGCGCACGCTGCGTCCCGCCGGCCAATGGCTGGTGGCCTCGGCGCTGGTGCTCGCGCTGTGGGAGATCGCCACCGCCAAGCTGGCGGTGCTGCCCTCCCCCTTCTTCGCGCCGCCGCAGAGCCTGATCGATGTGCTACACGAGGACTGGCAGCGCCTGGGCCTGTCCACCGCCTACTCGCTGCGCCTGCTGGCCAACGGTTTCGTGATCGGCGCGCTGGTCGGCTTCGTCACCGGCGTGGCGGTCGGCTGGTCGCGCATCGCGGGCTACTGGGTGCATCCGCTGCTGCGCTTCCTCGGCCCGGTGCCCGCCTCGGCGCTGCTGCCGCTGGCCTTCTTCTTCGCGCCCTCGAGCTACGTGGCCGCGGTGTTCCTGGTCGGCCTCGCCACCTTCTTCCCGGTCGCGGTGCTGACCTGGTCGGGCGTTGCCTCGGTCGGCAAGAGCTACTACGACGTGGCGCGCACGCTGGGCGCCTCCGGAGGGCAAGCCGGGATAAAGCCAGTTTTGGCTCATAAGCCCGCAGGTTATTTGCTCAAAACCTTTTATGCGATTCCCCCTCAATCGCGAGGCTGAAGGCTCTCCAACGGCTCGATCAGCTTCACCCACCCTTGCAGCGTAGAGATCGCTCGCAGAATCTCGGCAGTTGCATCGAAGGCTAGCTCCGGCAGGCTTTCCTGGCTCGGGGGGACGGACAGCCCCGCGCCGTTGATCACAGCATGCGCCATGCCGTGCAGCCGCAGTAGCATGTCGCGAAGGCCATCCTGCCCTCGCGCACGCCCGACAATCTTGTCCAACTCCTCGACCGCGCTCAGCAGCGCTGTCGTGTCGTAGCTAGTCTGCGCACGCGTCAGCGCAGCCCGGTCCAGCCGGCCGTGGGCCGTCACGATGGTGGTCTCTGAATCGCTCACGTGCCTGCTCCTTTCTGGCCTGCGCGCTGCGCCTCCGCGGCCGTGGCCGCAGCTCGTGCGCGCTTGGCCGCCTCCCGGAACTGCGACTCCTTGACCCAAGGCTCAGGCGGCCGCTTGAGGTCGAGGTGGTAGTTGCCGAAACGCTTGATGCCCGAGGTCATGTACGGACTCAGGTATTCGACGTCGGCCGCAGAAACCGGCTCCCCGTCGGCATACATCTCCTGCAACACCCGCATCATGTCCACCGTGTTTTGCAGGATCACCGACGACGCCACCAGGTCGATGAAGCGCACCCGTTTCTGCTGCTCGTTGGGGTCGTTCTCGTTGATCACGTCACCGCCGAAGTCCAGCCACTTCGTGAATGCGTGGTACGACTCGATCTTGTTTGTCGTGGCGCTGACCTCCTGGCGCATCTCCTTGCTGGAAATCCAGCGCAGCAGGTAGACGGTGCGCAGCACGCGGCCGAGCTCGCGTGCCGCGGCAAAAAGCCGGTTGTGCCGCCCTTCCTGGCTGAGCTTGCGCAGCAGCATCGGCGAGGCGATCCGTCCGGCCTGGATCGAGATGGACACCTGCATGAGATCCCGCCAATGGTCGCGGATCAGTTTCCAGTCCACCACGTCGCTGAACAGGCGGTCGACATGACGGTAACGCGTGCCTTTCTCGGGTCGGTAAAAGCGCAGATCCTTCCAGTTCCGGATGCGAGGCATCAACTGGATGCCCGCCAGGTGCGTGAAAGCGAAGACAGTTTCCGACTGGCCATGGGTGTCCGAGTACACCGTGTCGGCCTGCACGCTCAAGCCCGCCTTCATCAATCCCTCGATCACATAGACCGCTTCGAGCACCCCTGGCGGTATGAAATGGCGGAACACCGCGATGTAGTTGTCGGCCACATGCCGATAAGCCACAGCCCCCATGCGCCGGTACCGGAAATGCATTCCTACCAACAGGTTCTGGTCGTAGAAATCGTGCTGTGTGCCGTCGGCCGCCACCTTCTTGCCCTCGCCCCACAATTTGGGCAGTTCGAGCCGCAGGTACAGCTCGGTCAGATCCCGGCAGGCGTTGTCCAGCTGGTCCAGGCTCATGTGCCGCTGATTGGCGTAGGAAAGCTGATGCGGCGTCACGCCGTTGGACAGGTGGCGCGCGGCCTGGTTGGGCCCGAGGTTGCAGCCCATCGCGAACACGGTCAGCAAGTAGCGCTCACGCGCGTTGCGAAGTTTGGGGTCGTCGCCTGACTGTGGACCGAAGTTGCGAGTGAATCCGGTCCAGTGCTCGATGTTGGCCAGAACATCCAGCAAATTGCGTGGTGCCGTGCGGTTTTCGATGGCTGCGTGCAAAGCGATCGCCGACGCAGGCACTTCGCGGGCGGCGACACGCCTCAGGGTCGGCTCACCGGTGCTGCCGATCACCACGTCGCCTGCATGCTGCGGGAATTCCTCATCGACTTTTTCCGCGATTTGGGCGAGCAGCTGCTTGAGACCGTCGACGAAGTCGCCCGCCGTGGCCGGTATGCCGATCCGATCGCAGTACGTCGGCAGGAGCGTTTCGCACTCTTTCCAGGACAACAGCTGCGCGCGATAGTCTGCAAAGGATTCCGAGCCTTCAATGCACACATCGCCCGAGCGAAGATCGCCGCTCAGATAACTGAAGACGCATACCTCCAGGTAGCGCCGGTTCGTCGGAGGGCCCAAGCCATGCGAACGGCGCACCAATTTGCGCCAACGCTCGGAAGCGAACGAAAGCGTCAGGTCGTCTGCGATCCACTCGACCTTGCGGTTCTCGTTGGCCAGCACGACCTCCAAGGCATCGAGCAGATTGCGGTCCTGCGTGGCTGCCTCGAAGCGCAGCGCCTTCGCCATCCGGAACATCGCCGCGCGCCAGCTGCTGAAGGCCTTCCAGATCAACGGCAGGTGGTTGCCGCCGCTCCACACGCGGATGGCCTCGCAGTCCGTCCTCAACTGGTCCAGGTTGCCGTGCGGAGCGAGCAGCTCGCGCACGCGTTGCCCAGTACTTGCGTCATCCAGGTTTTCGGCGAGGATCTCCAGCACCTGCTCCAGCGTGGCGACCAGTTCCTCGCTCAGTTCGCGCTGACGCGCCTGGATCACCTGCAGTTCTTCCTTGGCAGTCTTGTGAATGGCGCCAATGCGGCGAATGAACATTTCGGCCACGTCGTCGCGCGCCCGAACGCGCATCTGACGAATCAACGCCAGCATCAGTGTGTAGCGCTTGGCTGGCAGCAGATCCTTCATGTCGCCCGCATCGAGCGCGGATGCCATGTCGGCCATGTGTTTGAGCTTGGTCGCCGGTACGCCATCAAGCAGCGCATCGCTGTCGGGCAAGGATTCGAGCCAGGTCAACTGGTCCAGCAGCAGATCGAGATGCTTGCGCGAGGCCTTTTTCGCGGACCTCTTGATCTGGTTGTACAGCGTGCGTCGGGCGGGCAACTCGGCGGCCAGCAACCGATCCAGCCAGTTTCGCTGGGCCAGCGTCAGGCGTTGGGTGATCTGCTTGTGCAAGGCAGACTCGGCGGCCGAATGCGCCTGCTCGGCGATGTCGTCGAGCGTGCGAAACACCGGCAGCTCGTAGCCCAGTCGCACCAATTCCTCGATCGTGATGTTGATGATGTCGACACGCGTTTCCACGATGCTGGCGGCCTGCTGGGCGACCTGGATGGTCAGCTTGCGTGTCTGCCCATCGGTATAGGGCTTCACGCCGAGCAGTTCGCGAATCGCTTTGTGGTGGCGATACAGCGTGGCCAGTGACGCAAACTCGATCTTCTCGGTCGGCGCCATGCCCAGGGTGGCCGACACATGCTCGACGAGCTCGACAGGAATGGCCTCGAGCGCCGGAAAGTGACGCAGGAACTCGAAGCATTTGAGCAGCACGAGCAAGGCCAGGCGACGTTCCGGCGTTCGCGAATGCTGCTGCGCCCATTCGATTTCCTCAGGCCTGGGCGTGAACGAAGCCTGTAGATCCTTGAGCGTCAGCGTTCGAGGAAATCGAGGGTAGGCAGTACGTTCAATGCTCGCCATGGCGCAAAACTCCACGAGGCAGGGTCGATCTGACCCCGCAGCGTAGCCGATGGCAATCGTCCATGGGTCCGAAAGTCGAGCGAGCGCAGCACTGATGGTGATCAACATCCGCCAGGAATGCGCGACGCCGTACAGACGCCTTCCGCTTTTGCGACGAAGGTTCTCCTTTGAACCGCAAGTGGCTGCAGCCTTGGATTGCAGTTGAAGGACCCCGATGGATATTCATGAAGACCTCCCCAGCCTGGAAGACCGTATTGCCAAGGCCGTCAAAGACTGCGAGACCTGGCGCGCGACGGGCTTTGGCGAAAACTATCTCGAAGCCTACGACCTGGTCGAGGCACTTCAGCTTCAGTTGCGACGGCGCCTGCGGTTGCCATTAGAAGCAAGGCCAAGCACGGATCTGCTGGCGCACGGGACCCATTGAGTTTTCTCATCGCAAAACGGCAACGCCGCTAAAATACTGCGATGCACAAGTGCAGCCGTACATCCATGAAGCGCCAGCCGGGGTTCCCCGGTAGCGAGCTTCCACGCGGCTACTTCTGCGCGGTGACCCCACCCTAAGGTCTCCGGTCGCCTCGCTGCGCTCTTCAGCGCACGCACCTGCGCGAGCCATGCGGGCTTGCGATCGTTTCCCTTTTGAACACCTGAGGCCGCCGGCGTGCCCGGCGCAGTCTCCAATTTTTCTATGCTCCTTTCCTCCATTCGCAGGGACTGGCTTGCCAACGTGCGTGGCGACCTCCTGGCCGGCCTCGTCGTGGCACTCGCTCTCATTCCCGAGGCCATCGCCTTTTCCATCATCGCGGGCGTCGATCCCAAGGTGGGTCTTTACGCCTCCTTCAGCATCGCCGTTGTCATCGCCTTCGCGGGTGGGCGTCCCGGCATGATCTCCGCAGCCACGGGGGCTATGGCCCTCGTCATGGTGCTTCTGGTCAAGGAGCACGGCCTTCAATACCTCCTGGCAACCACCGTCCTCACGGGTGTCCTGCAGATCGTGGCGGGCCTGCTCAAGCTGGGCTCATTGATGCGCTTCGTGTCTCGCTCCGTTGTGACAGGCTTCGTCAATGCGCTGGCGATCCTGATCTTTCTCGCCCAGCTGCCCGAGCTCACGAACGTCACCTGGGTGGTCTATGCGATGACCGCCGCCGGCCTGGCGATCATTTATGGCTTCCCGTACATCACACGAGCGATTCCCTCGCCGCTGGTTTGCATCGTTGTGCTGACCATCGTCGCGATCATGCTGAAGCTCGACATTCGCGCCGTGGGCGACATGGGACAGCTGCCGGACAGCCTGCCGGTGTTCCTGCTGCCCGATGTGCCGCTCAACTTCGAGACCCTCAGGATCATCCTGCCGTATGCGCTGACGCTGACCGTGGTCGGCCTGCTCGAATCGATGATGACCGCCGCCATCGTCGACGACCTGACGGACACCACCAGCAACAAGAACCGCGAGTGCATGGGTCAAGGCGTGGCCAACATCGCCACGGGCTTCATCGGCGGCATGGCAGGCTGCGCCATGATCGGCCAGTCGGTCATCAACGTGAAGTCGGGTGGCCGCGGGCGGCTTTCCACCTTCTGCGCCGGCCTGTTCCTGCTGATCCTGATCGTGTTCCTCGGGCCATGGGTCAAGCTGATCCCGATGGCGGCTTTGGTCGCCGTGATGATCATGGTCAGCATCGGCACCTTCAGCTGGGACTCGATCCGCAAGCTGCGTGAACACCCGCCGAGCTCGTCGCTGGTGATGATTGCCACCGTGGCCGTCACCGTCTCCACGCATGACCTGGCCAAGGGCGTGTTCGTTGGCGTTCTGCTCTCGGGCATCTTCTTCGCGCACAAGGTCGGCCGCGTCCTGCGCATCGACCGCAGCAGCGATGCCGAAGGGCGTGTGCGCAACTACGACGTGGTCGGCCAGGTGTTCTTTGCCTCGTCCGAAACGTTCATCGGCGCCTTCGACTTCAAGGAGGTGGTGGAGAAGGTCCACATCGATGTGAGCCGCGCCCACTTCTGGGACATCACCGCGATCAGCGCGCTGGACAAAGTCGTCCTCAAGTTCAAGCGTGAAGGCACCGAGGTCGAGGTCAACGGCCTGAACGAAGCCAGCGCCACGCTCGTGGACCGCTTTGCCGTCCACGACAAGCCGGGCGCTGTCGAAAAACTCATGCACTGAAGGAGAGCACCATGAACAAGGTCTACGCCTGTATCGACGGGTTCGGCAACACCTCCGCCGTGATCGACTGGGCCGCCTGGTCGGCTTTGCGGCTGGATGTTCCGTTGGAATTTCTGCACGTGCTCGAACGTGATTCGGATCGCGCGGCGGTCAGCGACTACAGCGGAGCCATCGGCCTGGGCGCCCAGGAGTCCTTGCTGCAGGAGCTGAGCGAACTGGATGAAAAGCGCAGCAAGCTGGCCATGGAAAGCGGCCGCCGCCTGTTGGCCGCCGCGCGAAAACGCGCCGAAATTGCAGGCGTCGCGCGCCACGATGCGCGACTGCGCCACGGCGAGCTGGTGGACAGCGTGCTCGAGGTCGAGGCCGATGCACGGCTGTTCGTGCTGGGCGAGCATCGCCGAGGCGAGGCGCACGGTCGAATTCATCTGGACCACCATGTGGAGCGCGTCATCCGCTCGGCCAAGCGCCCCGTGCTGGTCGTGACCAGCGACTCCTTCGTGGCGCCCACCCGGTTCGTCATTGCCTTCGACGGCAGCCCTACGGCTCGCAAGACGGTGGAGACCGTGGCGCGCAGCCCGATGCTGGTCGGTTTTCCGGCGCTTCTGGCCATGGCCGGCTCCGACACAGCTGAAGCCCGGCGCCAGCTTGAGGATGCACGGCTCGTGCTTGCGGCCGCCGGCTTCCATGTGGAAACAGAGCTGGCGGCCGGTGACCCCGAAGACGTGCTGCCCGCGCTGGTTGCGGGGCAAGCGCCGGCGCTGCTGGTGATGGGCGCCTATGGCCACTCGCGCATTCGGCAGCTGATTGTGGGTAGCACCACCACAACGCTGCTGCGCACGAGTGTGGCGCCGGTTCTCATCCTGCGCTGATGCATGCGAGCACATCGATCTCAGGTAGCGCTGCCAGGCCGAGGCCATGCGGCCCCGATCGCCAGAAAACCCAACCGGAATTCCTGCAAATGACCAATCCGACCCCAAAAACGCCGCTTCTGCCTTTTGTGAGAGTGCTCGTCTGGGATGCTCCCTTGCGCGTGTGCCATGCGCTCATGGTCGCGTGCTTCACGGGCACTTATCTGACGGGCGAGCAAGAGGAGTGGCGAAAAGTCCACGCGACATTGGGCTGCACCTTGAGTGGCCTCGTGGTGTTTCGCATCGTCTGGGGTTTCATGGGCACGCGCTACGCGCGGTTCACGAACTTCCTCAAAGCTCCCGGGGCAATCGCCAGACAGCTGCGGCAACTTCCGCATGGATGGGCGAAGCGTCACATCGGGCACAGTCCCGTGGGCGCCCTGTTCTACGTGGTCTTGTTGGTGTCGATGCTTGTCGCGGGCGCCTCTGGCTGGGCGACATCCGGCACCGCTGCGGATGGCTGGCTGAACGCGCTGTACGAAGTTGCGGCGAACGTGACGCTTGCTGTCGGCGGCCTGTACATCGTCGGCGTCGCCTTGAGCAACTGGCGTGCGGGCGACAACCTGGTGCTTTCGACGATCCATGGAACCAAGGTGGGCTCGCCCGACGATGCCATCCAAAGCGCGCGACACGGCGTGGCCCTGCTGTTGGTGGCGGCGGTTGTTGCCTTCTGGGGGTATCAGTGGGAGAGTGCTTCCGCGGCCAGCTCTTCGACCGGCCATCTCACGCCCGCGAGCGAAGCCGTCAGCGGGCAACACGGCTCCCCATCTTGAGCCGCGCAAATACGCCGGGCGCAGAACGGCACATTCTCTGCATGAAGTGGGGCACGAAGTACGGCCCCGAGTACGTCAATCGCCTCTATGCCATGGTGCGCCGTCACCTGAGTGGCGACTTTCGCTTTGTCTGCCTCACGGACGACGCGCAGGGCATCCGGCCCGAAGTGCAGTGCCTGCCCATACCGCCGCTCGACCTGCCCGCCGGCATTCCCGAGCGGGGGTGGACCAAGCTGGTCACGTTTTCTGCCGATCTTTATGGCCTGCGCGGTACGGCGCTCTTCCTCGATGTCGACGTCGTGGTCGTCGGCAGCCTGGATGCGTTCTTCGAGCATCCAGGTGATTTTTTGATCATTCACGACTACAAGCGGCCGTGGCGCGTGACGGGCAACTCTTCGGTCTATCGTTTCGAGCTGGGTGCCCATCCGAACGTGCTCGAGCACTTCCGGACCCACTTCGCCGAAGTTCGCTCGGCGTTTCGAAATGAGCAAGCTTACCTCTCAGACTTCATCCACAGGGAACGCAAGCTGGCCTATTGGCCGACCGGTTGGTGCCCGAGTTTCAAGTACCACTGCATCCCGACATGGCCCGGCAACTATCTGCGTGCGCCCTTCGTGCCGCCGGCCGCTCGCATCGTGATCTTCCACGGTGAATGCAATCCGCCGGACGCGCTCGCTGGCCGACGCAACCGCGCGCTGCGCTTCATCAAGCCTGCAGCCTGGGTGGCGGAGCATTGGAAGGAGTGAGCACCATCGCCTCGTATACGTATAGCCCTTTGCGAATAGATTCGCGCTTCCTGAAGTCAGTCGCACGGATATTGCGAATAGCCGGAAGAGAGAGGGCTGATGTGAAGACCGATGCGCAAACAGTGCTACACGATCGATACCAGAGCGACTCGCCGCTGACGGCCTGGGCGCACGAGATCACGCACTTCATGCTGATCGATCTGCTGACCGCCCGTTTTGTTCACAGATGAAGCGTCGCCGCATGAAAGCCGATGACCTAATCACGAGGCTGGCAAACGGGCCGGTCGCTCTATCGCGTCGCGCGGCGAGTTGGCGGCTTGAATTGGCGGTGCTTGTGGGGGTGCCGCTGTCGTTGGCGATCCTTCTCGCCGAGTACGGCCTGCGGCGTGATCTGGTGCATGCGATGTTCTGGCCGATGTTTTGGGTCAAGGTGCTGTTCCCAATCTGCATTGCCGCCGCCGGCTTCGTGATGGCACAGCGGCTCGCGCGGCCGGGCGTCGAGGTACGCAATGCGTGGATGGGGGCGGCATTGCCGGTGCTCGTGCTTTGGGCGATGGCTGCTCTGACTTGGTTTGACACGCCGATGGCGCAACGGATGCCTTCCTTGATGGGGCAAACGTGGCGCACCTGCACACTGAGGATCGGCCTCCTGGCCCTACCTGTCCTATTCACGAGCCTGCCGGCACTGCGAGGATTGGCACCGACGCGGCCGGCCCTTGCCGGTGCAGCGGCGGGAGTGTTGGCCGGCGGCGTGGGGGCCGCAGTCTATGCAATGCATTGCGTTGAGCTCACCGCACCATTTCTTGCTGTTTGGTACGTGCTCGGCATGGTGATGCCGGTGATTGCAGGGGCTGCACTGGGAAAGTTCTTTCTCCGCTGGTAGTGAGCGTCGAGGACGTGTCGGCCTGCGGGAAATCAGTGCGTGCGGTTGCGCACGTAATAAGAGACAAGAGACGGGGTTTGAGGCTGAAGGCCGAGCACGCAGCGTAGTTTCTACGGCGTGCGCCAGCCGACCCGGTGCCCTGCGGCCGTCGCGTCGTGACGGGCATCGTCCTCGGTATGCAGATAGATGCTGGTCGTGCTGATGTTGGCGTGACCCAGGTTGTCTCGGACCACTTTCAGGTCGACTTTTTCGCTCAGGTGGCTGCCTGCTGTGTGTCGGATCCAGTGCGTCGACGCCTGCTCGAGATGGGTCGCCGCGTCCTCGAAGTCGGGACCACGCCGGCGCAGCGCGGCCGCGGCGGCATGCATC
>Ga0209426_1002008_pt1 | contig 10351 bp, 8 predicted proteins | sample Deesub1362B_J571_FD_187697 | JGI IMG/M metagenome (GOLD analysis project Ga0209426, IMG submission 187697) | Deep oceanic, basalt-hosted subsurface ecosystem from Juan de Fuca Ridge flank, Pacific Ocean, CORK Borehole 1362B_J2.571 (SPAdes)... ...
CCTCTCAGCAGACTCCGATAGCTTGCTCCATAGTTCGGCTGCCAAACGCTCGATCAAATGGCTATCTAAATCGAGAGCAGTAAGCTTTGCATTGGCTATCAAGTAAGCAAGTGGGTTTAGGTCTACACCTATGGCATCAAACCCCATTAGTTTTGATTCAAGGACGGCTGTCCCGCTGCCCATGAAGGGATCCAATATAGTCGCAGGGGGTTCGATGTCCCCAAGATTGACAAGGGCACGAACCAGTTGCGGGTAGAATTTCCCTTTGTACGGATGTAATCCGTGTGTTGCGTAATTTGATTCTTTACGTCGTATCAAACCTCCCGAAGGAACTAGCCCTTCGAGTAATACTTGTTGCTGCCCGTTTCCCGATCGAGCTTGAGAAGCCGAATGTTCTAAGAGGAACTGGTCTGTGGGCTCTTCCATACCTTTCTCATTATCAATTACCTCAAAACTTCGGAAAAATGCTAAGCGACGCAGTTTCTTTCGAAATTCTGCCGATTCATCTGCCGTAACCGTCACTTGCGGGCCTTGGAATCTACATGCCTTGCCAATTTGCTCTAGCTCAGCCTTGGCTAGTTCCAACTCGTAAGGCCACAGGCTATATGAAGCCAAATAGCAACGGTACTCCTTGTATTGCATTACCGTTTTTCACTCCGAAAAACTAGTACAGTTTCCGCCGTCGCTCGTCGAGCGATGGCCATCACCGATCGACGGTTTGGGTGGATACTGCGCCGAATAGAGAACACGAGGCGCAAGCGTGCCTCTGATGCTAACTTGCTGACAATATGGTCATTTCGTACCAGCGTCCCTTTGAAAACGGAATCTCCTATGATAAGCCCCAAGAAACGTCTAGGCCGAAGTACTCTGCTCATTTCTTGGAAGCAGCGCGCCATGTCCGATTGGAAAGTCTCTATCCCCCCCGACTCATACTGATATTTAAGATGAGATCCAATTTCATTTGCCAGCACTTGCTTGGGGTCAAAGCCGAGCCAGTACAGTCTATGTCTGTGGTAGAGATGGTAGTCATAAGCATTTGGATATGGAGGAGAAGTTACGATAAGATCTACAGAGTTGCTGGGGATTCCACGTAAGCAGCGGCTGTCGCCTATAAGCACTTCAGCTTGCGGATTGCCGGCATACCGCTTGAGGGTTTCCAATTTGTGCTGCATATTCGCGATTTGTCCTAGAAGTAAACGGTAGACAGTGCCGGGAGGTATAGATTTGTTCCGGGCTACGTATCGTGTCTCACTGTCTTGGTAGGATACTCGGACAATAATCGATGATAAGGCAACCTGGATCAGTGTTCTTACACGTTCACTTCGCACTTGACCAATTCTTCCCACACAGTTGGCTAGTTCAGACTGTACATGAGTGGCAAACCACTTATCTATATTGGGGATAGGCGGAACACTAGACTGTGGCGGCGGATACATCTCTCTAAAGAGGGAAGGACGTCCGTAAGTAGAAGCCAGATCACCCTCGAGGGCTTGACACACCTCCTCGAGTTCCTGCAGGTCATCATTGCTTAGGACCTGGGTCTTTGCCCTTGACACCAGCACTGCAATCGGATTAATGTCAACGCCGATGGACCTCCTTCCGAGTCGAAATGCCTCCACTAGTGTAGTCCCGGCACCAACAAATGGGTCTAGGATGACCTCACCTTCCTCTGAGAGTGCCTCAATAAGGGTGGCTGGTATCTGCGGCGGAAATTTTGCTGGGTACGGATGAAGATCATGTGTAAGGTAACTGGTGTCCATATCCATAAATGACCAGTCTACGGATTTTAAAAATGTTACTATGGGTTGCTCGTCTGGATTGGGGGTGCCTTTGCAAAGTTCGTCGCCATCGTCAGACAAAGTCTTGTACAAAGCTGAAGACCCTTCTATCCATTTTAGTACTTCATTTCTGTCAAAACGGTAGGTACCTCCTACTTTGAAAGATGGTAATCCCTCGTCCTTGCGCAATCGCCATAAGGTCGTGCGAGACACGCCCAACAGATCCATAACTTCTTTTGTTGTCAGAAGTTTGCTAGATTCTGGCGAATAATCTGGGCGAAACATTCTTGAACAGAACCTTACCATACAATACACCTCTTGTCAATAGCGTTGAAGTATGTTATCCCGAGTCGGTCACTCGTCATCATGTATGTTCCAGTTGTATTCGGACCAGCGTAGACAATATTTGACAATAAACTGCGGCAGAGACTAAACTCTGATTGCGGTTAGGAGGGTATAGTTACCAAGTCGATGATGCTTGAACATTCCTGGAGGAAACAAAGTGACTGAACTTCAGAAAACGGTCTACAGGGTACTCCAAGAGTCACCTGTTCCCATGCAAGTTAAGGATATCTATGCTGCTGTCAAGGCGACGGTGCCACAGTTGTGTGACGACAGTATCTTCCCCTGCCCCTACTGCAAGCGGAAACACCCACTGTGGCAACATAAGGTCGCTTGGGCCTTGCAATATCTCAAGTTGAAGAAACTAGTGGAATCGGCTGCTAGGGGATACTGGGCGATTAGAAAAGAGGGGTCGGAAGAACCACCTCCCGTGGAGACGGGAAATGATAACGCCAACGATACTTCAAAGGATAGCTCGGTCGTCAAGCGTTTGCGAGAAACACAATTTAGAAGTGACTCACCCGTAGAATTTGAAGAGGCGATAAGAGACGCCTTTGAGTTGATGGGTTTTGAGGCCCAGCTTATTGGAGGCAAAGGAGATACGGACGTTTTGCTTACAGCAAACATAGGGCAAGAGTCATTTAAGGTCAACGTTGATGGCAAGACCAGCAAATCGGGCAAGATAATGGACCGTCAGATTGACTGGATTTCTTTAAGAGACCACAAGAGGAAGAACAACGCTGATTTTGTAGTACTTGTGGGCGTTGACTTCTCCGGAGGTAATCTGGAAGAACGTGCGGCTGAATATGACGTTTTCCTGCTCAAAACAGAGGATCTAGTAAGGCTAGTACAGGCTCACTCTAAGTTTCCTTTTACGTTAGTAGAGCTAAAGGACCTATTTACCGGCAAAGGTGACAGAAGTTTCCAGCTGGATGATCTACTGAGTCAAAATCTTCAGAGAAGAACCCTGTTGGAGCGATTCAGGGTAATCATCGAGGAAATGCAATCTTTGCAGGATAGACTGGGCTATTTTACCTTTGATAGTCTGGCAGGGAGAGAAAGAATTGAAGAACTCGAAATAGAACCTGAGGACATAAGGCACATTATTAGCTTACTAAGCCTACCATTCATAAATGGGGTCAAAGAGATTTCAGAAAATAAGTATATTCTGACGATCGGAATTAAGGATATAAGCTGCATTTTTAGGCAGCTTTCAAGTTTCCTCATGGCTTCGCGCCAGAAGGAAGAGATTCTACCCGGTGCCTCAGTAGCTGCTAAGGAACAGGAAGCACCAGCCACGAAGCTTGGTTCAAAATATTTTAGGTGGTATTTGAAAGGTCATTCGGTCGTCGCTACTGCAAGAAAAGATAAGCCTTACGAGCACTACTGTCCTGTCAATCATTTCCAAAGCATTGCCAGAACGGTAGCCGAAGCGTTCAAAGCTCAAAACGTGGTCAACACTGACTTGATCTTTTCCATGCTGGAGGGGAGGAACTTGTCGCCCGGGAGGCCATTTAAAGGCAAAACAGAAGAGTATAAGATCAGGATGGTATTGGGTGTCCTGGAGCTGGAGCGACTGATTCAATGGACGGGGTCTAAGAGCCCTGTTGAATACAAGCTGAATGTGCCAGTTTCGAGAATAGAGGAATGGGTCCAAACAAATCTCGGACAATGAGTGTAACCGTGGGGAAGTATAATCATCTATCTAGTAGTTCTCAAGAAAGTAACGGCGAGGGCTTTGCGGTATTGCTGTATCCCCCAGTAGAACGATCGTAGCTGGAGAGGGCTACTATGGCGAGCGTATCGATGATTTCCTTCACAAGCTGCATGCCAAGAAGTATTGCTCCTCTTGCTGTGATAAATTCCCTCGATGATTGAGGGGCAGAACGAGAACCAGGGGAAAGATGTGCTAAAGCGGTCCAGTATTAACGCGCCATGCTTCCTGAGGTAGACTAACGTCTGTTCGCCACTGCACAAAATAGTGTGATGTGCAACCTCGCCCCATTGAACGAGAGGCCATTTTGTCAAACTGCAGGAAGCAATTGCACTCTTCTTCCCCCGCGCAGTGGGAAACTCGTTCGAGGTCGCGGAAAACGCCGTCGCTCAAGCTCCCCACTGTCACAAAAGACGCGTTTAGTGTAAAATCTAGTTATTGGGACAAACATAAATGGATAGACCTTGGGTTGCTGAATATTCGCGGACCAGTGCCGAATCTGAGGCTTTATAATGGCTATATTCATCAGTTATTCGCATAAGGATAAACAGTTCGTTGATGAACTTGCGGCCAATCTGGTCAAGCATAAGGCCAGAGTTTGGGTCGACAGATGGGAATTGAAGGTAGGTGACTCAATAGTTCAGCGAATTCAAATGGCTATCAAGGAGGCCGATGCACTCATTGTTGTTTTGTCGCAAGCTTCCGTAGAGTCGGAATGGTGCAAGAAGGAGCTCACTGCCGGCCTTGTGCGTGAACTCGAAGAAAAACGTGTAGTTGTACTACCCATTCTATTGGAGGATTGCGAAATCCCCATATTCTTGAAAGACAAACTGTATGCTGATTTCAGGAGTGATTTTCAAGAGGGTCTCCGTACGACTTTAGAAGCTATAGCCAGTGTAACGTCGGACACGTTAGGGCGGATAGAACAGCCGGAATCCTGTATCGACTTCGGCTTAGACTGGAATTTGGATTCAGGGTTGTACCATTTGCGAATTACTCTTCTAGAACATGCCGAGAAACACCGCTATTCAGTTATAACTGAAATAAACATTGATGCCAATGAGGCAGCCACAGAACGGTACATTGAATGGGAGAAAAGAGGCCTGGACTGGTATGCAAGGTTAGTCGTCATGTCCATGATAGCTTCGATAGAGCCTCAGACTGAGCGATACCTATATCTTGAAGACAATTTCCCTAAGTCCCGCGGTTATATTGTAAGCGATACCAAACGAGGAATAGAATACAAGGTAAACGTGTCTTCGCGTAGGCTAGGAGAGGATGCTGGAAAGGACGTTTTTGTTGACTGGGGGAGCCAGTTGGATCGTCTGATAGAGAACTTTGCAACTAAGCTGAAAGAGGCGCCTGAGGAAATAAAGCTACGGGTTGCCAAGGGAATAAAGGAGATAACCTTGGGAGATGACCAATTTCCCCTTCAGAACTAATTCAGATTTCAGACTTTACGACTCAGTTCTAGGAGCTAGCTGTTTTTGGCAATCAAAAAGGGGACCAGTTAGGGCCGTAGTTCAAACGATTTCTGATCTTATTATTCAAGTTGCTCAAGAATTTCTTTCACTTTCACGACCAATTCAGGGTTATCTGTAAGTTCCAAACAACGTTCAAAGTCTATTTTTGCTTTATCAAGATATCCCATTTCCTTCAGTATCGCCCCCCGAGCACAATAACCTTCTGCATTGTTCGGTTCTAATTCGATTACTTTGTTGCAGTCTGCGAGGGCTTTTTGATATTCTTTGTTATCTTTGTAGAAGCTAGCCCTTCCTAAATAAGCACTTACGCTGTTGGGGTATAACTGTATTAATACCGTCATATCGTCAATTGCCTTACTTAGTTCGCCCTTGTTAGCAAATGTAATTGCACGGTTTAGATACGCATCACCATATTTTGGATCTAACTGGATTGTCTTGCTAAAATCCTCAATAGCTTTATCCAACTCACCTTCAGAACCGTATGATAGTCCTCGATTGTGATGAGCCATTGTCAAAATTGGTCGTAGAAGTTCTATGGCTCTAGAATAGTCAGCTATTGCTTCGTCATGTTTTCCCATGAGCGCATACGTATTCCCTCTATTGTAGTAAGCTTCAGCAAAGAAGGGCTGACGGTTTATTGCCTCGCTAAAATCTAGAATGGCCTGATCGTATTTGCCCATTTCTTTATAAGCAAGACCTCTGTTATTGTAAGCGAAAGGATAGTCCGGGTCCTTTTTGATTGCTTCTGAAAATTCAGAGGCTGCCTCTTCATATTGACCATTTTGCATAAATTGTAAACCACGTATATTATATTCGGCTCCAGATAGACCTTCGCACGAACTTGCTATTAACATCGCGGTAAGTGTCAATATGATAACTACCATAATAATGATTCTCCTCATGCCATCTCTCCTCGATAAAGCTTATCTCCGTACCTTATGGAGCGCTCTATTTTTTACTATGATTATATATCATTAGACAAGAGGAAGGCGGGGTTCTTGGCTTGTAATGGATGACTCAGTGTTCGGGTTCAATGCGGGCGGAGCCGTCAGCTTAACTGTTCGCAATTCTGAATGTCTTCGTGCAAACGCGGGGAATATTGCCTGGATAACTGTCCGGTGTGACATCCGCCACCTCCAGGATGTTTACCATTGCACAAAAACTCAGATTGTTACCCTAGCCTCTCCCAACTCTTCGATATCAGGCAGGCAACAATGGCATTGCACCTTCTAACGTGTTGTGCAGTCCAGACAACGACAGATTGAAGTGCTGGATGGCATGATGCTCCTTTCTGCAGACGATACTCTACCGTCTAGACAGAGCTAGGGCAAGCCCCCAATGTGTCCAACAATTTCAGCCCACTAACTGTCCCATTTTTGCTGGGTCGAACATTTTTATAGTTGACCCTATGAATGATCTTTTACATTTTTACGCTATCATTAAATCTATTCCACCGTCAAATATTTACAAGTTGTTGAAAAGGAACATTAAATTTAAGAATTATGCCTTTTTCAGGCATAATTCCATGCTTGACAATGCTATATTTGGCAAATTTAAATATATTTAAAACACCTACAAGGCGAGCGCGAAAATAGTTTAAACATAATCCGTTATACTGAGAAAGAGAGAAACTCTTCCCCAAGTTTTCAGCAGGTTTCCATAACTCACTTTAGCGAAGGACCTAAAATTGTTCGATTTATTTTATTAGTATTGAACATTGATGCTGGAAAAGGAACAAAAATGGTTATTGACAAAGAAAAGTTAGAAGAAATGTACCGAATTATGGTCCGGATTAGAACTTTTGAGGAAATGGTCGCTAAAGAATTCTCCCGTGGCAATATCCCATGCCATGCTCACTTGTATATTGGTCAAGAGGCTATAGCTACAGGCGCCTGCATGAATTTGAGACCTGATGACTATATAGTAAGCAACCATCGTGGACACGGGCATGTGATTGCCAAAGGCGCTAAGACAGATCGAATGTTCGCTGAACTATATGGCAAGAAAACCGGCTATTGCAAGGGTAAGGGAGGCTCCATGCATATTGCCGATGTAGGCATTGGCATCATGGGTGCTAATGCAATAGTAGGTGCTGGAATAACAATTGCCGGAGGGATAGCTCTTTCCGCCAAGCTGAGAAAGACAGACCAAGTTTGCCTCTGTTTCTTTGGTGATGGAGCAGCCAATACTTCGAGATTTCACGAGGGAATAAATATGGCTTCAATCTTGAAACTCCCCGTGGTTTACGTGGTTGAAAATAACATGTATGCGATTAGTGTTCCTATTAGCTACGCTATGAACGTTCCCAACGTTGCCGATAGATCAAGTGCCTATGGTATTCCAGGTAAGGTGGTTGATGGGAATGATGTGCTGGCAGTATACGAAACAGTAGGTGAGGCAGTTGCTAGGGCAAGAAAAGGTGAAGGCCCTTCAATCATTGAGTGTAGGGCTTTCCGCTGGTATGGACACTATACAGGTGATCCCCAGAAGTATGTGAGTATGGAAGAAGTAGCAGAATGGAAGAAAAAAGACCCTATTCCAAGACTGAGAAAGTATCTCATTGACAATGCGATCCTAACAGAAATGGATACCAAGAAAATTGATCAAGAAATAAGCGAGGAAATAGAAGAAGCAGTGAGGTTTGCCAAGGAAAGTCCATTTCCAGACCCTAAGGAAGTTTTAGAAGATCTCTATGCTTAAGTTTGAAGAGGTGAAAATGCAGGAGTTAACCTATCTGGAAGCAATAAATGAAGCTGTTGATGAAGAAATGGGTAGAGACCCAACGGTTTTCATTCTCGGTGAAGATGTAAGAGCTTTAGGAGCGCCCCTCGGTGAGTTTAAGGGCTTATTTGATAAGTATGGTCCAGATAGGGTTATAGATACGCCAATCTCCGAGACGGCAATCTTGGGAGGAGCTATCGGCGCTGCCGCCACCGGCATGAGACCAATCGCCAATATAATGTATGCCAATTTTCTGGGAGTGTGTGGAGACGAGCTAATAAATCAATTGACTCAGTTGAGATACATGTTTGGGGGAAAAATAAAGATGCCGGTGACCATAATGTCCTACTCAGGAGCTGGCACCCGCCATGCTGCTCAGCACTCCAAAAACCTCTACGGATTGTTAATGAATGTCACCGGGCTTAAAATTATCATACCTTCAACTCCCTATGATGCAAAAGGCTTGCTTAAGTCAGGCATCAGAGAAGACAACCCTACAATATTTCTTTATCATGCTACACTCATAAAGAGGGGCATAAAAAGCGAGATACCTGACGAGGAATACACGATTCCGCTAGGAAAAGCAGACGTAAAACGAGAAGGTAGTGATGTTACGGTTGTAGCTATAGGGTTTATGGTCCACCAAGCGCTAGCCGCGGCCGATGAACTTCAAGAGAAGGGCATAAGCATTGAGGTTATCGACCCTCGGACTTTAGTCCCTTTGGATACGCAGACCATCATTAACTCCGTCAAAAAGACCGGTCGTTTGATAATAATGGACGAGGAACCAAAGACTGGCAGCGCTGCGGCTGAAATTGCAGCCATAGTAGCTGACGAAGCCTTTGACTTTCTTGATGCCCCGATAAAAAGACTCTGTGCTCCAGATACACCGGTCCCCTACAGTCCTGTTCTGGAGGATGCTTGGATGCCAGATGATAAAGATCTGGTTCAGGTGGTAATTGACTTATTCCACACGTAGAGACGTGGTTAAAGTTAAATCTGAGTGTGATGGCACAGAAAGACACAAAGTAGATTTCCTAAATATTTGTTAAACATTATAATGTTGACCTCTCGATCGCTCTCCGTTAAACTGGACTCCCGGGGATAGCTTCAGCAACCACAGGACGAGGAGCGATGGCTGCCTCCTCCTCAGGAAAGAAAAAGGGAAAGTAACATTAGCTTGAAAAGTGGCCTTTAAAGTAAGAAGAAAGGCTGGATTCTCCGTTCATTATGGATATCCAGCCTTTCACCAAATTTTGGTGTTAAGGTGTTGGCTTAACTCTTCCCTATCCTGAACATCTTAGTACCGCATGTCGGGCACACACCCTGAGTCGCTGGTTTACCATTCTTCATGGTTATGGCCTTGGCGTCCTTCATTTCTTTCTTGGCGCGGCATTTTACACAGTATGCTTGCATTAGGCTAACCTCCTTTTTGTGGGGAGGATAGAATATTTGATGCTCAAATGTCAATAGCTTCTCAAGATAGTACTTTGTGATGTTAAGTTGTCTAGTAACTAGTAAAACGAAAGTCCAGATTGTTAGAGTTCCATGCCTAGAACTACCGAAGTCTCGACCTGACGCTGGGGGATGTTCCAATATCTGGTAAGAAGCTCATCTTTATTAGGCATGAGTCTGAACCCGTGCTTCTGGTAGAAATCAATCGCCCAGCTCGCGTCTGCCCAAGTGCCTACTAGCAAGCACTTGGTCTTTGTCATCTGCTTTAGATGAGTAAGAAGCCTTGTGCCGATACCTTTCCGCTGATAATTAGGTAATACATAAGCATGTCTGATGAGTGTCACATCCTGAACCGGCTGGAAACCCATCACCCCTACCAACTGGCCTTCTTCTTCCCAACCGAAGAAAATCATGCTCTCCATCTCACGACGGAGTTTTTGTTTCGGCATATACGGCTCGTGATAACAGTCGTCTGGAATAACACCGCGGTAAGCACGAGCTGCCTGGTTTATAATCTCATAGATAACATTCATGTCTTTATGAGAGAGTTTCCTGATCATCCGCTGAGCCTGAGTTTGGGCGTGGCTATGCCATCATACCACCATAATCAAGGGCGTTCAACTGGTAGCGGTCTCTTATTCTTTCCACCTCAGGGTTTCCGCCTCAGGCATGTTTCGTCAAGGCGCAGAGCGAAGTAACAGTAGCTCGAAAAGTGACCTGTAAGGCAAAAAGAAAGGCTGGATTCTCCGTTCATTATTGATATCCAGCCTTTCACCAAATTTTGATGTTAAGGTGTCGGCTTAACTCTTCCCGATCCTGAACATCTTAGTGCCACATGTTGGGCACACACCCTGAGT
>Ga0209426_1002009_pt1 | contig 10347 bp, 11 predicted proteins | sample Deesub1362B_J571_FD_187697 | JGI IMG/M metagenome (GOLD analysis project Ga0209426, IMG submission 187697) | Deep oceanic, basalt-hosted subsurface ecosystem from Juan de Fuca Ridge flank, Pacific Ocean, CORK Borehole 1362B_J2.571 (SPAdes)... ...
TCTGGTATAACACTAAGAGACCTCATAAAAGTCTTAACAAATTAGCGCCTTTAAGATATTATATAGACTGCTTTATAAAAGACTCTCAGCAGTCCAATATGTTATGGACGCTTACAAAGAGTTGACACTTAGCTATAATTTTGCTATAAGTTAAAATTGATGAGTAAATGGGCCTATAGCTCAGCGGCCAGAGCTGCCGGCTCATAACCGGTAGGTCCCAGGTTCGAATCCTGGTAGGCCCATTTCCCAGAGAAAGAGGAAAAGGAGTGGAACAGGAGTTTGAGTCACTTATAAGCTTACAGGAAATTGATAAAAGGCTAATCAGTCTGAAAAAAGAACTAAATCAAATTCCTTCCAGACTTAAACAAATAGAAGACAAAAGAAGAAAAAATAAAGAAGAACTCTCCAAAGCAAAAGAAAAACTTATAACCAACCAGAAAAAAAGAAAAGAATTAGAATTAGAAGTCCAATCATTAAAGGAAAAAGTTTCAAAATATAAAAAGCAACTTTATGAAGTTAAAACAAATAAAGAATATGCTTCCATGCTTAGAGAAATTGAATATACAGAAGGAGAAATAGAAAAATTAGAAGAGAAAATAATAGAAGAACTCTTAAAAGCAGATGACATAAAAGCTGAAATTAAAAAAGCAGAGGAAGTAAATCAAAAAGAAGATAATAAACTCAAGGAAGAAGAACAACAGATAAAACAGAAACAGGATAAAATTCTGAAAGAAATCGAACAATTAAATCAAGAAAAGGAAGGCCTCATTCCAAAAGTTCCAAAAAATTATTTGGATTTATATGATAAAATTTTCGCTAAGAAGAATGGAATAGTACTGTCTCCTGTAAGCGATGAATTTTGTTCTATTTGTAATATGCGAATAAGACCTCAAGTTATAAATGAATTGAAATCTAATAAAGACTTAAAATTCTGTGAAAATTGCGGAAGAATTCTTTACTGGGCTGGAAAATCCTCTATTGAAAAGAAAAAAAAGAGAGCTTAAACTTCGTTCTCTTCTTTATAAAGTTCATCAATTAAATCTTTGTATTTCTCCTCTATTACATTTCTTTTCACTTTTAAAGTAGGTGTTATTTCATTTTTAGCAATTTCAAATTCCCTGTCCAAAAGAATAATTTTCTTTATTTTTTCATAAGGAGCTAAACCTTCAGTTGCTCTTTCAATTTCCGCCATTACAAAATTCTCAATTTCTTTTTTACTTATAAGATCTTTTCTATCTTTATATTCAATACCATTAAAACGTGCATATTCTTCTAATTTTTCAAAATCAGGAATAATGAGGGCTGAAATGAATTTCCGTTTATCACCAATAACAACTGCATTGGAAATATAAGGATTTGTTTTAAGCATATTTTCAATAGGTTGAGGAGCAACATTCTTTCCTCCAGAAGTAACTATAATATCCTTTTTTCTATCAGTAATAACCAAAAAACCTTCCTCATCTAAATATCCTATATCTCCAGTATGGAACCATCCATCTTTAAAAGCTTCCTTAGTTTCTTCTTCTTTTTTATAATAACCAACCATTACATTTGGTCCTTTTGTTAAAATCTCACCATCTGGGGCTATTTTTACTTCCACTCCTGGAATTGGTTTTCCAACTGTACCAAATTTGAGATTTTCAAAAGTATTTACTGAAATCACAGGCGATGTTTCTGTTAAACCATATCCCTCTAAAATTACTAATCCCATAGCGTAAAAAAATTCAGCAATTTCCTTTGATAAGGGTGCACCTCCAGAGACAAAAAATCTTACTCTTCCACCTGTTTTTTCAATTATTTTTGAAAAGACAAGTTTGTGAGCCAATTTGTGTTTGAATTTAAGAAAAGCTCCTATTGGTTTATTAGCTAATTTTCTTTGACCTACTTTTTTACCTATATTAATGGCCCAAAAGAAAATCTTTCTTTTTAATGGAGAACTTGAAAGAACACTATCCATTACTTTCGCATAAATTTTTTCAAATACTCGAGGAACACTTACCATTATAGTAGGCCTGACTTCCAGTAAATTTTGTGCAACTGTCTCCACACTTTCTGCATATGCAATTGTACATCCTTTATAAATGTAAGTATGAGTTACCATTCTTTCCAAAATGTGTGAAAGAGGTAAAAAAGAAAGAACAGTATCTTTATCCGAAAATTCAACTATTTGAGAAACTGACAGAATATTACTTAATATATTCTTGTGAGTTAACATTACACCTTTGGGTATTCCTGTAGTACCAGAAGTATAAATAATTGTAGCCAAATCATCTGGTTTAATAGCAAGAGCATTTTTTTCAAAAAGATCAGGCTCCCTTTCCCTTCTCTTCTTTCCTAATTCTCTTACTTCTGAAAAGGATAAAACACCTTCAAAAGGAGGAGATATAAAGGATATAAAGTGTTTAACCTTAGGAAGATTATTTTTTATAGATTTTATTTTTTCTCCCTGAATTTCATCAGAAAAAATAACTGTCCGAGCATCAGAATCATTAATAATAAACTCTACTTGTTTGGCTGTTAAGGTTGAATAAATTGGAACAGTTATTCCCCCAAAACATAATATTGCCAAATCTGAAATAATCCATTCTGGTCTATTCTCTGAAAGTAGAATAACCTTATCGTTCTTATTAAGCCCTAACTCTCTTAAACCAAGAGAAAATTCCTCCACCATATTTTTAAATTCCTCAGTAGAAATTTTTTTATATTTCCCCTCTTCCTTATAAAGAACAAAATTTTCCTTTGGAAGATTTTTCACTGTATTGAGAAAAATTTGATTTAAAGTTTCTAACATATTCCCTCCTATGAATAATAAAATTTTGCCTTTATTCTAATCAAATTTATTGAGAAGTGCAAGAAATTTATTCTCCATATTGATGTGAATCATCTAAAATATCACCAATTGTCCAATCTCTTACCCAGTCCTCAATTAGAAAAATTCTCATTTCCCCCTCTTCTGTTGAACTAACTACTCTTTTTAATCCACAGTTTATAATCATTTTCTTGCAAATAAAACAGGGAAAGGCATTTATGGGCTTTTTAGATTTATAATCCTCGCCATAAATATACATATCACCTTTAAGAAGACTTACACCTGCTCTTGCAGCATTAATAATGGCATTTTGCTCTGCATGAACACTCCTACACAGCTCATATCTTTGCCCATGAGGAATATTTAATTTATCTCTTAAACAAAAACCATGCTGAAAACTATCCTTTGTTTTTCTTGGAGCTCCAACATATCCAGTAGAAATTATCTGGTCATCTCTAACAATAATTGCCCCTATCGTTCTCCTAAAACATGTACTTCTCCTTGCAACTTCTTTTGCTATATTTAGATAATATCTATCCTTTGAAATTCTTTCTACCATTTGTCCCTCCCATACGTATATAAAAAATATAGTCAAATGACCAAAAATTAGTCTGGAATTTAGAATTTTTCATTGAAAGTATTTAATTATTTCTTCTAATTTTTTATGGAGCTCATTTATGGTTCCATCATTTATAATGGTGAAATCAGCCATCTTCATACAAGTGAGAAGTTGCTGAGCATTTTCTCTATCACCCATTTCTTCTTGTTCTTTTTTTATAAATTCATAAAGACTACTCACAGATTCCCTTCTACCCCTTTTCATTATCCTTTGAAATCTTAATAATAGAGGAGCATCAATACATATTAAAATAAAACCTCCTTGTTTTCTGAAATATCTAATTTCCTCAGGATTTCTTATACTATCAATAACTGCCTTATCTTTAATTCTCTTCATCACTCTTTTTGCCAAAATATCTGATCCAAATTTCTCTCTAAGTTCATTACCTTTTTCAATTAAATTGTTTCGGTTAATTTCCAATCCGCTCTTTTTAAGTTCCTCTCTAATTTCATCTGAAAGGGAAAAATACTCATAACTCTTTTTAATAAAATATTTAGCAGCTTCTCCCTTTCCAGCTCCATTAGGCCCTGTTAATCCAATTAATTTCAATTTGTAGGCTTTCATAACCCTATTGAAAGGAAAATAATTCCAATTAATATCCCAAATATAAAATTAGAAAATTTCACTTTTATTGAATCCTTTATAGTAAAAGAAAGTAAAGGTAACATTCCATGACCATCCTGAACAATTGAACTTACGAGGAGAATAGAAAAAGGTATAAGTCCTTTTGAAAATAAAAAAACAAAAACAAGATGAGGACCAGATTGAGGTAATATTCCAACTAATGCTGCAAATAATAAAATTAAATAATAATTGCCTTTAACAATACTTTCTAAATCAAAGAATTTTAAACCAGTTTCTATTATTAGAAGAGTAAAAAATGTCCATAAAAAAACTTTCCACATATGTTTTTTAAGAATATGACCCCAAATGTGTTCTTTGAAATAATGATTAATTGTATTTTTATGAAAATGCTGTTCTTGTAAAGAACACCTCTCATTTATTTTTATTTTTGATAAATTAATAATTTTATCAGTAAACCAACCTAAAAAAATTCCTAAAATAAAAAGAATTAAAAAAAGTAAAATTGCCTTTCGAGGGAAAAGGGTAAGCATAATAAAGGCTTCATCTCCTGAGGTAGCGATCATGCCTCCTACAATTGCACCAAAAGTTATAAATCCATGAACATAAAGAGATACATTGATAAAAGAGCCAAAACATCCAGGAATAATACCCAAGAAAGAGGTAAGTATATACTGTCTTCCTAAACCCTTTTTTATTAATTCCTCTAATTTTCCTTTTGTTAAAACTCCAATTAAATCCACAAAAAACATCATCAAAAAAACAAAAAAAGTTATTTTCACAGTATGTAGTGAAACCTCAAGAAAAAGTTCACCCATTTTTATTTCCTTTTTCTAAAAATATATGCTATTCCTATTCCAATTCCATAAAGAGCCAGCATTGGAATAGCAATAATACTCTGAGTTATCATATCTGGAGTGGGAGTAATTATTGCAGCAATGATAAAGGTTACTAACACAGCATATTTAAATTTTTTTATAAGCCATTTATGAGTAACAATTCCCAGTCTCGAGAGAAAAAAAATCAGTGTAGGTAATTCAAATACAAGCGCTATACCTAAAAGAACTTTTAAAGCAAAAGAAAAATACTGATCTATGGTAATTACTGGTCTAAAATCAGCACCCATTTTCAAAAAAAATCGGCAAGCCCATGGAAATACTATAAAATAGCCAAATAAACCTCCAAGAATAAAGAATAGAGAAGTAAAAATTACAAAAGGTATTACATAACGCTTCTCCTTAGGATAAAGGCCAGGTGAAACAAATAACCATAATTGAAAAAATACAAAAGGAGAAGTAAAGAAAACCGAAGCCAAAAATGAAACTTTGATATACACCATGAAAGGTGCTGTTAAAGTTGTATAGGCTAATTTTTCTCCTTCAGGGAGAAATTTTGTAACAGGTTGAGCTAAAATACGATAAATATCCCTGCTAAATATCCATGCTGGAATAACTCCTATTATTATTGCTGAAATTGAGTAAAGTAATCTTTTTCTTAAATCTTGAAGGTGTTCAAGGAAGGTCATCTCATCCGGAGATCTTTTTCCCCTCTTCCTCATCCTTTTTTATTTCCTCATCCAACTCTTTTTTAATTTCCTGAAATTCCTCGGCCTGAATCTCTTCTTCAATTTTATTTTTAATCTCGTTCGAGGTTCTTCTAAGTTCTGAAAGTGCTCGGCCAATTGACCTTCCTATTTCAGGAAGTTTTTTAGGGCCGAAAATTAGGAGTGCAATAATCAAGATGATAATAATTTCAGGGAATCCTATATTTCCAAACATTTTAAATCAATTAGAATATAGCTTTTATCTCGGGTTAAGTCAAGGCAATATTTTCTATTTAATTTTCTTCAATTTCTTTCTTGCACTTTCATAAGTAGGATCAGCTTTAAGAGCTTTTTCATAATAAGATCGAGCTTTTCTTAAATAAATTTCAGCTATACCATAATAAAAACTTGGCTCCTTTGGAAATAATTCATTTGCAATTTTAAAAAGTGCCATAGCTTCATCTAACTTCTTATACATAAGAAAATCATAAGCATAACGATTTATAAATCGCGGACTAATAGCGATTCTGTCTACTTCTGTTTGCACTGCTTTTATGTAAAATTCACGCGCCTTATTCAAGTCTCCAAGACACAAATAAGTATTTGCTAAGTAGACTAAAGGAATAGCAGATTTTGGATATAATTCATGAGCCAATTTAGCAATTTCCAAAGCTTTTTCCTTATTTCCTGTTAAATAAAAATATTTTATAGTGTTACCAAATTGTTGAGTGAAATTAGGATAAACTTTAGTTCCAGAAAAAATTCTTTTTAATTTTTTAATTATAATGTTTAAATCATAATAAGGTGCAATAAATAAACGCCGTGTATACTCATTCCAAGTCTTTTTCCAATCTTCATGCCAGACATTTATTTTTTGTTCAAGTAAAGTTGAAAATTTAAACTCTTCAGGATATGAAGATTGAGATTTGTAAAGATTAATATAATTATTGAAAAAGCATATAGCGCCCATTTTGTGATAATAATTTATTTTATCCTTACCAAATTTTTCGACTAATTTTTGAGCAATAAAAGAACCTACTTTTACAAAAGCCTGTCTTGCAAGAGGATGTCTCCCATCCAGAATCTTTTTATATGTTTCACGGAAATTTGAATGAATTGTCCGAGGATTTACATATTTATTAAAATAATTAAAAGCTTCTTTAAGATCATTATAATCTGAGCTCAATGGTTTTTTATATTTATCAAAATAACTCAGTCCATAATTAAAAACATCCCACACTCCTCTATACAGAACATCATCTTCTTTATTTCCTGTATAAACCCGCATATTCCATGCTTCATTAAAAAGAATTTGGAACAATCGATGGGAATAAATATGTAAATTACCTCCTTCAAGATTGTAAGCTAAAGCAATTGCAAAATTCATAGTGGGAAATCTTGCCAAAAGAGTTCTTGTTTCAGGTTGTCCTCCAGTGTGATAAGCTTGAAAATGCCCATTAACTGGAACAATTCTCCATCCCATTCCATAATCTGTAAATCTGCCGTCCCTGGTAATCATTGAAGTTTCCATTAAATCAATACTCTCCTTTGAAAGAATTTTCCCAGAGTGCAATCCTTTTGCATATTTTAATAAATCAATAACAGTGGAACGAGTTCCTCCTGCTGCAAACCTACTACTTATATCTACAAATTCAGAATTTTTTAGCTCACCATCAATTATTCGATAACCCTTAGCCCTATTAGGAATAATTTCATCTGGATTATCCATATATGTATCTGTCATACCAAGAGGTCCCCAGATATGTTTTTTCATATAATCACCGTAAGGCTGTTTTGCTGCACTTTCAATAACTGCTCCAAGAAGATTGTACCCATAGCTGGAATAATTGTATCTTGTTCCTGGCTCTGCTACTAAGTCAAAATTAGCAAAAATCTCAATTGCCTCTCGCGTGTCTTTATGCACTTTAATACGTCCTTCCACATCATAATCCTTATAATGACTGATTCCACCAAGATGTCCTAAAAGCTGTCTTATTGTTATTGGCCATCTTTTCCATGGAAAATAAGGAACATAAATTTGAACCTCAGCATTTAAATCAACTTTTCTTTTCTCAACAAGCTGAAGAATTGCTACTGCTGTCATTGATTTTGTATTGGATGCTAAACGGTAGGCTGTTCTTGCAGTAGCAGGGACTTTATTTTCAAGATCTGAATATCCGAATCCATTTGCCCATATAAAATCATCTATAATAAATCCAATTGAAAGACCTGGTATTCTATCAACTTTCATTTGTTTCTTTACAAAATCCTCAAATTGTCTAATTCTTTCTGCATATTTATTATTTTGAGCTTGGAGAAGGAGGAAGAAAAATATTATTAATAATGAGAATAACCCTATTTTTTTGATAAAAATTCTCATTGCTAACCTCCAGATTCTAATCTTCTTAAATCATAATAAGAGAAAGAAAATTAGTCAATGAGACTGAATAGAGAAAAAATTTTTAACTCATTTTTATTTTTAAGATTCTGAAAGGACAATTAAAATTTTTTAAAAAATTTAACTAAGTGGTGCGCCTAAGAGGATTCGAACCTCTGACCTTCGATTTATTTATCAGATTTATTAATTTAATTTTGACTCTCTTTGTAAATTATTGCGTTCTTAATAAAATTTTAAGAGCATTCATCCCAAATTATCTCATATGTCCACGATGTGACTTCTGATTTTTTTACATCAGTATAACATTCAAAACTACTTATCTAACCGGGTTCAAGGTGAGTTGAGTTAACATCAGTAAAATCTGTTCCTATACCATTTCCGCTATTATTTTTTCATTATAAAAGTGATTTTTACAAAGCACGCCTTAGCATTTCCTATATTTTAAATTTCGCCTAAAAATTTGCTATTGCCCCAGAGATCCTCAATTACCGTAATTTCTCCAACAATTACACAATTAGCACTCTTCTCTTCGAATATATTTTTGCAATTAATTCAAAAATAAGAAGGATAGAATAAACTTCTTCACTTAGTTTCCCCCCTTTCGATAATCGAACGACTAATGATTATACAAAAAAGTTCAAACTAAGATAAAGAAAGTCTGTATTAGAAAAGTAGCTCTGTCTTTCCTGCCCATCACTCTTTTACCATTATCATTACACTTTTTGACATAGAGCCTTACATTGACAAGATTTCTTCTAATATTAAATTATTTATTGATGAGAAAAAGTAATACAATCAAAGCTAATAGCACTTATATTATTCTATTTTTTACTCTTTTATTTATCTTTACAGTATGTTCAGGAAAATTTCGGAAATATACGTACATCAATTATAAAGAATTAAAAAGACCTAATAAGACTATAAAGCTACGTTCAAGGGTGATTAATAAATTTGATATTTATTTTCCAACTGAGTTAAAACTAATAGGTGATTATTTATTATTTGTTGATATGAAAGCTGATAAAATGATAAAGATTATTAATCTAAAAACAAACGAAATTGTAAAATCATTTGGAAGCAAAGGGCAAGGGCCGTCTGAATTTATTGGAATATCTCAAATAATTCCTGATATAAAAGATGATAATACTTTTTGGGTATACGATTTTACGACAAAATATTTAAAAAAATTTAATATGAATAAGATTCTTAACAACTATTTTTATCCTGAAGAGATCATTAGAATACAATCTGAAAAGAGCGGAAGTCCTTATCAATTAATGTTTACTCCAGATGATAAAATAATAGGAATCGGGCTTTTTTTCAAAGGTAGAATATCAATTTATGACAGGAGTGGAATTTATATAAAAAGTATTGGTAAAATTCCTGTTGTTTTGAAAAATGAAAAATTTACGCCTCAACATTCGCATGGTTTTCAAGGAAAATTTATTTTTAGAGATAAATCTAAAGAAATATTTATAGCAGTAAGATTAGGTACAATTATTGAGAGATATAGTATGGATGGAAACTTAATTTCAACCCTATATGGGCCTGAGGTATTTTTTCCCGAGTATAAAATAGTGCCTGCTGGTCAAATCCTATACAATGACTTACAATAAAAAATCTCGATTTGGATATATTGATATTTATTATAACAAAAGAACGGACAAAATATTTTTGTTGTATTCAGGGGGTTATCAATTTGGGACAAGAAATAGGAAAGCAACTTTTGGTGGTAATATTATTTATGTTTTAGATAATAAAGAAACAATTATAGAACAAATAGAATTAGATAAAGAAATTTTCACAATGGAAATATCTGATGATGGTTCTACTATATTCGGCCTATCAGGAGAAGAAATATTAAAATTTAAATTATAAATAAAATGAGCAAAATAGAAGGATAAATTAAGTAAATGGTGACACAAATAAATCTTGCTTGCATATATGCATTTAATTGTAAAAAGTTTATCGAAAGATAGCTTTTGGATATAGGCTTTCCTTTATAACCTCGTAGCATCTTCATTAGGGCATAGCATAGATGTAAATCATTATATAAAAAATCCATGTGTCTAATATGTGACTAAAAATGTCCAAAATTTGCTAATTTAGTCTATCCTGAGCTAAACAAGGATGGAAGGAAGTCATTGATTATCAATAATTTATAGTGCGCCTAAGAGGATTCGAACCTCTGACCTTCGGATCCGGAGTCCGACGCTCTGTCCCCTGAGCTACAGGCGCACTTCATTGCATTATTTACCAATTTTTAATTTTTCTGTCAATCTAATGTAAGCGTCCATAACATATTGGACTGCTGAGAGTCTTTTATAAAGCAGTCTATATAATATCTTAAAGGCGCTAATTTGTTAAGACTTTTATGAGGTCTCTTAGTGTTATAC
>Ga0209426_1002011_pt1 | contig 10328 bp, 9 predicted proteins | sample Deesub1362B_J571_FD_187697 | JGI IMG/M metagenome (GOLD analysis project Ga0209426, IMG submission 187697) | Deep oceanic, basalt-hosted subsurface ecosystem from Juan de Fuca Ridge flank, Pacific Ocean, CORK Borehole 1362B_J2.571 (SPAdes)... ...
TAGAAACAGGGGGACGCCGAGAAAAGATATCACTATTCCTATGGGAATTATGATTGGTGAAATAATCATTCGTCCTACGGTATCTGCTACGACAAGAAGTGTTGATCCGATGATACATGAGGTTGGGAGTAAAAATCTGTGGTCGCCGCCAATTAAAAATCTTGTTACGTGGGGTGCTACAATGCCGACAAATCCAATAACTCCGGTAAAGCAAATTATGCATGCCGTAATAAATGAAGAAAGGATGAGTAGGAGTGTTCTCGTTCGGGCGGTATTGATTCCTAAGCTCCTTGCGGTTTCATCTCCAACCAAAAACATGGCGTTCAAATCCCAGGAAAACCGTATTAAAATGGGAGAACAGAGGAGTAATGTCGTAGCTACGACGAATATTTCATGCCAAGTTGTTCCGGTAAGGGTTCCGAAAGTCCAATGCACAATGGCCATAAGCTGTTCTTCGGATGCGAAGAATTGTAGCGTAGCTGTGAGGGCGCTGAAGAAATACATTAAAGCGATTCCTGCAAGCACCAGAGTTTCCGGTGAAGCCCCTCTTAATTTAGCAAGTCCGAAGACGATGAACGCGCATATTAATGCAAAGATGAAGGCATTTGTTATTATCAGAAATGTTCCAGTCCCTGCAAACCCGATCCCGAACATTATTGCTAGTGAAGCTCCGAAGGCAGCCGCAGAGGAGATTCCAACAGTAAAAGGGCTGACTAGGGGATTTCGTGTAATGCCTTGCATGGCCACGCCGGATATGGCGAGTCCTGCTCCGGCGAGTACTCCCATCATTACACGTGGAAGCCGTAAATCCCAAACGATCGATTCGTTAAAAGGGTTACTTTTAACAAATGGGAAAAATTTAGCAGCAATCGCTATGAAGACATCTTTTACACTTAGATCCGCCGCACCGACAGAGGCTGCGAGTATTACAACGCATGCAAGTATAACAAGGCTAAAAATTACAGATAATATTTTTTCGAAACGTAAGTGGAGTACATTTGCTTTATTTTAGCTGCCTTTTCGGCACTTGACATGGCGTTCCCCCGTCAGATTCATAAAACCGCTTATGGCCCAGGAAACCTATTCCCGTAAATCTCCGGAAGTCATCTTCAATCATTTGAACTTATCCGGATATTTGTGGATACACATACACGCCTTGATAACTCATTTTTTGGTATTTTTCCAAATATTCTCGAAGAAACTCGTTGGGGTTCAAATCTTGGAATTTCTCAGGGTAGAGTATCTTAGCTAGAAATACAGGTCCGAATTTCTTTCTTGCTCCACCAGCAACATCCCAGCTTATGACATATACATCATTGTTTTTTATCGCCGTAGTGTTAGCCAGTTCCGGCCTACTCATAATTTCTTCTCTTATTCTTTGAAATTCAGTGGTGTCTTTTAGGAAATAGCCGCCAGAAGCACCTTTTAATATTACATCAGGATTTCTTACAGCCACGCTTTCTGGATCTACCTCAAAGTAATATGCTGAAAACTCAGGATAAAGGTCAATACCTCCAGCAGCACGAATTATTCCGGGAATCCCGCAACCATAGTCCGCGCCACCATAAGTGTAATATTTGTCGACTCCCTCGAAGTAAACGGTTTTTCGCTCATCCTGAGATAGACCTTCTATTCGGCTCTTTATAAGATCATATTTGGACTGAAAGAAGTTTATGTATTTCTCAGCCTTATCTTCAAGGCCTAACATGAACCCTAAAGTTCTAATCTCTTGGAAGTAAACTTCTATTCTGTAAAAGTCTAGCCCAACTACCGCAATGCCGAAAGGCTCGAGTTGATTTTGAACCTCGTCAGGCAATGGAGGATAAGAAGACAGCATTATGACAACATCGGGATGTAGCTCAGCAATTTTTTCATAGTTAGGTTCATCCCAGGATCCTATCACGGGGATGTCCACAAGTTCTGGATAGAATCCTTCGTCTACTTTAGTTTTTGTTGCTAAGTCTATGCCGACGATTCTGTCGATAGCTCCAAGCGCCCTAATCTCTTCAACGGGGTTGTCCCATAACACAACGATACTTTGAACAGGGTAAGGAACCTCTACGTATCTTCCTGCTGAATCTTGGACAGTGACCTTCTTTTTAGGAGATATCTCCCCTATCGAGGGATTTAGACTTTCTGAAAGAAAAAATCCGCTGGCAAAGGCTATACCGATCAGTAGGGCTACTAGAAGTATCATTTCAATTTGTTTCTTTTCCATTTTCAACGTTCACCTTAGTATTACTTTTTATGTAAAAAGTAATACTATATTTAAGTATTACGGTAATAAATAACCGTATTACCAATAAAGGTGAAACTTGATGTGGATTATAGATTTTCTGCAAACTCCTTTTTCCTTGGCCCAAAAAACGAGTTTTCCGAAAAGAGGTTTGATGGGCCGGGAGAGATTTGCTCCTTGCACAGCGTAGAGATATCTCTCAATCCTTTTCCCCCGCAAACCTCCTTTTTCACTGATATTGCAACGGAAATACGAATTCCCTAGTTTTCAAGAGTGGATGAGTCTATTTTGAATGTGTTTTTGAGAAGTGTTTGGTTAACTCGTTGTAGACAATGTATCCGACTAATGCTAAAGCAAGAGCACCGATGGCCTTGTTTGTATCACTTAAATTCGAAACCACGATGGTAACAGTTGATGTGAGCAATCCTACAATAAGCATAACCAGCACAGTCGCTTTTCTCTAATTCTCTTCTGATTGCTTTGTCAATGCTATCGCCTTCTGAATAAGCCCAGAAGTATTCCAATCACGATTATTGCAATAGCAAGAATGAAAAAACTGCCAAGAAGGGGGATAGTTGCTAAAACACCAAAGAGAAAGCATATCCAAGCAAAATCACTATAACTAACGCAAAAAATGCTTGAATCACATCGTCAAGAGTTGTCATTTCGCTACCTTCTCATTGATACCAGTAATACGACAACTATAACAATAATTATGATTCCTGCTATAAGAAGGATTCCGTAATTACCTAATGCTGAGAGAACATCAAAATTCACAGCGGCCGGAAAAAGGAAGCAACCCAAGAGCAATTAAAATATCCAACAGGCTCCTAGCAATGTTAAACTCATTGCCAAAAGATGACGAAAGAGTATTCAAAGTAAACTATGACGCCATAAGGAAAAGCTTTGATAGGCAAAGAAAGAGGCTGGTTAAGAAGCTACAAAACCCAAGGATCAAACAAATAACCTTCCACGCATTCAGGCACTGGAAGGCAACCATGGAATACGCAAAAACCAAGGACATACTCCACGTAATGCGTTTGCTCGGTCACAGAAACATAAACAATATGCTCATCTACACACAGCTTGTCAACTTTAAAGACGACGAGTATATATCAAAGGTTGCAACAAACGCTAAAGAAGCTTGCCAATTGGTTGAAGCAAGCTTCGAATACGTCTGCACAACACCTGAGAATCTCATGATATTCAAGAAGAGAAAATAGAAGCGTCCGGGGTTCAGCTGTAGCGGGCGGGGTGGGACTTGAACCCACGACCACAAGCTTAGGAGGCTTGCGCCCTATCCAGGCTAGGCTTCGGTAGAGTTTTAATATGTGCTCTCTACCCGCCCAATTCTCCCGCCCAACATAATTTAAAGTTTTAAACGTTATAACCATAACGCTTGTTGTTAATATTCATTAGAAACGGTAATTTTTGCTCCAAAATCATGTAGCACTTTTCTATGCTTAAACTTGTTGAACAGCTGTTTGTTATTAAATGCCCATTGTTTCTAATGGATTCGCTCGGCTTCAACTCTCATAAAAGCTTCTCTCGGAGTCATCTCTGGTTTTTCATCTCTAACTTTCACTAGCTTAATGGCGCTGGTTGGACAATGGTAAGCACAAAGTCCGCAACCTATGCATTTTTCCCTTAGAAAAAGAATTCTCTCAGTTTCATTATCATGGGGAGCGTGATACATGTTTGCCTTCATGGGACAAATGCTTACACACTTCATACACTTATTGCAAAGTTCATCATTTCTAACTGGCTCAAAATTTGACCTGGCTATTGCCCTTGGATTATTAAGGGCAGTAAGTCCCCTTAAGATGAGGCAGGCACATGTGCAGCAATTGCATATGAACTGAGGCCTAGTCTGCGTGTTGGTAGTTGAGTGAACTAAACCAGCCTTTTCCATTTCCTCTAACAATTCTAAGGCTTCTTCAATGCTTAAGTAGCGCCCAAATCCCCTCTCAACCATGAACTCAGCGTAATAATCAAATACTAAACAGGCTTCTAGAGGATGATGACATTTGGTTTTTGTTCTGCACGAACAGTTTATAACAGCTATTTTTCGAGAAGTCTTTATGAATTCAGACATTTTTTCATGAGGAAAAATTGTTAGACCTCTGCTTATTTCCTTGTTAAGGGTTATTGTCTTTTCAATGGGCATTACTCTAGCCCAAGGATAATTAGAAGCACCTGCCTCTAAACCACCGCCCATCATGTAATACTTTTCAAAAAGCTCTCCTACTTTTCGTTTCTCGTCAGAATCACCACCGGAGGAAAAGTAAAATTCAAATACGCCTGGAACCATCGGCATGATGGAATAGTATGTTTTGCCATCACTTTTGCTCACAAACCTAAAAAGCAAGCCTCTAGAAACCAAACCACTGATTATAGCTTGAACTTTATCTTGAGACTTTCCAGCCTTTTCAACAATCTGACCTAACGTTAGAGGGTCTCGATAAGGAGCCGTGAAACAAGTTAAAAGCTCAGCTTCCTCCTCAGTGAAGAGCATCCTAAGTATTTCCATCACTTCTTTAGTCTTAGGCGTCCTCAGAGGCCATAAATTCATTTTCTGCCTCAGCTTTTCGTAAACATCATCCCTAGCCATAGCCTTCACTTCGTAAGCGTATATAAACGGCAGTTTTTATGCTTTTTCAAGACCCTCAGCTCAAATACAAATTATGACTACTACGGAAGAATCAGCTTCCTTTTTGGCCTTCGGATTAAACATTTTAATCCCATACTGATTTAAACAAGAATATAACAGACGATTCTATGGATTATGAAAACTTAGGAAGAATGAAAAGGTGGCCAAGCTAAAACTTGCTGTTTTCGACGTTGATGGAACCCTAACGCAGGTAGATAGCTGTTGGCGTTTCATTCATGAAAGACTTGGAACATGGAAAGGTGGCGGAGAGGAGAACGCCAAACTTTACTTCGAAGGAAAAATATCTTACCATGAATGGGCCAGGCGGGACGTTTCGCTTTGGAAAGGAATCTCCGCCAACAAAATTGAAAGAATAATTTCGGAAATTCCACTAACAAATGGAATTTATGAAACTTTCAATTTCTTGCACAAGAATAACGTTAGGATCTTCTTGTTAACAGCCGGATTAGCCCTACTTGCTAGGCGAATAGCCCAAGAAGTGAATGTAGAAGGCTATGTGGCTAACGAGCTTGAAGTGCTTCATGGTAAGCTAACTGGAAACTTGAAAGTACAAGTTTCCATAAGCAATAAAGGCGAGATCCTTGAAGAACTTTTCAGAAAATTCGATGCCAGGCGGCTCTACAGCATAGCGGTAGGCGACGACCTCACTATGGTCCCGGTCTTCCAAAAAGTCGGCCTAAGCATAGCTTTCAACCCCCAAAGCAAAGAAGTCGAAAAATACGCAAAAATAACGATAAAAAGCAGAAACCTCAAAGACATAATCCCTGCCATATCTAGATACATTAAAAGTAACGCTTAAGTTTCTCACAATGCAAGTTTGTTAACGGTAGCGGGGGTACCCGAGCCAGGTCTAAATAGGTAGAAAAGGGAGCCAGAACCCATCTAGGATAAGGGGGAGGACTTAAGATCCTCTGGCGTAGGCCTCCGCGGGTTCAAATCCCGCCCCCCGCACCACCTACTTCTTTAAAACTGGTTTTTCTGTAGAAAGTTGCCAGTTTCCTTAGTAAGAAAACTCCTTCCATTTAAGATCTTCAATAGATAAGACTTTTAAATACAAAAGAAGAATTGAAGTTATAAATAAGGTGATAAAATGAAGAAATGTGCAAAATACTTTAGAAAGCATTGTTGGTTCTTTGTTCTAATCGTTCTGTCCTTGACAACGATTGTGATTTCCCCACACATCATGCCCGCTAACGCCTTGAAAAAATATGGATATGAAAAGGGAGAGGAGTATCGGTTCGTTATAGAAATGTCTACAACTATAAAAACTGATGAGGGAACCACATCTTCATCTCAGACCTATGAGGTAATTTGTAAAATAAAGGATGTTGAGGAAGATACGGACGGCTATGATATAAAAATCGATTTAATCGTGATGGGGGCAGCAGGATTTTATCCCGGCTTTTACGGTTATGGTAGCCTCGTAGATGAAACAACAATTGAAGGAAATAAACTAATGTCAGGTGGAGTAACTCCTATGAGTGGATTCTTTAACCTGTTTACATCGACTGACTGGTCTGATCGTGAAGAAGAATGGGAAGAATTTGTAGAAGAGATTGATAAACGAGAGGGCTATAAAGTTACAGATGATTCAGCCTTAAATGGAATTTTTTCGCTTCAAATAGAACTGGATGTTGACGATGGCGATGCAACTGCAATTGATTACGACGGTGATGGAAACAGAGAGGGATATACAGGCTGGTGGTCAATTAGGGGAGAATATGACAGTAAAGGAGTTCTCAGCTCCAGTAGTTGGGAAACCTACATGGAATTTAACAAAAGAAATAGTATTAAATCGTCCTTAAACGTTCATAGAGGAACCGCGCCCGGAATGCCATCAAGCGAAATGATTATTTACGTAACCCTAGCAGTAGTCGGCCTCATCGTGGCGTTCGTCTTAGGCTTTTTCGTAGGTAAGAGCAAAGTGCCAAAAGCACCAAGTGCATCTGCAACTGATCTTCCCCCGAAACCTCCGCAAAACACTTAACACTACCGCCCCAAATGTAGACTTAAACAACTCTCAGCACATATGTAAAACTTTAAGGCTAGTGTTGAACGTAGAGGATCACCTTTTATAAAAAGTAGTCTGAACCTTATACAATTAGTGAGTGACACCATAAAGGATATTCTTCAATGGTTACCTAATTTTAAAAGTTTGTGTTGTTATTTTTTGTTTGCTTGAACTTAGAGAAACTTTAATATTTTGGTAATACTAATCAGTAAAGAAGTATTACTAAATGAGGTTTGGGATATGCACATCCCCGACGGTTTCCTCGATCCTGCAATATGTGTCTTAATGTACGCGGTTTCTATATGTTTCCTAGCGTGGGCTTGGATAGGAGCTAAAAAGACCCTTTCTCGCCTATTCGTTCCCTTAGTTGCTGTTTCCAGCGCCCTCGTTTTTGCTGGACAAATGCTAAATTTTCCCATAATCCATGGCACCAGCGGACACTTGATAGGTGGAACATTTTTAGCGGTGCTTCTCGGTCCGCACGCAGCAATAATAAGCATGTCCATAGTTCTCTTAATTCAAGCTGTTTTCTTCGCTGACGGCGGAATTTCAGCTTTTGGTGCCAACGTTTTTAATATGGCAGTTATAGGTGGATTATCCTTTTATATTGTTAAACTCTTTTCCGGAGCCTATCCCTTAAGCAGAAAAAGGTTTTTCGTAGGCGTGTTTATTGCCTCTTGGCTTTCAACGGTCTTAGGTGCCTTGGCATGCGGTTTGCAGATTGGCTTTTCTCAGGTTTTTGCTCAAGCCGGCGGAGTTGCAGTAACCGTGCCAGCCATGCTTTTCTGGCACTTAATAATTGGTATAGGTGAAGCCACGATTACTACATCTTTAACCGCGCAGTTTATACGTGTAAAGCCCTCCATGCTGCGGGGGCTAACTATGTTAAGGGAGGTAACCCCATGAAAAACGTGGGAAAACTCCTGATTATAATAATTGCAGGATTGGCGGTGCTTATTCCCTTTGCCTCAACCTATCCGGACGGTTTAGAAAAGGTAGCCGAGTCTTTAGGTGTAAAAGAGTCCCAACCCCTCTGGGAAGGATTAATGCCTGACTATACGCTTCATACAGTGGATAACCCTTACTTAACCAAGCTAATTAGCGGGTTAACTGGGATCATAATAGTTTTCCTAACCGCATATGGCATTGGAGCAGTAATCTCGCGAAGAAACACAAATAGCTAAGCGATAAATCCTTATTTCTTCTTTCCTAGCCATCTTTGTTTGCTGTTCGATTATTTCAAAAAATGAGAATTGTTGTGGATTTATTGAGGACAGAGGGTTTTTATTCACATTTACTTCAGTTGCTCTCGCAGTATTTCAGCGATAGTTTCTGAAGGTGTCTTGTTCGCTGCGTCAGTTTTCGTTTTAAGTTTAGTCATTAGATCCACGTCTAGTTCAATCTCTAATTTCTCTGTTGACAAAATATTCACCAGAATATCCAGCTCTTAAGAGGGACGGTTGAATATAAACCTTCTTGCGTTAAATAATGTGGACTGCTACTTCGCATTACTAAGGACTTTAATAAGCAATTGCTCAGCCTTAATTCATCAAACCGGTACGAATTAAGGCGTTCAATCCTTTCCTTTTGAAACAATGTTCCTTATCATTGCTATGATTTTTTCATGTCTTTCTTCATCTTCAACTATCCATTTCAAAATAACTTTCAGCTCTCCTAAGTCTACTTTAAGCTTATCTGCCATTAATGGTAGGATTGATAAGTGTAAAGTTGTAAGATACTCCTCTCCAACAAAACTTTCAAAGTTAATCATCTTATCCGCAAGTGAAGCAAGTTCTACATTCTTCATTCTTTCCTTTTTCGATATTTCTTCATCGGCAAGCATAGTAAGTTTTCGCCAAGTCTTTCCTAGGATATTTTCGCAATCTTTAGCTTCTATTTTCAAATTTTTAATGAATCTCTCGCTAATAGCCTTTAGAATTATAGAGTGTTTCGAGCTATCAGTTGAAACATAAAGCAACAGAGATTTAACCAGCGAATCATCCACTCGCTCAGCTAGGCTTCTATATGCATGTGCCACTTTCTCCTCTAATATACCGGAGCAGTAAAGAAACTTCGCAATTGTTTCAACATCTTTGCTCAATCGCAAGCCTCCGTTATTAATGCAATTACAATCAGTCAGCAAGAAAGACATATTTTAAATTTCCTTAAAGTTTCGAACACTTAAAACGATTTCAAAGGCATATGAGTAAACACAAAATAAGTTTTGGCCATAAAATAGCTGAGATTTAACGGTAAGTTTGTAATATGTTAGGGAAACTTCCTTTTGTCTCTTGTCCACTTCTTACGCTTTTTGTTAAAAGCCTCATCATCTTATCCGTGATTAAGTCGAAAATTGAAGGGAGATCCCAACCCTCCTGTGAGTAAATATGAACTTTCCCTGCAGCTCTTATCAAGACGTTAACCTCATATCTGCATCTATCTCCTGAAACATCTTTGGTTTTAACCGTTGAACGTATCTCTTCTATCTTCGGGAAGACTTTACGTAAGGCTTTAGCGTTTCTCATAAATTTTATCTTAGCCAGCTGGGCCACGAACGGATCGTCCGGCAACCCCATTATATATGCAGGGATATCCAACTTCTCTGGTTCAGCTAGAAAAACGGCAAAATCTCTGTAAGTCACTATGCCTTGGACCTCATGCCAATGATGGACTATGTAATAGGTTTTCTCATGCCCTATCATCCTTTTTAACACCGCTGAAGCCCTTTCTTTTGGATCACATACCAAAACATTTGAGTCCATCATCCCTGAAACTTTTGTGTCCAAATAACTTGACGGCCTACTTACGAAGGCTCCTCTCTCCAATCCTTCCCTAGGAAACATGGAAAGAACTATTTGATTTGAGAGTATGATTCCACAGAGCATACCTGAATCTAAGACGGGAAGATGGTCTATTCCGTTCTTAAGCATAATGCTACGAGCGTTTGATACTGATTCTTCTTTATCTATGGTTATCGGGTTTCTCGTCATTGCCTTACCTATCTTAACGCTCCTAAACGTCCTTATCGATAATAAGGCTCGACACAAAGATTTGGTGGTAACTGCGCCCTCTATCGTTCCATCACTAACTATTGGTAATGCTCTTAACCTGTAATCATTCATGAGTCTAGCGGCTTTTCCAACAGTATCGCTAGGTGAAAGCTTGGGAACATAGAACATGAGCGAAGAAGTCCTCATAGAGATGTCTGAAGCTTTCAATATCTCCCTCACGGTAATCATGCTGACCTTATCTCCCTCTTGGATGAAAACTTCATAGGCATTGTTATGTTGAAGGATTCCCATAACTTCGGATATAGGAGATGATGATGAGACAATTATCGGTTTGGACTTAAAACCATCGACTCTGGAAGCTTTTAAACTTTTCAAATCAAGAACCGTCCATGATCCGTT
>Ga0209426_1002014_pt1 | contig 10318 bp, 17 predicted proteins | sample Deesub1362B_J571_FD_187697 | JGI IMG/M metagenome (GOLD analysis project Ga0209426, IMG submission 187697) | Deep oceanic, basalt-hosted subsurface ecosystem from Juan de Fuca Ridge flank, Pacific Ocean, CORK Borehole 1362B_J2.571 (SPAdes)... ...
CAAAGAAATCCTTGAACTAGATAAAAAAGCGTGGGAAATAGCTTCCACTTATGAGGAGTATGACGAACCCTATTTCGTTTGGAAGGGTTTGTTAGAGAAATACCTCCCAGTTAAATCATATTGGAAGATGAGGTGGTAATATGTTAGAGTTAGACGCAAACTATCTAACTTGGAGGGAGTTATTCAATTGTAAGGGAATTTTTAATAAAAAATGGTTTGGTGGATTATTATGCAACCATATTACAGCTATAAGTCACCCAATGTTGGGATGAAATTTCCAGGAACTAAGCTCCACAAAGAACATTTAACTCATTCAATTTTCCCATCCACTCTCCTTCAATTTTTTCCAGAACTAGAATCAAAGATAAACTACCTATTATCTCCTCAATCTCTTAAAGAATTAAAAACTAAAAAATGGAAAAAAGCTTGGATTGAATTAGAACCTTATTTCAGAGAAGTTTACGAAATCTTTTCTAAATCAACAGAGTACTTACTTAAATTTCTTCATGACAATCTTGGGAAATACGAGAGAATTTCAATTACAATTAACAATCTAGACTTTCTCAAAATGATTGCAGTTTTCCTTCAAAGATGGCGGTATTATTTTGTTGTGAAACCACTAATAACTGAAACTTACCTTCAATTTGTGAGGGAGGGAACAACGGTTGTAGTGAAAGTTGGAGATTGTGTGGGTAATGTTTTATTGGAGTTTCCGTTAATTTGTTATCAATTTTTTCACCCAATTGTTCCAAAACCGACTAGAAAACCTAAAAAAGTTCCAAAGGAAGAACCCAAAAAGTTCAAACGAGTCAAATCAAGATTAATTCAAATCTACCATCTTATAAAAGAGCATGGTATTACTTTATCTCCTGAGGACATGAATATAGTTAAAGATATTCACAAGCGATATATGAGACGGCAGATAACATATTATGACGCTGATAAGCTTTACAAAATCCTTCTTAAAATGAGGGCATTGGAGTTATTGGGTAAGTTGTTTGAATATATTAGAGTAAGAAAGATCAAGCTTTTGCCTCATGAAGAGGAATATGTTAGGTGGTTTGTAAACGTACTAAATACTAGAGAACTTCTTACAAGAGAATATAGGGAGTTTAGAGATTTTGTGAAGTCAATACTGCAAGAACGATAATATTCAAACAATATTATAAATATAAGTGCACTCAGTTATATTATATATTTCCATATAATAATAAATAGGGGGAGAATGAACGAATTTAGTAAAAACGTGTTTAATTTTTATTTTCATATTTTATATTAATATTATTATAAATATCAACGCAATGAAAAGGCTTATATACTTCCATATAATAATATATAGGGACACACCCATACGTGGGTACAACATATCACCTCCCATAAACCATAAATGGGAGGTAAAACAGAGAAAGTAAAGATTCAGTGTAAAACGAGGGGGCGCCGAGGATGGGAATGCCCGCCCGTCGGTAACGGTCGTTCTTACCCCCTTCGGGGGTAAGAACGCAGTTCCTAACAGAAGTCCCTATTAAAGCAGTTAAAGGGGGCGGAGGGTGGAGGGTTGCTCTCCACTTTCACTCCTACTAAATGTAGGAATGAAAGTGAGGAGGAGAGATAACAGGGATTCCCACCAAACCATTTCGGCAAGTGGGGTCAATCCCTAACACCACCCACCTAAGTCCCAATGTTCCTATTCCAATTTATTAAACCCTGCCACTTGGCAGGTGGGGTAGGGGCGATGAGGGACAAATCTTTATGGGAGGGAGTAGGTAAGGTTTAGTGGGTTCAAATCCCACCCCTCCCATTGAAAATGAGGAGGTGGTAAAAAATGAAATTTGTGAACATGACCCCCCACGCCATTACGATCGTGGGGGAGGATGGTTTAGTGAAGCTAGTAATTCCCCCGAGCGGCAAGGTCGCTAGGGTTAGAACAGAGCAAACGATAGTTGGAAGTATAAATACCATCTCCATAGTTAAAACGGAGCTCGGGGACGTCGAGGGAGTCCCAACTGTATGCTCCAACTGTCACTTCGACAGTGCTGACTGCGTTTACAAGCCCCGAGGGCTTGGGGCTTGTGAAGATCAAGAACCAGCAGAGATTTACGTTGTATCATCCCTTGTGGCACAAGCTCTCAAGGGCCGAAAAGATGTTGTTGCTCCCGACACCTCCCCGCAAGGAGTGGTTCGGGACGAGAATGGACGGATAGTTGGAGTAAAGAGGTTTCAAAGGTGGTAAAAATGCGGCTGTATAATATCGTTCCGATTCGCGAGGAGCTCTCTTGGGGTGTACTACAATGTATCATCCTGGGGGAAGAGGGGAGAGGCAGGAAGAGGGTTATAATCCCTTTTCCTGTTTGTTTTTTCGATGAGAAAGCCAGTGATTACGAGATAGAGCAAATTCACGAAGGAATACCAAAAATCGTCAGAACCGGTAAATCCAGCGAAGGCTGGATTGCAAGAATCAATTGTCATTGCACTTACACGCGAAATACAAAGGGATACTACGAAATCGTTAGCGGCAACGTGCAAGAGATTGCAAAAGGTCATGGTGCGTTCGGCATCGCCGGACGCACCGGACGCTGGGACGATGCTTTGATAGTCATCAAGCCACCATATCCAGCAGTCATAAAAGTCTACCCCAGCGGGGGTAGACACAAAGTAATGCCCTACTATCTTGTCTTCCACGAGGACTGGGTAGATAGGGTAGCAGAGGACGAGTGGCGAATCTACCACCTCTACTTCTAATTATAATTTTTTTATTTTTTTCAGAATTCTTTTTTTCAGGCTTATATATCTTAGATAAGTATGGAGGCAGTAAAATGATTACTCTTCAGTTTTTTAGGGGGAGAAATAACAACATCGTAGCTAAGCTGTCCAGCGGTAAAATTGCACTAATCGATCGCAACTCCCCCCTCCTCCCTAAAGAGGGGGAAAGGTGGGAATGTGAGCTTGTTTTCGAAAAACAAAAATTTGTGGTAGTCAGACCGATAAGGCGATGCGTTCGCAAATTCATTGCAAAATGCGGGTGTTTGATTTACGAACATCCGCACAATGAATACAAAGAAGTCCATGAAGACAAGTATTGCAAAAAGCATGCAAGGAGAATAACGTACAAATGCGGGCATGAACTCATGGATAACAAGCAAACTGGCAGTGAAAACAGAGATGAGCTTTGCGAACAGTGCAAAGTAGAACTAGAATTACAGCAGTTCTTTGTCAAAGTTCGGGAGATAGCAGAAAACATCACACCAGAGCCAGAGTACAAAAGGTATCAGTCTACGTGGTACGAAGAAGCAAAGAAGCTCATTGAAGACATTAGACGTACAGGAAAGTTAAGGCAAGAGACGCATACGTATTACCATGAGGGCGACGGATACCTCGATGGATGGCGACAAGAAACAACAAGGTACTACATAAAAGATGGTATCAGAGTACCAGAGGAAGCTAATTGGGACATTGTAGACACTAAACTATGGATACAAGAGCTACCAAAAGAACATTGGATCAGGGAGTTGATGGAACAAGAGAGAGCAGAAGAAGAGAGAGTTAGGACACGAAACAGACAGCTGAGGGAACAGTGGTTGCGAGAGAACCAAGAATGGTTTGAAGAAATTAGCAGACTCTACAACGAGCTCAGTGAGAAGGCTAGGGACAGACTAAGGTACAAAATCGACCCATACGATGGATTGTTCGGTGAGGAGCCTGACGCTATTTTAATCTTAAAGGAGGTGAAAAAAAATGAAGAAAAAAATAATTTTGAGAGGAGACTGGATCGAGGGGCTTCACAGCAAACTAGCAATTTTCAAAGTCAAAGAGACTGCTAAAAGCAAGATCTTCAAAATCGTTGGATTAACGACAGGGACAAGCGTTGAACACGAAGATGACTTTTGCTTCTATCATTTCTTAAACTACAACGCTTCAAAGAGAAAAGTGAAAGAGAACATAAGAGAAGAGCTAATGTATTCTTAGATGAAAATTTTAAAGATTTATAACTTTTTATTTTTTTTTATTTTTTTAATATTGTACTTAATTTAATTAGCTTATTTTAAAACTCACCGAAAAAAACTCACATATTTTAAAGTTAAAAAAAAAAAAAAGGAGGTGAGAAGAATGGGTAAGGAGCAATCTAAGCCCAGCATGATGGAATTCGAGGAAGAGGTACAGCTCGTTCGTAATAGTAAAGCAGCAAGAAGCAAGGGATGGGTCGCCCTCGTCAGACTCGACAAGGACGACATCGAATTCCTTAGACCAATTGACGCCCAGTATAGCAAGTCTGGGATGTTGGTCTGGGGTATCTATAGATTTGTGAATGGAAACTTTTACATTGTTGCAAGTGATCTCAGCAGCCATAAAAATTCTCGACAGAGCTATATTCTGTACTTTGCACAGAATGAATTAAAGATGGTCGCAGAGATCTACTTCGGTCAATTACGAGAATTCTACGCTTGCGACGATGATATCAAACAAGAACTCAGGGAAACTTACAGCAAACAACAGAGCGGTCGCAAAGTCATTAACACTTTGATTCAGATTGCAAAGTACTACGCTGAGCGCGAAGGATTGATTACATAGTACTTAGATATTTTAAGCTTTTTATTTTAATTAGCATTGGAGGTGATAAAAATGATAACGGGAGAAATAAAACTTGTGAAAGAAAAGATTCTGAGAGTGAACGACATCACCATCGCCACAGACATTACACAGTGTCCTCGATGTAGTCAAAAAGCAGTGTGGATTGGACGAGAGTATACTTTCCTCTTTGTTGCCTGCTCACACTGCCATAGCATACATGAAGTCGTGTTAGCACCAAAAATACCTTAAACTAGCACACTGAAGAGCAACAAAATTTCCAATTTTTATTTTTTAATTTTTTATATGTGATAATAAAAAAGGAGGTGGAAAAAAATGGAGGATATAATAGTCAAAGAATGTTGCCAAATTTGCGAACACTATACGACACACTACTACACTTACTGCACTTACACTTACTGCACCAAAAGGCAAAGGGGAATAGCACCGTTCCAGTACTGTCCTGCATTCAAAATGCGGGGTGCTGGTAGGTTCTTCGAAGTCGTGGAGGAGGCAGAATAATGTAAAACGTGGGGGTTCAATTCCCCCACCCACCATATTTTTTTAAAAATGGTGGGAGATGAGAAAAATGAAGGAATTAATCAAAGAAGTAAGAGAGGAGAACCATCCAAAATACACAATGTACACAGTAGGAATCAGAGACAATGAGATTTTCGCGGAGATGAAGTACTACAACGACTACGACGAGAACAAGAGGAAGATAGAATACAAACTACTCACAGAAAGAGCAGAGATTAGACACTGGGAAGAGGATGAGCTTGTTATGGAGTGCTCATCCTCAGTCGTGTGGAACAAAGAATTCATCAGAGACATAAAAGCTGAGATCGAGGAAGTAGAAGAGACCAATATCCTTAGGGTATACAATTTCATCAAAGATACAGTCGAAGAAGCTTGCGAAGGATGCTAAAGAGCAACAAAAATTTAAAATTCTAATTTTTTATTTTTTTATTTCAGTAGTTTTTTCAACACTGATTGAATGTGCTAAAGTGTAGCACAATGTTCCTTCTTTCCAATTTTAATTTTTTTGTGGTGATTAGCACACAAAATCCTAAAATTTTATTTTTAACTTTCAAGTTCGGGATTTTAGGTCTTTAATTATTTATTCATTATTATAAAAATTATAAAAATAATCTTAAAAAAATTAAAAAAAGGAAGGTGGTAAAAAAATAACAGAATTAAAGTGTTTCTCTTACAAATACCATTGCCTGAAATCGGACTTCAGTCATTATTTCAACAAGCAAATATTATACAACTATTGTATTTACCACAATCAAAAACTTCTCAAAATCCAGCACTACCAATTTTATTAAGGGAGGTGATAAAGTGAAGGTATGTAGTAGATGTGATAGAGAAACGTATCAACAAGTAAAACAAAAGACATGCCCAGAATGCAAAAGTACACTGAAAATAACATACATTGATACAACATACGGACTCTACGCAACGTACAAGTGCATCCAGTGTGGACAAACCTACACGATCGACAGTAGGTGGCAATGGGAACACCACTATTAAACAAGAAGATTCATAATTCGTAAACTTTTTTAACTTTTTATTTTTTTTTTTTTACCCCAAACTAAAATAAAGGAGATGATGTGATGAAAAATATACACTATAACTGCAAAAATCGATACAACGTAGATATTTGTCCATATACATGTTATACTAATGAGACATACGAACACTTTAAACCAATAGTGCCAACAGCAATTTTCGAACAAATTATACAAGAGATACAAAAAGAAGTAAGAATCGACGACATGGACATTAAAATAGAAAATGACGTCATCCATGTTAGAGTGTATAAGTATCCCTACGACGCAGTCTACCGCTTTACACACTACGGAGAATTAATTAACCGTATCTGGTACGATTAATTTTTTCTTTGAGAGGACGGGTGGCTTTTTCATGCTGCCTGTTCCAGAGAAAAAAGTTTTCAATCCTACTTTAGTCTGATTTTAACATATATATCCTAAGCTAGATAAGTTATTAAAATTTAAGGAGGTGAGAAAAATGGAGAAGGAGGTGGAGGTAAAATTAAACAAAATATACGTGCTTAAATTTGATACACCAACTCGCAAAAAGGGAGAGATGTTTATACACAGAATAGGCAGAGAGACAAAGAAAGCTGTTTGCTTGGAAAGATGGTATCTAAGTACTAAAGGGGAGTGGGACCATGCAACACTCTGGTTACCGAAATCGCAAATAAAGCACGACAACCATAAGATAGTGCTGCCAAGGTGGCTGCACGACCGATATTCGTTCGATTTACTTGAGCTTGCTGATTAATTTTTATTTTTTCCTCGGCTGTTTCCTCGACAGGATGGGTGGCTCTTGAAGCTGCCCGTCCCGAGGAAAAAACTAAGGGAGGTGAGAACGTGAAGGAAAGTATATCTTGGGACTTCACCGAAAACGTACGCAACGTCGTACAAAAACTGGAAAAAGAAGGAATAGAAGGATGGGGAATTCAAGAAACCAGCAATATCGACAAATACTTCGAATACATTAAAATCAGTGAACCCTACGGTTGTACATCCGGAACATGTGCTCACAACACACACGATCCAGCAGCTCCAATGATTAGGCTTGTCCCACTTAGGGGCAAGTTAATTGAGCTGGGTACAGAGGAATACGAGAACTACAGTGTAACATTCTACGCATTATTGTTCAAAGATAAGACAGTGTACTTTAAACTCACTGAACCAGAGCACTACTGGGCAACAGTAAGCAGAGTACTTGGAACAAGCGTGCCAGAGTATATGCTGGCACGCCTAGTGAACATCCAAGAATAATGTACGTGGGGGTTCAACTCCCCCACCTCCCACATTTTTAAAAATATGGTGGGAGGTGAGAAAAATGGGATATAGAATGGGAGGTAGAAAAATGAAAAAATGCGAATACTGTGGAGAAATAGTAGGAAAGCTTCCCGTTCTGCGGATGGCACGTAACGGGGGGAGGTACATCAGTTATGCATGTAATAAATGCGACACAAACCCAATTGTAATATAATAATCTAATTTTATTTAATTTATTTTACGGAGAGGTTGATGCTAATGAGATGTAGACGTTGCAATAATTATTTCATCAAAAGCTATTCTTCTCAAATTTATTGTGCTTATTGTTTGATTTTTTTAGATTGTTTAAGAAAAATTGAGAAGGTGAGAAAAAATGAAAAAAGTCAAAATTCTATACAAAAATGAAATAAAAGAAGTCGACGACGAATTTGCAGTTGAGATGGCAAAAATGGCAAAGCTTGCTCTGCCAAAAATTCCTATAATTTTATGGCTTTCAAGACATGAACCATTACCAGCACAAATTCAATTTTTAAGACAAAAAATTCCACATTGTGCAGTTATTCAGTATCCTTACCCACTAAGCACTGCCAACGATGCCGTTAAGTTAATTCAACAATTTCAAGCTGATTATGTTATTCCAGTATTGCCTTTGTCTTTCATAGCTCACTTGGTACAAGAAAGCAAGAAACATAGTTTTATCATTTTAAAAGCAGAGATGGAGCTATTGCACAACTGCAGCACAGAAACACCATTTCACGGCTATAGCTGTCCCGAATACGTCGAACACATGGATGTAGTAATGCAGAGCAAAGATATGCAAACAGAACAAACTATCTATCGTCATTTTCGCTTTCGTGAATTTGTCAAATTAGTAGACATAATAATCAAAACTGAGCCTTTTTAATTTTTTTATCTTTATCTTTTTCTTTTTTTAAGCCCAGTTGAAAGGGGGTATGCAGAGCTTAGGCTGCTGCCCACAAGTAGCTAAGGCTATGAAGCAGCTCACCAATAGCGGGAGGAGGTGATTTGTATGATTGGACTGGAAATGCTGTTCCAAACAAAATTAGAGCCATCGGAACTTCTCTTTGGCACTGGAATCATAGATGAAGTTGTTGTGGACACAGATGAAGTTGTTGCGGAAAAGCTGGCAAAACACAATGTAAATGGATGGGATTATGAAAAAGCAATTGAAGCAATAAAGCAAGCAAGACAACGAGCAGAGCATATCAGCTATGATCTGTGGCTTTATTACAGCATTACTTATTTCGATGAACAAGAGCTTGAAACATACGACATTTTCAGTGCTGCAACGCTACTTACAAGTATCATTACAGGGTGGTACGGGGGCTTTGGCTCTGAGCTATACGACAAAGAAAGGAAAATCGAGCAACGATGGAGATTCTTGGAAAACCGCCTGATAGAGATGGGATGTGAAGCTACAACTATCGCTAAAATTGCTATAGAATTCCTAACAGATCAATACAAAAAGCCAAGAGAATACTTTGATAAATTTAAAGAGCCATCAGCTATTTATTAGCAAGCAATTCCAAGAAAAGACGAAGAAAACCAATAACAACTGAATAACAAATCTATTTTATTTTTTTATTTGTATTAAAATGGAGGAGGTGAAAAAATGAGCGAACATGAAATGGTGAGTAGTATGTTTGAAAATGTGGATAAATTAATTTTAGAAGCAGTAAGACAAAACAAACTCTACATTACCCTTCCAGTAAATAACTATCCAATCGAACAACTCAAATCTAGGTACGGACAGGATGCAGTAATTGAGAAACTTAACAAAGTTATCATTAATTTATTGAAAATCCAGAATGAGGAAATAAAACTTACCATTTTTAGACAATTTCAAGAACTTCAAGAATCCGACATCTCCAACAACATCAAAATCCTTCCAGTAAACTATGAAGAATATTTAGTTAAGTCGGTAGAAAAATATGTTGAAGTCAGGGACGAGTACCAAACCCTAAAAACTTTCTTCGAGTTAGACAATGAGAATAACAACGTACTGATCACTGGATATAAAGGGACGGGCAAGGATTTAATGATAGCCAACCTAGCCTACGAACTCAACATCCCACTAATAACTGTTGACTGTCATGAACAGATGAAAAGAATCGATTTCATTGGCAGATTCATTTGGACAGGCAGTGAAACACCATATCTCCTCGGATTCTTACCAACCGCCATCGAAGTTGCAAATCAAGCTTGTAAGGAAGGATTGGAGGGAGTAATTTTAAATCTCAGTGAGCTAGGGAGTCTTCCACCTAGAAGTCAAAAATTGCTAAATAGTATGTTGGACTGGAGAAAATCTATTTTCATCCCTGAAATTGGTAAAAGTTATCGACTCGACGGTGCTAAACTTATGATTACCGCTACTCAGAACCCAACGTTTTACGCTGCCAGTTATGAAATAAATGAAGACCTAAAATCCAGATTTGCCGAACTTTATATTGAATATCCACCCAAAACCAAAGAAATCCGAGTGATAATTAGCAAAGTTCCAGAAATGACCAACCATCCCGACATTTTAGACAAACTCATGACTCTAGTTCTTGAAACTCGAAAAGCCTTTGAGGGACATCAGCTTAGCTACCCACTTTCACCCAGAGACGCAATTAAATTCTGCAAAGTCTTTATAACCACCAACAATATCGAACTAGCCCTACAAACCACCGTTATCAACAGATTTGACCCACGAGAGCAGAAAGAGGAATTAGATTTAATAAAAGCTAGAGTTTTTGATGTTTTTGGGATTAAGTTTTAAGTTTTTAAATTTTTTAGGTGGTAATTATGACAAAGCTCAAACCTAGAAAAGCACCCTACAAACGTCTTTCCAAAGATGTTTTCTACCGAACTACAAAGTTATTCAGCCAAATAACCGGTACTCCCATTAACCTCCAACTAATCAAGGAAAAGGGAGT
>Ga0209426_1002015_pt1 | contig 10317 bp, 7 predicted proteins | sample Deesub1362B_J571_FD_187697 | JGI IMG/M metagenome (GOLD analysis project Ga0209426, IMG submission 187697) | Deep oceanic, basalt-hosted subsurface ecosystem from Juan de Fuca Ridge flank, Pacific Ocean, CORK Borehole 1362B_J2.571 (SPAdes)... ...
AAGCATATTGATATTGCAATCAGCTACCAAAAAAGTAGCGATGGGCTGCATCTACTCGTAGACTCTACAGGGATGAAGTTTCTAGGTGAGGGCGAATGGAAACGCAAGAAACATGGAGCTGAATATCGTCGCCAATGGCGTAAACTACATATTGGTATAGATGCCAAAACCCTACAAATACGCGCTATTCAGCTCACAACCAATAATGTCTGTGATTCACAGGTGCTTGGTGATTTACTTAATCAGATTCCACAAGATGAGCAGATTGACTCTGTTTATACCGATGGAGCTTATGACACCAAGCAATGCCGTCAGGTCATTGCAGATCGGCAAGCACATGCGGTGATTCCACCTAGAAAAAATGCGAAACCATGGAAAGATACAAAGAGTAGCTCGCTAGAGCGAAATGAATTACTTCGAACAATTAAACGTTTAGGTAGGACACTATGGAAAAAATGGTCAGGCTATCATCGCCGAAGTTTGGTTGAGACTAAAATGCACTGCATCAAATTATTAGGAGATAAACTCAGTGCAAGGAGCTTTGATAGCCAAGTCAATGAGGTTCATGCACGTGTAGCAGTCCTCAACAGATTTACGGAATTAGGTCGACCACTTACCCAAGTTACGCCTTAAATTTGGCTCAATTAGGGGCGCTTTGCCTTTCAAATCTTTGTGCAACAAAGCCCTTTTTCAGTAAAATTTAGCAGTGTATCCAGATCCACCTTAGTAGCAGACAATATATTGTTTTTATTCAATATAATCTGATACTGTTTATCAGATTGTAATTTATTATTTAAGTAATTAGTTGTAATAATAACTTCTAGGCTATCCTTATGACGATAACCACTATAAATAGGACAAAAAATAAAATCAGTAGATCCATAAAGAAATCTATTAAAAATATCAAAATCTGCAAGAACAGTCCCTACATATACTTTTTTATCACTCATCGTTAACATTATAATTTTATCTAGAAATCTATCTTTTGACAAAAAAGCTGAGTCATTTAACAGCTTATCTAATGGATCGCTGAGTGTTAATGCATATATTTCATTTATATCCTTATTTTTATTTAACCCCCTTAATAAATATTTATTTTTAGCAAGAACAATAACAAACAAACAAACTAAAGCAATAAGAAAGCTTAAAATCCAATAAACTTTAAAATTAGGTAGATAATCTATATTCAAAATAAGGTTTTGATATAGATCTTTAGCAGAATCGTATTTAAAAATTGAATAGTAAAATAAAATACATAGAAGCACTACAGTGCCGACTAGGAAGAAATTAAATCCAATGATTGCACTTTTATAGTAAATATGATGTGCTGGCATTTTTGTAATTTTAAATTTTGTGACTTCATTTTTTGTTTGATAAATATAACCTATTACAATCAAACTTAATATTAAGATTATTCCATTCATTTACAATCTGATCTTAGCTCTTGTTGCATGCGAGATTTTTTTCTTCTTTCAATTTCATCTTTTAGAAGTTCTATCGTATCAGCCACTACTTTTTCAGGGTCAGCATTTTCTTCAATATAAAGGCTTTTATTTTGATCACTTTTCGCTTTTCGATCAAGTATAGCTTTTCTAATCATCTTTTCAGTAGTAAAAAAAAGCATATTTTTCTCCTTTATTTGAGAAAATTTGATCACTCTAAGTATATATTAATTTTACAGATATGAAAATAAGGACTGATGTCTCAGTCCTTATTTTTAGCTTTTTACTCTAGGGAAAAGCCTTTCGGCTTTTCTTAATCCTAGCTCATTAAGTCAATTGAGCTGCTTGGATTTTCTTAGTATCAACTTGATCAGCTTCTTTTGTATATTCACTCATCTTGTCGAAGTTTAAGTATTTGTAGATGTCAGCAGAAGCGCTGTCGATTTGCGACGCGTACTGTTGATATTCTTCTGGGCTTGGTAATTTACCAAGTACCGCAGCTACAGATGCAAGCTCAGCAGAAGCTAAGTAAACGTTTGCACCTTGACCTAAACGGTTCGGGAAGTTACGAGTAGAAGTTGATACACATGTTGTGTTTGGCGCTACACGTGCTTGGTTACCCATACACAATGAACAACCTGGCATCTCTGTACGCGCACCAGCACGGCCATAGATGTTGTACATGCCTTCTTCCATCAATTGATGCTCGTCCATACGAGTTGGTGGAGCCAACCATAAACGAGTAGATAATGAACCACTTGGTACTTTATCCAACAATTGACCCGCTGCACGGAAGTGACCGATGTTAGTCATACAAGAACCGATGAATACTTCATCAATTTTGTCACCTTGAACATCAGAAAGAAGTTTTGCATCATCTGGATCGTTCGGGCAGCAAAGAATAGGTTCTTTGATGTCAGCAAGATCGATTTCATATACTTTCGTATATTCAGCATCAGCATCAGCTTTTAACAAGCTTGGGTTATCTAACCACTTCTGCATGTTTTCAGCACGACGAGCAAGTGTACGAGCATCGCCATAACCTTCAGCGATCATCCACTTCAACATTGTGATGTTAGAACGTAAGTATTCAGCAACTTTCTCTTCAGAAAGAGTGATTGAACAGCCCGCAGCAGAACGTTCAGCAGATGCATCAGAAAGTTCGAATGCTTGCTCAACAGTCAAGTCATTTTCCATTTCTGTTAAGTCGATCTCAAGGATACGACCAGAGAAGATGTTTTTCTTACCTTTCTTCTCTACAGTTAAGTCACCAGCTTTGATCGCATAGTAAGGAATCGCATGTACAAGGTCACGTAAAGTGATACCAGGCTGCATTTTACCTTTGAACTTAACAAGTACAGACTCAGGCATGTCAAGTGGCATAACACCAGTTGCAGCTGCGAACGCAACAAGACCTGAACCCGCTGGGAATGAAATACCGATTGGGAAACGAGTATGTGAGTCACCACCAGTACCTACTGTATCTGGAAGTAACATACGGTTTAACCAAGAGTGGATAATACCGTCACCAGGACGTAAAGATACACCACCACGGTTCATGATGAAGTCAGGTAATGTGTGGTGAGTTGTTACGTCAACTGGTTTTGGATATGCAGCGGTGTGACAGAAAGACTGCATCACTAGATCAGATGAGAAGCCCAAGCACGCTAAGTCTTTTAACTCGTCACGAGTCATAGGACCAGTTGTATCTTGAGAACCAACAGTCGTCATCTTAGGTTCACAGTAAGTTCCTGGACGGATACCTTGACCTTCAGGAAGACCACATGCGCGACCTACCATCTTCTGAGCTTGAGTAAAACCTTTACCAGTGTCAGCAGGTTGTACTGGAGTGCGGAATAAAGTAGAAGGCTCAAGACCTAATTCTTCACGCGCTTTAGCTGTTAAACCACGACCAATGATCAGGTTAATACGACCACCAGCACGTACTTCGTCTAAAAGTACTGGAGTTTTAAGTTCAGCTTCAGAAATTTGTACGCCATCTTTAAACGCTGTAACTTTTGCAGCAGCGTGATCGATTTTCAATACAACTTCGTCGCCCATGTTCATGTTCGCAACGTCGATTTCAACAGGTAATGCACCTGCATCTTCCATTGTATTGAAGAAAATTGGAGCGATCTTAGAACCTAAGCACACACCACCATCTTTTTTGTTTGGAATGTGTGGAAGTTCGTCACCGAAGAACCAAAGTACAGAGTTAGTTGCAGATTTACGAGAAGAACCTGTACCAACAACGTCACCCACGTAAGCAACTTGGTTGCCTTTCGCGATCAATTCTTTGATTTGGCTTAATGGACCAACTTCACCTGGTTTTTCAGGGTTGATACCATCACGTTCATTTTTCAACATTGCGTTAGCGTGTAACGGAATATCTGGACGGCTCCAAGCATCTTGAGCTGGAGACAAGTCATCAGTATTCGTCTCACCTGTTACTTTGAACACAGTGATTTTGATTTCTTCTGGAACGTCAGGACGGCTTGTGAACCATTCTGCTTCAGCCCAAGATTGCAATACAGCTTTAGCAGCAACATTACCTGCTTTAGCTTTGTCTGCTACATCATGGAATGCATCAAATACAAGAAGTGTTTTTTTCAATGCTTCAGCTGCTAATTCAGCAAGCTCAGCGTTATCTAAAAGATCAACAAGAGGAGCTACGTTGTAACCACCAAGCATCGTGCCTAGTAAGTAAACTGCGCGTTCTTTAGTTACAAGTGGAGAAGTCGCTTCACCTTTCGCAACCGCAGATAAGAAAGCAGCTTTAACGTATGCAGCTTGGTCAACACCCGCTGGAACACGATTTTCAAGCAAATCTACTAAATATGCTTCTTCGCCTGCTGGTGGATTTTTTAATAAAGTTACAAGTTCAGCAGTTTGAGCATCATCAAGCGGCTTCGGTGGGACTCCGAGTGCGGCACGTTCTTCAACGTGTTGGCGGTAAGCTTCTAGCACAGTGTTATTCCTCTTTTTTAAAAAATTACTTGTAAGTTCCAGCTTTTTTCAAGCTCTACAAGTAATATGGACAGCAAAATTTTACTAGACTTCGACTTAAAAGTTAATGGAACTACCGTATTTCTACGTGATGCCCATTATTTTATAGCGAAATGTTTGTCACTTTTGAATACCGCTTTGGTCTTAGATCAAAGCCTAATAAAACAACGAATTAGGTACATAAAAAAAGACAACTCTTGTTGTCTTTTCAATGGTCAAATTAAAATGATTTATAGTTCGGTAACTTATCATGTGGTGTTACCAAACATTGATCCGTAAATTTCTTCTTTAAATCCTCACGGATCGCATCAGGATCAGACTTTAACTGATCTACTGGAAGTCTATAAACCGTTTCAATAATTTCGAAAATAAATTTACTCGTCATCTCATCTTCAATCTTGCTCGCATGTTCTTTTGCTTGCTTTTCTTCAATTCCATTCTGACGATCTAGTGCAATAGAACGAGCTGCATTGCCAATACTTACGCAATAGCCATGCCACTGTTGTTCTGGTGTTAAAGGCTCTTTCTTACCACAACCCATCAAAATCAAACCGAGTGCAATCAATACAACCTTTTTCATCTTCATACTGCAGCTAATTAGATGTAGACATCATACTCAAACTCTAGCATTTTGCAAAAAAGATGCATTTAAAAAAATTAGCTATCGCTAAAAAATTACATATCATTTTGTACACGACATGTTGTTTGCTGTTTTGAGACATTTGCCACCAGTCGAAGAGAGATATGTATTGCCTTGTACTAGATTGTAAGCTTTACCTTTAGTGTCCCAACAACGAACCCCATTACAATTCTTGATCGGAATTAAAACATCTGTTTTTGCTGCAAGTGCTACATTTTTAGTTTGAGGTGTTGTTGCAACTGCTGCTGTTTTTGTTTCTTTAACCACTTGAGCCTGTGCTTGAGTTGGTACAGCATGATTGGCTGTATTTCCAACCGTCATATTTTGAAGTTGAGGCTCTTGTTTCTTGGTGGGTGGCGGTGTCGCTGAATATGTAGTTACACCCTTCGCATCTACCCATTTGTAGTATTCTTTCGCATTAAGTTGAAATGAACTACTCATCAAACCAATACTAACGATTGCCAAAAGCTGACTAAAAGTGACACATTTCATCCCCTTCCTCCCAAAAATGTCATTTATCTATATTTTTCAATTACTTATATATAACAATATCACATTTATATTGTAAAAGTACTATAAAAAAACCTGCCTTATCTAAACAAGGCAGGTTTTATAATGTTTATCTAGAAGCGCCAGTTGTAGAATAAGTCGATAGCTCGTTCTAAGGACTGACTTGCTTCCAGATAAAGTCGACGATTCATTTGATATCGCAAAGTCAATTTATTGACAGGTGTAAATACACCAATACCATAACGAATAAATAAGTCTGGGGTAATATAACCCGTTAAACTCACTTGGGTATCGTCGCCAGTTCCCTGAGCATCTAATGCCAATCCACTTAAGCCAAAAGTTCGTCCAATTTGATTCGTTAAAGCTCTAGTTCCACCTAAACCCATGCTGATCCCAGCGGCAGCGATTGTATTATTAACATCAGATTTGAATCCTTCAGTGTTACTTAAACCACTACCACCTTCATTAATACGTCCTGTTAATAATGCATTGAGTGCTTCTTGCTCAGACAGACCTGCATCATTGTACACTTGAACATTAGGGACGGTCGCTGTACCCGTAACACGCACACCAACCATGCTTCCTTGTACAGGTTTATTTGCATCAATATCTAAGGTTGGGTTTGCAAGAGGTCCATTAAAACGAGCAATTGCACGATTCAAGTCGAGACTCTGACCATAAGCTTCGATCTTCACTTTCTGGCTTACACCAATTGCACCATTTGCTCGCATGGCTGTTTCTAAACCACGTTGTGACAGATGTAGACGTCCGACCAATGGGATATTACTTTCAAAGCCTTGGAAAATAACTTGATTACCTAGATTTACCGTCATATCAGCTCGGATATCCCATGGTTTCGCTGCTTTTAAAGTAGCGAGTAAATCTTGTCCTTGATGCACAACGCGTACATCAGGAGAAACATTCACCACCGTTGCTGAACTTTCTGGCATGGAAATACGAGCACGAGGAACATCAATCGTACCTTTTAAACTTAAACGTTGAGCAAATGGATAAACATCCAGGCTTAAATCGGGTTTAACAATCGCTGTAATCATTGGTGCTTGGCGAACTAATAGATTATCGCCTTTAAGTGTTAATGCTAAATGAGGATCATTTTTCCAGTCAAAGCTCCCTTTTAAACGACCTACACCTTGTCCACTATTAAATGCACCATCTATGCTTGCTGAATCTTGTCGAATCGAAGAGTAAAGCTGAATATTATTTAAATTCACAGGTAATGAAATCATGCTAATAGCGCCATTTTTCAAACGCATTTCACCTGTAAATTGTGGTTGTGTTAAAGTTCCGTCCACTTTTCCAGCAAGCGATAAGGTGCCAGCCATAGAACGTACATCTTTAATAAATGGCTTAAATACTTTGAGCTGAACTTCATCAAAAGCAATTTCACCGCGCATTGGCATATTTGTTTGGAATGGATTAATAATCACATTGGCATAACCTGTTCCAATATCAGGTGTTTTCATATCCACTCTGAATAACAATCCTTCGCCAACGCTTTTTGCTATCAAACTAAGTTCATCATAAGTGACTGTTGTCGCAGGATCTTGGGGATCAGCAGCAGCAAGACCAATTTCACCTTTACGAGTTACTAATGTCGCATCTAATTTTGGTCGCGTACCATTTGCCCATGATGCACGTGCATAACCATTTAACTGTCCTGTAACAGCTAAACCTTCTGGCATAAATGCGGCAAAATCATTTAAATCAAGATTTTTTGTGAGAAAAGAAACATTTCCTTTAGTTTTACTTATACGTGCAGCCTGATCAAGGCATAACTGGCTATGAGAGCTTGACCAACAATGCTGCCCCACAAACAGTTCAGCAGCAGATGAGGTATATATAATCGGCGCACTTTGATTTTGTACTAGACTAATTCTACGCGAAGTGAAATTACCTTTTTGCAACTGACCTAACCAATCGTTGTTTTGATTAAATCCACCTGCGAGTTGAACATAAAAATTAGACTGCTTATTTTTACTTTCGACTTTTAACAAATGCGCTTTGCGAGTACCAGCGAGATTCACAACTGCATTTTCAATTTCACGATTTCCATTGCGTACTTGATTTACCTTCGCAGTCAAAATCGTTGGTGTCGTCTCTGAAGTTGGTAGTTCGCCTTGCACACGTAATGACTTAATACTAACTAGGTTGTTAAATGCAAAATTATCTACAGCGATGTTTGCTGTTGCTTTCAGTTTCGGTTGAGATTGTATATTTAAATTACCATACGCTCGACCTTGCAATCCCGGATAGATTTCATACAAAGCTGGTGCGTTTAATTTAACTTTTAAGCTTTGTGCATTACCTGTTGCTTGTAATTGGTTTTGTGCATATGCAAAAAATAAATCATTTGCTTCAAACTGTTGTGGTAAGAACCCTTTTTGATTTGAATCAAGCAAAAGTGTTAAATTACCTCGTCCTCGAACTGGTTTATTGTTAATAAAACCTGCGGCATTGAGTTGACGTATATCAACTCGTTTTAGGTCATCAGACCACACACCCTGTGATTTGACATGTCCTGAAATTTCACCTTTGACACTAGAAACAAAATATTGGGGCTTGAAACGAACTAATGAAGTTTCGATATTCCAACCTAATTTATCTTTTAAATTGACTGAACCTGTTGCAAATAATTTACCAGCCACACCATCATGCTTTAACTCATTAATTTTGACGTAATCTGGTGTGCCAGCAACATCAATTTTTAATAATCCATTTGCCTGATTTAAAGCATTTAATGAACCATCATACTGAACCGCATAACTCTTAAATCCACCACCATTTTTTTGATCATGGAAAATTAAAGCTACTGTACTTTTCCCTTTAATTGCAATTTTTTCAGATGTATTTGATTGGGCTAACTGACCATTTAAATCAATATTATCAAATTGAATAATCTGCTGATTTGGTTTAGCAAAACCTTTAGCAACAATTTGTCCATTTAATAAATTTACTGGTGCCGCTGTAGCTACAGTTTGCGGATTGAAATTATCTGCTTTAAGCGTTGCATTCCATGAGAGTTGCTGTTTTTCAGTTGGAAGTTTAATTTTTGCTAGACCCGATAAGCTTCCATTTTCTGCCTGATAACGAAAATTTTCGATATCTAACAAACTACCTTTAACATCTAAGCGAGCATCATATTTACCCGTTGGCAATACTGTTTTTTCATGTGGCTTTACAGTAGTCGAAACAAAGATATCTTGCTGACCTTCTTTAAGTGTAATGTTGGTTTGACCATTATCACTACTTAACCATCCGATATATGGCACTGCTCGATCAATTTCTTGCCAAGCAATATCAAGTAGCATCGGTTGAGGTTTATTGGATATCGCTTTTGCTTGATTAAGTTTTACATTCCAAGTCTCGTATTGATCAAAAGCCAGCTGTGCATTCAATGCCAACCCTTTTTCCATAGAACCAATTGAACTCAGATTTGCGTCCAACGTTGGTGGCAAAAAGTCTTGAGCTACCTGAGGGATGATTTTATTTTTAGGATTAAGTCGATCAAGTCGACCTTTAATGTCCCATGCAACATGATCTTTCCAACTTACAATCCCTTTTAGTGAAACGCTACCATTCATCACCTGACCGTTAAAATCCTGAATATTTAACCGGTTTCTAAGATCCGTTTCCATCAAAGCATTATATTTTCCTTCAGGAATTTGCTCACCTTTAAGATCGGTATCTAAACTTAAAATAAGTTTTTTGATGTTACCGTTAAAACGTGCAACACCATCTTTAGCAAATAATTTTTGTTCTTTTAATAAAGGCAAATGATAGTTTTTGAATAAAAGCTCGCCCTGCATTGGCACACCATCACGTACTGGATGTAAAACAGTCCAGCCTGTGAGCAAATCTGGTGTTTGCGTTGCTACACCTGCTTTTAGCGTATCTAATGTACCTGAAGCAACTACCTTTATGACATTGATATCTAAACTTTTAAGAGATGGAATAATAAGATCAGCTTTTGCATCAATCGGATATTTACCACTAAAATCCATCTGACCTGTCGCATTCTTTACAGCCAAATATCCCATGTCCATATGTGAGTCTTCAAACTCTAATTTGGTACCTGACCATAGGGCATCTTTCAAATAAATATCATTAAACTTCACTTCAGATGTTGTTGTCTTAATGACCAAATGATCTAAATTCGCCTCATCAACTCTTAAAACAAAAGGAAGCTTGATTGCATCAAATGCAAATGGTTTTCCTGATGGTGGCTTTTTATTAATAACTTTTAGATTTTGAACATCAGCATGGCTTAAATGTATTTCTTTTTTGAATACTGCACGCCAACCCAAAGATACATCAGCACGATCAAGCGAAACATCTACAGCTTTCAGTTGGACAAGAACATTTTTTAAAATGATTCCTGAAAGTAAATTACCACTTTCATATTCATAACGAATCATCTTTTGACTTTGCAAAACACGATCAAGTAGAAAACGGCTGCCTTTATCCGTAGACATCATGACAAGTAATGAACTGATAAGTACTACAAGCGTCATTAACAGGACTAAAACAATAGTTCTTATCGTATGACGCTGTTTTTTCGGTCCATTTGAAGGCGTTAATTGCTGTTCTACTTCCGACATAATCAACCTGATTTTTTAACCTTTGAATAGGTTTTGTTTAAGATTATTAAAGTTGTGGACCAATAAAAAAGTGTAAACGAATTGGATTATTGTCATTGGA
>Ga0209426_1002016_pt1 | contig 10311 bp, 6 predicted proteins | sample Deesub1362B_J571_FD_187697 | JGI IMG/M metagenome (GOLD analysis project Ga0209426, IMG submission 187697) | Deep oceanic, basalt-hosted subsurface ecosystem from Juan de Fuca Ridge flank, Pacific Ocean, CORK Borehole 1362B_J2.571 (SPAdes)... ...
CGTAAGTGGGCTTATGAACAATGGTATGGGAAAGGAAGCTGGAACAACGAGCAAGAGAATTCCCAAGAAGCCCAAAAAGCTCGTTTGCCCTGAGTGCAGAAGCTCGAGGATTATGGAAAGATGGAATCCGTTACACCAGAAGAGGCGAGGTTCAACGCTATTTTGGTAGATCATGTAGTTTTAGGTTCAGCGAGTCTACGCTTAACAGCGAGGTAAAGCTCGACATCACCAGACAGGTCTTTAAAAAGCCTGATCCTCGAGAGGATTTTTCTGAGTCGGACGTCCTTCCAATCGATCTCTCCGTTGAGCCACCCCCCTGAGGATTTTCCTTTTAAGATCAGTGAAGAGGTAGGTTCTCATCGCTCATCGAGGCCGAGTTCGATTACGTATGTGAAATCAACGGCATAAAGCTCTTAAGGAAGAGGAAATGACGCTGAGGTTTTATTCCAACAATGGTGCGGCCGCCGGGATTTGAACCCGGGTCCTCAGCGTGGCAGGCTGACGTCCTAACCAAGCTAGACTACGGCCGCTTTCGCTGTAATCTCTTGTTTGAGAAAGTTTAATTAAGTTTTCTGCAGAAGATGGCATGTTCTGTTTGTGGAAGAGTTACTGCAAAGGATGGTAGAACAGTTATACTGCAGACTCTGAAATAGGAAGATTTGGATGAGTTGTTGGGATTTTATTAACTTGCTTGTTAGGGAAGATGCGCCCCGTTCTGGAGACTAGGGAAGTTAGCAGGGCATATGGGTCATGTTGGAACTTTGGGATACGACAAGGCTTGTGAAAGCGCTTGTCAGCGAAGCAAGGAAAACCGGTTTATAGCTGGTCGTGCTTGATGTTTATGAGAATAATTATCCGGCGTGAAGGTTGTATGAAAAACTTGGATTCAAAATTATTGGTAAAGTTCCAAAAGCGGTTTTTGGAGAGGCGAATATGTAAAGAGATTCGAATGGTGTTAGAAACAAGTTGGTAACCAGGAGATGTTGGTCTAAAGCGAAAGGGGGGAGGGGGGTTCCCCCTGAACGAAGCCATTTTCAAGGCTGTTTCACTTGTAAAAGCTTGTTTCAAGCTTTTCTGCAACTCGGAAAATGTTGAAAAGCTGTGATTTTCTATGTTAAAACAATCGTTTTTATGAATGAAAAAGTAAACAGTTTAGTTTCACTTTTTTATAGTAAGAAGGTTTATATTCGGCCATCTTGCTTAATAGGTGAATATTCTGGTGAATATTTTGTCAACAAGGAAATTAGAAATCGAACTAGACGCGGATCTAATGACTAAACTTAAGACAAAAGCTGATACGGCAAACAAGACACCTTCGGAGACCATCGCTGAAATACTGCGAGAACACCTGAAGTAAATGCAACAAAAGTTTTTGTCTTTCATAAATCCGCAACAACTCCCATTTTTCGGCTTCATGTTCAGAACCGACACTCTAACGACAGTACAATAAACTGGGGTGGGAAATAAGAAAGGTGGGCTTATTTAAGAGCAAGAATTAGACTATGCTTAAGTTTTCGACTTTTTCGTTTTGGAAATAGGGATGAGGTTAGTTTTTGAGTTTATTTTCTTTATGATGATTGGTGTGATGGTAGCTAGGAGTAATGAGCAGAGCAATAGTGTGTTTTCTGGGAATTCGGGTATGAACTGGTATTTGTAGTTGTAGCCGTTGTTGTTTTTTGTTGCGTTGTTTCCAGCGTTGTCATAGGCGATTATCTTGTAAATTACCCAGGTACAGTTGTCATACCCTGGGATTGTTGCTTGGTAGGTGTTTGGTGCGATTTCTGTCATGTTTATGGGGGTCCATGTGGTTCCGTTGTTTATGCTGTACCATAAGGTTACGTTTTTCACGCCTGTTTCATGATCGGTTACATTAACCCAGACAGTAACGTTTTGGCATATTTGTACATTGTCTGCTGGAGGGTCTTGCATTGGGTTGCTTATTTCTGGCGGGGTATCATCAACGAAGTATGCTTCCAGGGTGTGATTTGAATCCATGGTTAGGGCTATTGGATTTTCAGTTTTTACTTTGCCGTCGAGGAGCCAGTAATCGAACGAGAAGCCAATGTCCGGGATTGCTGTTATGTTTAGCGTGGTTCCAGCCGTGTAGTTGTAGGTTCCTGGAGCTGGAGTTGTTGTTCCGCCAATTGTTGCGGTGATCGTTAGCTTGTAGACTTGCAGAAAGACAGCGTGTAACGCGTGGTTTGCGGTCATAGGAACATTGATGGGATTTTCTGAACCCACGTTGACGCCGTCAAGTTCCCAATAATCAAAAACATAATTTGCCTCTGGAATCGCGGTTACTGAAACCACTGTGCCATTTATGTATGTGTATGTTCCCGGCGCGGGGTCTGTTGTTCCACCAGTTGTGGTTGATATTGAAAGGTTATGGGTTATTGGGGTGAAAATTGCGTTTAACGTGTGGTTGGTATCCATTAATATTTCGATCGGGTTGTTTGAGCCTATGTTTGTTCCGTCAAGTAGCCAATGATCGAAAATGTAATTTTTGTAGGGTATTGCCGAAACAGAGGTGACTTCACCGACTAAGTAAGCATGAGAGCCTGAAGGTGGGTTGGTTTCGCCTCCTGTGGTTGTGGATATTTGAAGGAAGGTTGTGTGGGTTTGGAGTATTACTATTTCATGTTGGGTATGTTGATAAGTGAAGTAGATGTAAGCGTTTTCGATATCTGTCCAGTTTATTGTTTCAACTCGTTTTCCATCAACGAGTATGCTGCAATTGTTTTCCCATAGTTCTTGTGCGATAATGTTTGGAATGGTTACTCTGCAGAAGCCCGCAGTGCTGTTTGGGCCTGTAGCTTTGAAGCTTATAGTTTTTTGGAGAGTGTTTAGTTGGAAGTTTGAGATTGTTGAATTGCTAATCAAGTAGATGTTGTAAGCGGTTCTGTTCCAAACGCCAGCATCAAACATGTTAAGCGGAGCTATGAGTGGATAGCGGTCAGTATTATTTGCGTCAATTGTGTATGCAGTGTCGCCTATTCCGTCGCTTCCAAGCTGATCTTGACTCAGTCCGCTTTTATTATCAACTCCAGTATAGTTACTCCAGAAGTTTCCTCCAGAAGGATATCCGTTGTCCCAAATATTAGCGCCCTTAGCAATGCTAACTGGAGAGCTTGTTTCCATGAAATTGTTGTGGTGGATAACATTATTGTTTCCATTAACGTAGATGCTGCTGAGGAGATTGTTTGTGAAGACGTTGCCTATGATGTTGTTACCTGTTCCATTCAGATAAATCCCGTATGCTTCATAGCATGATATTGTGTTTCTGACTATGCGGTTTCCAGTTGAATTCGTTACTAGTATTCCGCCGCCCTCAGCGTAACTGTGTTCTTGTCCACTGATAATGTTGTCTTTTATAACGCAGTAAATCCCTGGATATTCTAAGCCAACACTCCAAGAATTGTTCGCTAAATTGTTGTTTAGAACTTGAACGTTTCTGGAATTTACCCATATGCCTCCGTCATATAGCCCGTAGCCGCTGTTCCTTATAGTGAATCCTTTTATTGTAACGTTATCAGCCACAACGTAGACAGTTCTTCCGATTCCACCGCCATCTATTACTGTTGTGTTCCTGTTCTCGCCGATTAAGGATACTGTTTTGTTTACAATTACGTTTTCATAGTATGTTCCGCTGGATACGAATACGGTGTCTCCTTGATTTGCATTGTTGATGGCTTCTTGTATTCTTGGATAGTCTTCAGGAACGTTTATTGTATGGATTTTCTGTAGGTATGTTTCTCCCCACTCAATCGCTGGTTCTATCGCTGTTGATTCATGCCACTCGTTCCACGAAGTTATCATCAGAATTCTAAGGTGAGGATCGATATATTTGCGGGAAATATCTATTGTTCGTCGAAACATGCTTTGATTTCGAGGTAATATTCTGTATGAACCGTACATGAAGGCAGAGTCATCAAATCCGGGATAAGCGTTTGGTATAAAATGGACGTTGATGGAGTCCATACTTGATAACCATTGAGGATAATAAGTATTCATATCGTCCAATACAGTCTGCCAACTAGTGGTAAATTCGAAGAAGTAACTGGTTACTGCATCCATAGAACGCAGTAATGGTGAGTTAACGTCAGGTATTGACGCAGCAACAGCGTCTCCCACAAAAAAGATGCTCATGTTCATGTCAGCTAATCGCTGTCGGACATACTCGAAAGGAGCCGTGGAATAATCAAACTTTTGATAGAGATAATACAAACTATACAGGAATACAACTGGTTTTCCGTTAATTTTGAGGTAGTTGGGGTTTACAAAATAGTTTGAAGCAGCATATAGCATGTCTTCCATAAACGTTTCAGTTTTGTTGGCGCCTTCCATTTCCGCCCTGTCCATTATTGCCGGCGACTCATATAGTAGGCAGAAACGAATGCGAGGTAACTCTGTTGCATTAAGAAGGCCGCTTTTGAGGCTCTGGTCGATAGCTGGGTAATCAGCCCATGGATGGCTTCCAAACCATGAAACTGTGAAAAAGTCAACACCATACCGTGACGCCCATAAAATGTGTTGATTCGCCACTTCAGGGTCGCCAGAACTGTATTCACCCAAAACGGGGGTATATCTGTACCCTAGAGGCCAATGGGGATTAATACTTACTCCCCACCAAACATAGTAATAAGCTCCAATAAGCAGCTCATCATTTGTTGCTTCTTGAAACATATAATCATTTGGAGCAGTAGGCTTTGTAAATTCCGCTTCAACAGGAAAGAGGTTAAACATAAAGGATAGTGTGCTCATGAATAAAAATGCTAATGTTACTCCAAAAATTGCTCTTTCAGCCTTCATTTTCTCAACTCTATGGTTCGTCCTATCGCGTTTTCATTAAAAATTTATGAACGGAAAATTCATACGAAAAATCAAAATCGCAGCTCAAAATGATCTCAGAAACCAGAGGAGATGTAGGTTTGGATGGCTGTTACTTCTTTTTGGCTAAACTCTCTACTATTAATGGAATAACCTTACCTGCTTTAGGCATCTCTACGAAAAATGGTTTCCCATCTTCATCAAAGTGAAATGTTCCCGGTATTAAGAACAACTTCGATGATGTTCCTTGTTAACTTCAAATGCGGTGAAGCCAAATGAGCCAGCATAGGATGATTAATTAAATGAGAAGAGGAGTTTTCAGTTCTCTGCGGCGGCTGCCTTTTTTTCTTCTTCTTTGAGTATTCTTTTTAAAACCTTACCAACTAGGGTCATTGGCAGTTCTTTGCGAAACTCTACTTCCCTAATTTTCTTGTAAGGTGCTACTTTCTCATTCACAAAATTCATGATATCTTCTTTCGTTGTCTTAATTCCCTCTTTTAACACAACGAAGGCTTTTGGGATTTCACCGGCTACGGGGTCTGGTTTTCCCACGACTGCGCAAAGCTTAACGGCTGGATGCTCATAGAGCACGTCTTCAAGCTCCCGTGGGTAGACGCTATACCCCTTGTACTTGATTAGATCTTTCTTTCTGTCGGTTATGTAGAAGTAGCCATCCTCATCCATCTTCCCAATGTCTCCAGTGTAGAGCCAACCATTACGGAGAACTTGAGCGGTTTCTTCAGGCATTTTCCAATAACCTTTCATTACCTGTGGGCCTTTGACAATAAGTTCGCCAATTTCGCCAGGTGAAAGTTCCTTCTCTCCGGTTTCGATGTCTACAATTTTAGCGTCTGTGTCAGGCCAAGGTATGCCAATAGAGCCTATTTTAACAGTTTTCATGGTTGGATCTAAAGGGTTACAATGGGTTACTGGTGAACTTTCCGTTAACCCATAGCCCTCCACAAGCACGCCTCCTGTTAATTCCATGAATTTCTTTTGAACCTCTGGTGGAAGCGGAGCTGAGCCTGAAATGCAGAATTTTATGGAAGAACAGTCATACTTGCCTAGATCCGGATGTGCTAGAAGCATGGCATAAAGCGTGGGTGCTCCACAAAAAACTGTAACTTTATAGTCTTGAATTGCCTTAAAAGTGCTTACTGGATCGAATCGGGGAAGTAGAACTATTTTTCCAGCCAAGTGTATAGGCGCGTTCATGCCAGTTGTCATTCCATAAATGTGAAACAGCGGCAAAACAGCTAAGAAAATTTCTCCAGCTTCTACTCCTTGAAGCCATTCGGCACAGCCGATAGCGTTCGAAACCAAGTTCATATGCGTAAGCATGGCGCCTTTAGCAATTCCAGTGGTGCCGCCTGTATACTGCAGTGCTACCAAGTCCTCTTTGGGGTTTATGGCAACTTTTGGTGGATTCGCCGCATACTTGTCTAAGAGTTCGGTAAGGAAGTAGACGTTCGGTTTACGTTCAATTTTTCGTGATGGAATTTTTCTAAACAAAGTGCCAAATATTGCCTTAAACCGGGGCATGAAATCCTTAAGACTGGTTACTATAACCCTTTTTAGCCCTGTTTTAGGCCAAATTTTCTCTACAACAGGGTAAAGTAAATCTAAAACAATAATTGTTTCAGCTTCAGAGTCGTTAAGCTGATGCTCTACTTCCCGCTCTTTATACAAGGGGCTTATGGCCGTTGCAATGGCTCCGGTTTTTATAGCGCCATAATAGCTGATTATAAACTGTGGAATGTTAGGCAGATAAACCGCAACTTTATCTCCCTTTTTCACGCCAAAATCAGCTAGCGCGGTTGCGAACTTATCAGTTAGCAAATCTAGCTCACTATAAGTGATTTCATGGCCGAAGTAAATCAACGCTGTCTTGTCTGGATACTTCTTAGCAGAACGTCTTAACAGCTCAAAAAGGGGAATCTCCGGATAGTCTATGTGACGAAGAACGCCAGCAGGCCAAAACTTGTACCACGGTTTTTCCTCAGCGCTCTTCTCGTTTTTTATTGTTCGTTTTCTTTTCCTTTGGGTAGGCATAAATTTAACCCTATCTTGAATAGAAGTGAAGAAGTAATAATAATACTTTCCACGGACGAGTTAACCTTGAACACTGAAGAAGTTTGGATGGAATGCGAGGATGCAAAACTTTATGGAGTACTTTACATTCCGAAAAATGTTCCGGCACCAGGTCTGCTCATTTGTCATGGCATGAACGCTCAAGGCTTCCATTTATTAACGATTTATAAGCAATTAGCAAGAACAACGTGTAAAAACGGCTTTGTTTCTTTTGTTTTTGATTTTCGAGGAGTAGGGAAAAGTGTTGGAAAATTTGATTATGGTTGGGCGGAGCAAAAGGATATCACATGCGCGTTAAATTACTTAGCCTCAAGGCCGGAAGTACTCCCCAACAATGTTTATGTTGTTGGGCATAGTCTAGGCGGGGTGGTTTCGCTTTATGCGTTGCAAAATGAAGCTAGAGTAAAAGGATTGGTATTATGGTCCACTCCGAAAAACCATGATTATAACGTTAGAAAATTCATAAAACGCACGAAGGGAGCGTTTGGTTTGTACTCGTTTTTACTGTTATCACGGATAGATAAGGTAATTAATGTTTCAAGACTTTTTAGGTTGAGGGTTTATGGAATAAACCTGCGTTTAAAAGACGTTAGAGAAAAGCTTATGAAATTGGATGCTTGTAAGGCAGCGTCAAATCTTAGCATTCCCCTGTTCATTGTGGTGGGTGATCAGGATGTTATTGTAGGTGTGGATGAAGCTAAAGAGATTTTTGCGTCAGCCCATAGACCAAAAAATCTGCTCATTTTAAGAGGGGCAGACCATGTTTTTAAAGGCAGAGAAGTGGAAGTGATTGCAAAAACAATTGGGTGGATAAAAAGGGTGGAAGGAGAAGTATCTACTTCTCTTCAAAAGGGGTGAACGCGTATGTTGGATTCCCTTCGGGTGTAATTTTAGCGGTCAGCTTTACTTTCATTCCCACCTTAATTTGTGAAAGCTTGAAGCCTGTTAGCCATGCAAGCACTTTTACGCCTTCCTTTAATCTTCCAATAGCGACTGTGTAAGGCTTGTATTGCTGAAAGGATGTTGGCCTAATCACTACGTGAGTAAAAGTTTCAATTTCAGCTTCGTCGCTTAGCTCAATCCACTCCATGTCGGATGATAGACAGTTTGGGCAGTCTGCAGAGGGTGGAAAATATAGCGTTTCGCACTTTTTGCATTTTGTGGCGAGAACCTTTCCTTGTTTTAAACCTTCCCAAAACGGCAAGGTTTTGCTTATTGGCATGTTATGTACGATTTTAATTTCTCGAGATTTTAACGAGGGCATAGAGGCCATATTATTTTATCTCCTCAAAATTGTTACATAACAGTAATGTCCAGTTCCACCAACGTTATGGGCTAATCCAATGTAGTTTTTTAGGGGTGCCTGCCGACTTTTTTGAATAGTTTCTTCACGTAGCTGTTTGGTTAACTCGTAAATCATTGAACAGCCTGTCGTGCCTATTGGGTGGCCTTTCGCCTTTAAGCCTCCGTCGATGTTTACAGGGATTTTTCCGCCGATTTCTGTTTGTCCTTCGCGAATTAGTTTTGCTCCTTCTCCTTTTTTGCAGAACCCTACATCTTCGTAAGCCATAATCTCGGCGATGGTGAAGCAGTCATGTACCTCTGCAACATCTACTTGATCTGGGGTGACGTGGGCAGCTTTAAACGCTCTTTTTGAAGCTAAGACGCTGGTTTCAAGTCCCACATAGTTTTTTCTTCTGCTTAGGTTTGCTGTTCCAGAGGAGTAACCTATGCCGGTAACCCATATGGGTGTGTCGATTCCAAGTTCTTTGGTTTTTTCTTCCGAGGCGAGGATTATGGCTGCGGAACCATCAGTCATTGGACAGCAGTCGTAAAGTTTTAGCGGGTACGAAATAACCATTGATGATAAAACCTCGTCAACGGTTATCTTCTTTTGAAAATGTGCTAATGGGTTCATAGCACCATATTTGTGGTTTTTAACCGCCACTAACGCTAAATCTTCTTCTGTTGTGTCATACTTTGCCATGTGGGCACTAGCGTATAAGGCATAATAGGCTGGAAACGTTAGGCCGAAGTTATGAAATTCCCAAATATAGTAGCCAGCCCTTCCAATCCATTCCATAGCTGTAGACGTATCAACTTCTCTCATCTTTTCAACGCCCAAGGCCATGGCGATTTCTGCCGGACCACTCGCAACAACTGAATAAGCCGATAAGAAGGCGGCACTGCCACTTGCACATGCGGCTTCACAACGAACTAATCCAATACCAGTCAATCCACAGTATTCGGCGGCAACTACTGCAGGCAAAAGCTCAGCATACCATGCTCCAGCACCTACTGATCCTAAGGCCATAAATTCCACATCTTTCGCAACGATTCCTGCATCTTCAAGGGCTGGCTTTACAGCTTCAAAGGCCAGTTCTGTTAGGTTAACGTCGTTCCTGTTTCCAAACTTTGAGTTTCCAACTCCAATAATAGCGACTTTTCGCATGTTAACCACATTATTTTATCTAGTGATAGAGAAGGGTCAAGTATAAAAAGAGGAATGTGCAGGGGGTTGTCTGTTTACTTACCTTTGAAGTCGGGTTTTCTTCGGGACATGAAGGCTTCGACGCCTTCTTTTAGGTCTTCAGTGGAGAATGTTAATCCCATTAAGCTTGCTTCTAGACGTAGCCCTGCTTCCAGTGGCACTTGAGTGCCGAAGTTCAAAGCGTGTTTTGCATATTTCATAGCTATTGGTGGGCCTTCACTAAGCTTCTGGGCTAGAGCACTGGTTTCTTCTCGAAGTTTATCGTAGTGAACTACTTTGTGGACAAGCCCGATCTTTAGGGCTTCGTCGGCTTTCAGCCGTATGCCAAGCATTACCATCTCTTTAGCCTTTGCCAATCCTACGATTCTGACTAGTCTCTGGGTTCCACCCCATCCTGGAATTAAGCCTAAGTTTATTTCTGGGCTTCCCAGTTCAGCGTGTTCGGCGGCTATTCTGAAGTCGCATGCTAAGGCTAGTTCTAGTCCTCCGCCGAGCGCGAAGCCGTTTATGGAAGCTATGACGGGTTTAGGTAATTCCTCTATCTTGCTGAAAACTTTTTGTCCTTTTCTTGAAAATTCTTCAGCTTTTACTGGTGTGGCTTTGGGAAACATAGTTACATCGGCGCCTGCGCTAAAGGCTCGGTCGCCTTCGCCGGTTATCACGACGCATCTTATGGATTGGTCGTTTTCAGCTGTGTTCAGAACATCTGCAAGTTCTTCCATTAAAACATCGTTGAAAGCGTTTAGTCTGTGTGGTCTGTTTAGAATAATCCAAAGCACGTTTTTCTCTCTTTCCAGCTTAATCGTTTCATATGCCTTACTCAAACCTGTTCACCTTCCACATTTTACTTTTATAAAACCTATATCCCTTTCCACAGTTATTCTAGTATTTTCTCAAGAGAC
>Ga0209426_1002018_pt1 | contig 10307 bp, 9 predicted proteins | sample Deesub1362B_J571_FD_187697 | JGI IMG/M metagenome (GOLD analysis project Ga0209426, IMG submission 187697) | Deep oceanic, basalt-hosted subsurface ecosystem from Juan de Fuca Ridge flank, Pacific Ocean, CORK Borehole 1362B_J2.571 (SPAdes)... ...
GTTAAAAGAAAATTTGAGTTGAGAGATGAAAGAGCATGAGATTCCTGATTTGATGAGAGGAATTGATTTTGGACTTGGATGAATTTGAGGTGAGATTTTGAGGAGAAGAGTGGTTTGATTGGGGATAAAAACTTTAAGGAGGACTCAAAAACTTTCTAGCTCATCGAGGATATCTAAAACACCACATGATTTAAATAGAGATTGTTTAATAAATGAGCTAAAAAGGGAGGAGCGAAGATGAAAGAGCAGACAGAAGTCCGAAATCTTAAGGAAGGGGGATACGTGTTGATAGATGATGAACCCTGCACGATTATGTCAATTTCAACTTCAAAGCCAGGAAAGCATGGAGCTGCAAAAGCAAGAATAGATGCAATAGGAATATTCGATAACCAGAAGAGGTCAATAGTGCAACCTGTGACAGCGAAAATATATGTCCCGATTGTAGAGAGAAAAACCGCTCAAGTTATCTCTATTTCGGGAGATATCGTACAGCTGATGGATCTGACGGACTATTCTACCTTTGAGCTTCCGATACCCGAAGAATACAGAGGCACTCTTGAAGTCGGAAAGGAAATTCAATATCTTGAATACGAAGGGAGGAGAAAAATAGCTACTCGATGAGATGAAATAAATACGTGAGAAGATATACAGCCAAAATTGCAGTTTCTCCCGCATCGTATCCAGGACAGAGTTCCACGATATCTCCATGTTCAATTTTTAATTCTTCTGTGAGCTTGATGAAATCCCAAGGTGAGATTCCGAAAGACTCTGGAGTTGAGACTGATGGAGCGTATGCAGGATCGAAAACATCGAGATCAAGGGAGAGATAAGAACGCTCAAAACTTTTTAAAATTGAGTTGACCTCTTTAGGATTCTCCAAAACTTCTTTTGAAGAAATTAAAGTTATATTCTCTGATTTTTTTCCGTAACTTAACTCCTCGGGATGGAAAGTCCTGAATCCAACAATTACGACCTCTTTTCCGGTTTCTGCAATTCTTCTCATCACGGTGGCGTGAGAGAACTTCTTACCCTCATAAAAATTGCAAAGGTCGAGATGTGCATCGAAAGATATTACAGGAGAAGTAGTGCGAAGAGATACAGGAAACGTAATAAGGTGTTCACCTCCAATAGCTATGATGTGCTTAAAAGAAGAGAGTTTATCAAGAAATTCTCTGACTTTTCTAATCATATCTTCAGGACTCTCAGAATTTATTTCTACATCTCCAAAATCAGAAACGGAAAGACTGGTGACGTCTTCAACGAAAATATTTCCCTCCCAAAGACATTTAGAAACTTCCCTCATAACTCCAGGCGCATATCGAGAACCCTTCCTTAAAGTGGATGTTCCGTCATAAGGAACTCCAAAAATAGCTATTTTTGCATATGGATCACTAAGAAATGTGAAAAACTCCGATTTAGGTAAATTTTCTGGATTATTCAGAGGTTTTAGAAGAGGATGAAACATAATCAGGCGGTAACACTAACTTCCTCTGTCTTCGAAGTTGCTGGTTCTTCTTCCACCTCGGTTTTTCTGATCTCTACTCTTCTTGGTGGATAGATAACCTTCACCTGCTTATAGATGTCTGACGAAAGTTTTCCGAGCACAATTTCCTGAACAAATTGTATAAAATCGAGCTCGGAAGCTCTCATTTTTATAATATCCTCCATTATTTTTCTGATTGCACTCTTTCTAGAGGAATTTGTCCTCTTAACAGTAAAACAAACCGGTTTGACCCTGATTTTATATCCATCCTTTGTCTTCACAACGATGTTCCCATCTATTCTAGATGTTCTTCTCCTGACAAGACTTCTCAAATAATCTCGTGTGATCTCACTTCCTATGAACTTCGTGTAAGCAATTTTTCCGCTGACGGAATAAATCTTAAAGAACATTTTGATATTTTGCTTTGTAAAATCATTCACTATTTCTCCGAGTGTAACTTCAACAACCCTTCCTATGAGCTTATTTGGATCGTTAGCTGGAGTTTCTCCTACTTTTGTCCTTCCGAACATTTCTGGAGCTAGTATCTCATACCACTCTTTCAGTTTCCAGCTATCAACGCCACGGGTTCTTCTTCTTGCCACGTAATCTCCTCCATTAGTTTTTTTGACTTTGAAACTTTCAACTTGAAGATGAAATAGAAGATATATAAAACTTTAGATTCACATGGAAGAGGGTACAAGAACGAGCTTCTGAATTTTCAATTTATTTCAGAAGCTTTGCATTTATGGAAACGATGATCGTACTGAGAGTCATCATTCCCGGCATTCTCTTTCGTAGCTCGTCAACAAAGCCCCTGATGAAAGGATGATTGCCATAGAAGTAAGCAAAAGATGATAAAAGGAGAGGACGTAGATATCTCCACAAAATCTGAAACTAAAGCGCAATACTGACTGTATGAGTGGAGAGAGGATAAGAATTGGGTATTGTTACAACAGTGCGGACGTAAAAATGTTTCTTAAGCTCCAACATCATGTGCTGATGATGAGAGTAAACATACTTCCTGATACGCTTCTCCCTTTCTCTACTCACTTCTTCACGAGCCTCATGTTTTTCGCTAAGTTCAAGTGCACTGCTATCGTCTCCACTCTCCATTTCATGAGTGTGATTTGTGTAGAATTTTGCATTTTTCACCTTTCAAGCTCTTCTCTCATTTTTTGGAATTCCTCTTGGGTTATCTCTCCCCTGGCATATCTTTCCTTGAGAATCTCCAACGCCTTATTATGTTCTTCGCTTTCTCTTGGAGAGACCTCTCTCAGAATCACATAAATGATGAGGAAAAGAATGCCAACCATTGGAAGAATGACCAAAATGAACCAAAGAAGGCCGTTCATCCCTCTCTTCTCTGCATCCTGATACACCAGATAACCAATGAAGAGGAAGATTATCCACCAGAATACCATCCAGAAACCAAAAAGTTCAAAGCCCCAGAACATCATAGTAATGTGATCTTGCGTTTAGAAAATATAAAATCTTTTCCTAATTCAACTATCCTACCTGACGGACGGAACTTGTAGGTGACCGCCATATGCGGTAGCCCCTACATCAGGCTGATTAACAGTAACTTGAACCCATCAACCAACTCGGAGAGGTCCAAGAAAGCAATATAATCAGTATTGTGTTGAAAGCCATAGTTAACATAGGGGAAAGAGAGTTGGGTTCTGCAATTCCTTTTATCAATGTAACTACAGCGAGAACGACACTGAGAAGTGTACTCTCGCTCTCAACATAAACTACTAGAATTTCCGTCTCAAGACACTTGTATTCGATCATAAACTGAAGCTTATGGGAAAGCCCGAGAATGGAAGTCTGCTCTCTATCCTTGCGATGCTTGCACCTATTTCTGATGTCATTCAACCTCTCTACTACAACGAAGTCTCTACTAACAAAAGCCCTACTAACCTAATACAGCACCATATTAATCCATCTACGTTCTCTACAGCAAGCTGTTTAAGCTTCCTTCTTTTGCAGAAGAAGTACTTTTACGCTGGAAGAAGCGTCTGAACTCTCTAAAATGTCGTTTCCTCTGCTCAATCTCCCGCTTTTGTCCTTGAATCGGTTAAAGCTACAATAGATTTCTTGTTCCTATGTCAACACCACCTGGGTTGTACCCTTGAGGTTCTGAAGGTGCTCGGCATTGATGATGCTGAGAGTCAAAAGGGAGATTTCTAAAGATGCTGGATAAGTTCTCAAGAGGATGTCGAATCAGAATTCTTGTCAAGCTGAAAAATTTTTGAAGAGACGTGAAAAGAAGATCTTGCTAAACTTGAAGAGTATGAGAACATCTACCGCCTCAGAATTGGTGATTATAGAGTTAAAAATGCATATAGAAGGAGAAGAATGTTGTTTTTTGATGTTGAGCAAAAGCGGAGAGCATATAGGTAAAGTTCTTCATGTTCCATGAGAGATAATTAAAGTTTTTGGGGTTTTATGGCCAATAAAACTTAAACATGTCTCGCCCCAGTCTCGGTAAGACACCTGTTAGAGTGACCATAAACAAAGACGTCCTCGAAGCTTCCCGCCAATACATTCCAAATCTAAGCCAGTTCTTCGAAGAGAAGCTTCTGGAGTTTTTAAGGTACGTAAATCACTCCTTAGCTTCCTCTAAAAAGTGGACCGGTGGGGATTTGAACCCCAGGCCTCCGCCATGCCAAGACGGCGCTCTTCCAGCTGAGCTACCGGCCCGCAGATAAGTTTTATTTGAGTGACTTCTTTATAATCTTTACGAAGTGATGAAAATGTACATTAGGAATTCCTCCGAATTGCTCTCTCACGGATTTTTTGAGGGAAGACGAATTGCAATTGATCTTATTGAAGCCGGAATAAAAGCTGCAGATCCTTACCTAGCAACCAAAAGAACTGTTGCACTTGAAGGAGAAACTCTCAAAATAGGTGACTTTCAGCTAGACTTGAATGATTACAGGAACATTTACGTTCTCGGAGCTGGAAAAGCCTCATTACCAATAGCAAAAGCAGTGGAAGAAATTCTCGGAGACAAAATATCTAAGGGAATTGTGGTTGTAAGGGATCGGAAAAACGAAGAATTACAAAGAATAAACATTATGGAGGCATCTCATCCCATTCCAGATGAGAGGAGTTACAAAGCCGCTATCGAGGTCTCTAAAATTGCAAAGAGTGCAAAAGAGGGTGATCTAATTATCTATACCATTACCGGAGGCTCTTCAGCTCTTCTGTGTATGCCTCCTCCAGAAATACCGCTTGAGGATAAAAGGGAGCTTCATAGAATTCTCCTGAGCTGTGGAGCCAATATAAAAGAGATAAATGCAGTAAGAAAACATATTTCGATGATAAAAGGTGGAAGACTGGCTTTGATGAGTTTTCCCGCTGACATCATTAATCTCACTGTCTCCGATGTAATTGGAGATCCCCTAGACTATATCACGGGTCCAACTGTTCCAGATAGCTCAACAATAAATGATGCACTGAGAGTTCTGGATAAATACAATCTCTGGGGGAGCCTTCCAGAAAGTGTGAGAGAGCACTTCAGAAATATCACACCCGAAATGGAGAGTCCTAAAGAAACTGATTTCCTGAAAATTCCTCCTTCCTTTATCCTCGTGAGGTGTGATGAGGCTTTAAGAGGTGCATCTGAGAGGTGCAAGGAGCTTGGATTGGGTTTTGAGCTCTATCCAGAAGCTCTTGAAGGAGAGAGCTGTGATGACGCTCTCAAGATCTCTGAGACTGTAAAAAACAGAATAAAAAGTGTAAGAAGGCCATTTGTTATTCTTGCATACGGAGAGAATGTTGTGGAACTTTCTGATAGCCATGGAAAAGGTGGGCCAAATCAAGAATTCGCTCTCTGGATTCTTCTAAACTCTCCTGAGGATGAAAAAATAGTAGTTGCCTCCGTTGACACAGATGGATCGGATGGAGGAACGGATGCAGCTGGAGCAATAGTCGATTATTCCACTCTAAAATTCAGAGATGAGATAGAGATGGCTCTCAGAGATCATAACTGCTACGAAGTACTGAGAAAAAGTGGAGATCTCGTATTCACAGGAGAGACTGGAACAAATGTAAATGATCTCAAAGTGGTGATCCTCGGGTAAATATTTTTAAATTTTTGACTTAAGAAAGTGTGAGGGGAATGGTATGAAACTTCTTATAAGCGTTCAGAATGTCGATGAGGTTTCTCTCTGCTTAGAAGCTTCAGTAGACATCATAGATGTGAAAAATCCGGAAGAGGGCTCACTCGGAGGGGCCTCACCCCTAATCATCAGAGAAATAAAAGAAATTATTGGGAATAGAGCCGAGCTCAGTGCTGCAATAGGAGATTTTCCGAACCTTCCGAATACAGCAGCTCTTGCAGCTCTTGGAGCAGCTTTTTCTGGAGCTGAATATGTAAAAATTGGACTTTACGGAGTGAGAAAAAAAGAGGAGGCAATAAAATTACTTCAGAGAGTTGTCGAAACTCTGAAGGATTTTGACGACTCTGTTAAACTTGTAGCTGCGGGATATGCTGATTCTCAGAGAATCTCATCTATCCCCCCTCATTTTATTCCTGAAGTTGCAGAAGAGTCTGGAGCTGATGTTGCGATGCTGGATACAGCTGTGAAGGATGGTAAGAAGCTCACAGAGATCCTAAACCTTGATCTGCTCTCGAATTTCGTTGAAGATGCTCATCAGAGAGGTTTGAAAGTTGCATTGGCCGGATCTCTGAAAAAAGATGATATTCCGACTATCCAAAAAATTGGAGCAGACATCATAGGATTTAGAGGTGCCGTATGCGAAGGTGGAAGAGAAGGAAAAATATCTGAGAAAAAATTAAGAGAGATTATGGAACTCGTGAAGTCCTAAGATCTTTAAGATCTACTCCAATTCCTCCTTTATCTCTGATTTTTGCTTTCCCGCCTTCTATAATCGCATATTTTTCTAGGATCTTATCCCAACTTTCCCCATATATCGGATACTCAGCAACATATCCACTCGGAGAGGCAATTAAAATGTGGAGACCCACGACAATCCCGACTATGGAATGGAGGTGAGGTGCAAGTTTCACTCCATAAACCTCAGCCAGAGAAGAGATTTTCCTGATTGGAGTTATACCTCCCGCATGATTGACATCTGGCTGAATGTAACGCGCAGTTCCTCCTTCCATGACCGTTAAAAACTCATTTAACATGTAGTAATTTTCACCCACAGCAAGAGGTATATCAACTTTTTCAGAGAGCATTTTCAAAGTTTTGAAGTTGTACACGTTGACAGGCTCTTCTAACCATAGTATTCCAAAATCGCTCACTTTTTTGGAGAACTCTACAGCTTCTTCAAGATCATATCCCTGATTTCCATCCACCATCAATTTGAAATCATATCCAAGCTCTTCTCTAATTTTTCGAATATATTCCACATCCTCTTTAACATTGAACCCAATCTTGACCTTCACACCTCTGAATCCTCTCTTTAAAACCTCTTTTATCCTCTCAACAGGGGGCTGACCCATAAAGCTTGCATAAAGATCAATTTCCTCCCTTACTTTTCCCCCAAGAAGATTATAAAGAGATATTTCAAGAGACTTCCCAATAATATCCCAAAGAGCAACGTCTATTGAGGAGGTTGCAGTGACGATGGCTCCAGATTTTCCAAGAGAGTATGCTCCAGATCCAGTTCCAACCATTTTAATCCAGAGTCTCTCAACATCGTATGGATTCTCTCCAATGATCTTTTGTTTCAGCTTTTCTTCGATTATCCTTTCAAAAATCCCCATTTCCTTTTCGTGGAGTGGAGCAATATCTGAAACTCCGACTACTCCTTCATCGGTGTGTACTCTCACAAGAAGAAGATTGAACTCGCTCCATTTTGCAGTGGAGTCAAATGCTTCCTCCTCCAGAGGAATCGAAATTCCCTCAGTTTCGATCTCAGTTATTTTCATACACTGGAACATATTGTTTTAAGAGAGAATAAGCTTTTCTTCAAAATTTTTCTACCCTGCTTACTGGATGAATAATCTCCTAAACGTTTTCAGAATCATTTCACTAATGTCTTCTCCAAACTCTTCAATCTCTGGAAAATCTTCTCACTTTTGAACAGGTAAATTGGTTCGTCTTTCACCTTTATTTCAGAGACTTCTCTTTTTTCAACATTACCGTAAATGTCAGACACATAGAACTCACCTTTTTCGACAGGAAGTTCGCCCAGAGACCAGACAACATAAACTTCCTCTCCGCTTACCCTGAATTTATAAACACCCTCACCAAGTTTTTCAACATCATCAAAATCTCCAATGATGTAAGCCATGACGGGAGCGATTGGCTCATAATCAAAGAAGAGGACTTCTGCTCCATTTACAAAAGCCCTTACTGCAGCTTTTACAAACATAATGTCGTCTTCCTTACTCATATATCCACGAGGGCCAACTTCTGTTATCCATATTGGCTTTTCCAGCCCGTATTTCTCTAGCAAATTCTTTAGTTTCTCTGTGTTAAAGTCGTAATTCTCTCCAGAATATGAGTGCACTGCGGCTATATCAAAATATTTTCCGCCTCCAGATTGGTAGAATTCTTCCCACCACTTTAGAGACTCCTTCTCGAGCGAGGCTGCACCGCCGATTATTAGCCTTGCCTGAGGGTCTGCTTCTTTTACGGCTTCATACGTTGCCTTCACGAGTTCAAAATATTCTTCTCCACTCCCTTGGAAGAAGCACTTGTAGTCTTCACTCTGTGCTTCAGGCTCATTGAGGATCTCCCAGTATTTGATTGGCTTCTCCAATCCCGGCATATCATCTACTCCATCTCCATCGTATCTCTCAACAAGAGCTTTAACGAATTCCTTGTATGCATCCATGTCATGGGGTTTGAACCTAGAAGAGGGTAAAACGTAAGCAAAAGGACCGTCACCAGTTGCCTTTCCATATCCTTCTCTGCCTCTGTAAGCTTCTTCATCCCAATCCGCATAGGGCCATATTGTTGCAACGATTTCAGCGTTAAACTTTTGAGCTTTTCTTACACCTTCATCACAGCCTGAGAAATCATAAACCTCTTTTTCTTTCTCTATGAAATATCGATTAAATGGACCAGGATGTGGTTTCACCCATCCATATCCGGGAGTATAGGCATATTCATCATGTTTGTGACCCCAGTTACCGAATCTGAATGCAAAAGCCTCTGTTTCAACACTTTTAGTTGTTTTGCTGACCTCAGAAGATGGTTTAAACGTTTCAACTGCTGAGAGAACTTCTTCCAACTCCTTTTTGCCTCCATAAACAATGAAAAGTGGCAGATTCTCAAGTTCAAGCTCTTTGGCATCTATTAAATATGCATTGCCGGTAATATCAACAACTAAAAGTTCTCCCTCTGATATTTCTCTGAAATTATCACTCCAAACAACATAAACAACTAACTTACCAGCTTTGAATTTATAAACCTCCTTGCTCAACTTTTCGACTTCATCAAAATTGCCAAGAAGCGTGTTCATGGTTTTCACCGCATAGTACGACGCCTTTGGAGTTCCATCAAAGTCTATAAGACTTCCTCTTATGAGATCTTCTGGAGCTTCAGGAAATGCTCTGTATGCTGTGTAGAAGATTCTCTCAACGCCCTCGCTGAAGGACTTTGATGCCTCTACATACTCGTACTCGTTCGTTGCGGAGAACTCAGTAACCCAGAAGGGTTTATCACCAATGTACTTTCCAAATCTTTCCTTCAACTTTATTGCATCCTTATATGGAGAGAACGAGTGGAAATTTACAATGTCGATATACTCACTTCCACCCATTTCGAATACTTCTTCCCAGAATCTATAAAAATTGGAGAAGGTGCTGTCCTCTGGGGGTAAAGGAACCATTCCTCCATTCAGAACCTTTGCATCCTTATCAGCCTCTTTAATAGCTTCATAAGTGACCTTTAAAACCTCGAAGTAGTCTTTCGCATCCCCTTTGAAAAAGCCGTAGCTTTTTCCTTCAAGTTTGGAGGTTATACTGGTGGACGGCTCGTTAATAACTTCCCAATATTTTATTGGTCTCTCTAACCCAGGCATGTCGTCTATTCCGTCCCCATCATACCTCTCAACTAAGACCTTAACAAACTCTTTGTATGCCTTCATATCGTAGGGTTTATACCTGCTGAAGGGGAGCTCAGGAAAATCTCGTTTTTTGACGAATCTGTCTATATTTCCCCACTCTTCCTGATCCCAATCGGCATAAGGCCATATGGTTGCAAGGATGTTCAAGCCCATTGACTGAGCTTTTTGAACTACCTCATCTGCCTCACTGAAATCGTACTCTCCTCTCTTTGGCTCGATTTTGCCCCATATGAAGGGACCGGGATGAGGTCTAACCCAACCAAGCCGTAAATCATTTATAGCTAAGGTGTCAAAACAAACAAATCCAAACCTATTTGCCCTTGCAAATTCTTCTTTATACTCTGTTTTTTCTGTGATTTTCCCCCTCTCTTCTTCACTTACTGTTGGCTTTTCCATTACACACCCAGAAACTAGCATCAAAACGAAAATTATAACTAAGATTTTACCCATTCTCATACTTCTAAACTTAATTTTTCACAACTGAAGATTTATAATTTTAGCCCTAAAGTTCAACATTCTGAGTTTATGAACATTCAAGAAAACAGCTATTGCAAGGAGGCAAAAATGATATCAAAAACCGAGAAGTAAATTAATTAAACAAAAAACTTAAATTGAGACGTATAAGGGACCCCCAAACCTCAATAAGGTGCCCGTAAGATTGACCATAAACAAAGACATCCTCGAAGCTTCCCGCCAATACATTCCAAATCTAAGCCAGTTCTTCGAAGAAAAGCTCATTGAGTTCTTAAAATATCTGAATCGCCCGATA
>Ga0209426_1002020_pt1 | contig 10288 bp, 8 predicted proteins | sample Deesub1362B_J571_FD_187697 | JGI IMG/M metagenome (GOLD analysis project Ga0209426, IMG submission 187697) | Deep oceanic, basalt-hosted subsurface ecosystem from Juan de Fuca Ridge flank, Pacific Ocean, CORK Borehole 1362B_J2.571 (SPAdes)... ...
CAGTGCGAAGTACCGGAGAGAGGCGGCCCGCGTGGCTGCGTTTACGGTGGACGTTCCCGCCAGGTCGAGCAGGGTTTTGCGGTATACCGTTGAATATTCCTGGTAAAGCAAATGGCTGTTTCCGCCGGAGTTGATCGCAAACTATCCCAGCCCGTACAGGCCATCAAAGGAATTGGTGAACGGCGGGCGGAGCTGCTGCACCGGCAGGGTATTCAGACCATTGAAGATCTTCTTACGTATTTTCCCAGGAAATATCTGGATCGCACAAAAATTGACCGCATTGCCCATCTCAAACTCGGGGAAGAGGTTACCGCGATCGGGCAGGTGGTTTCGTTCCGTACGGTGGGTGGAAGGCGGCCGCGGTTTGTTCTGGTATTGCGTGACGATACGGGGGAACTGAAATGTGTATGGTTTCAGGGGGCACATTACATGAAAAACGCCTTCCGGATCGGTGAGTGGCTTGCCGTTCACGGGAAGGTCCGTTTCTTTAACGGTCTGCAAATGGCTCATCCGGAATATGACCGGCTTTCTGAAGGGCGCGACGACCGGATGCTTCACACGGGGAAGATTATTCCCCTTTATCCCGGCACATCAGACCTCTCGGAGGCAGGTTTGGATAGCCGCGGTTTCCGGCGCCTTATCTGGCAGGTCTTGAACGACTTTTCTCCTGGAATCGAAGAAAACCTTCCGGATTTTATTCTGGAGAAGTACCGGTTCATCAACCGGCGGGCGGCGCTGAATCAGGTTCATTTTCCGGAATCGGGGGAGCAGCTTCAGGCGGCCGTGCGCCGGCTCAAATATGAAGAGCTTTTTTACCTTCAGCTAATGCTGGCGCTGCGAAAGGCCTGGAGGAAGCGACAGAAGAAGGGAATCCAGTTTGAAAGAATTGGAGAGCGGACACGTGGCCTGATCAGCGGTTTGCCATTCCAGCTGACGGACGAACAGCGGAAAGTCCTGCGCGAAATCTGGCACGACATGCGTTCTGCTTTTCCCATGAACCGTTTGCTTCAGGGTGATGTGGGATCAGGAAAGACGGTGGTGGCGCTAACGGCCATGCTTATTGCGGTGGAAAACGGCTACCAGGCGGCTCTGATGGCACCTACGGAAATCCTTGCGGAGCAGCACTACTTGACTTTCCGGCAGATGCTGAACGGCCTTGGGGTTCGGGTGGAACTACTGATTAGAGGCGCTCGACCAGCCGAGCGCCGGGAGCGATTGCGCCGGATTGCCGAAGGAGAAACAGATCTCGTTATCGGGACTCATGCCTTAATTCAGGAAGATGTGGTCTTTCACAAACTCGGTCTGGTGGTAGTGGACGAACAGCACCGGTTTGGTGTGCTGCAGCGGGCCGGTTTGCGCATGAAAGGGCAAAATCCCGATGTTCTGGTGATGACTGCGACGCCCATTCCTCGTACGCTGGCGCTCTCGCTCTACGGAGATCTGGACGTATCCGTTTTGCGGGAAAAACCTGCAGGCCGGCAGCCAGTCCGCACTGTGTGGCGGTATGCCAGCAAACGACCGGAAATCTACGAATTCGTCCGCAGCGAGGTGGAAAAGGGGCGTCAGGCATACATTGTGTTTCCTCTGGTGGAAGAGTCGGAAAAACTGGATCTGCAGGCGGCGAAGGAGAGTTATGAAAAGCTCCGGGAAACCACCTTTTCCGGCATTCCGGTGGCCCTGCTGCACGGGAGGATGAGTCCGGAAGAAAAAGAATCTATCATGCGCAAGTTTAAGGAAGGACACTACCGTGTGCTGGTTTCCACCACTGTCATTGAGGTTGGAATTGATGTCCCCAATGCAACCATCATGGTGATTGAACACGCGGAGCGGTTCGGCCTTTCGCAGTTGCACCAGCTCCGGGGAAGAGTGGGGAGGGGAAGCGAGAGGAGTTACTGCATTCTGATAGCGGAACCCCCGATTGGGGCCACTGCCCGGAAAAGGCTTGCAACGCTGGCGTCTCAGCACGACGGTTTTGCCATTGCGGAAATGGATTTGAAGCTGCGCGGACCGGGGGAGTTTTTTGGCGTAAAACAGCATGGGCTGCCGCGTTTAAAAATTGCAAATATTGTTGAGGATTATATTATTTTAGAGAAAGCCCGGGAAGATGCCTTCGAAATTGTTCGAAACGATCCGGCTCTTTCGGGCAAAAAGGTCCAGAATGTGCGCCGGTATTTTCTGGAACATTATAAGGAACGGTATCTGCTGGGCAGTGTCGGCTGAACCGATCAGGGGAGGGAAAAATGAACGAAAAGCAAAAACATGACTTGCTTTTTATTCAGCTGATCAAGACATTTGAAAACGCGGCTTGGATCCAGATGGGCAAGCTGAAAAACCCGCAGACCGACAAAATCGAAAAGGACCTGGCGCAGGCCCAGTATTCCATTGATATGCTTGACATGCTGAAAGTGAAAACGCAGGGAAATCTATCGGACGAAGAAAGCCGGTTGCTGGACAGCATCCTGACAAACCTGAAGCTTAACTTTGTGGATGAACTCGAAAAAGAGAAAAAAGCGGCGCAGAGAGAAGCAGGAAAAGGTGAGCCATCCGGCGAATCAAAGGAAGAAAAGGAACAGAAATCCGAAGATAAACGTTAAATCTGCGATTTCCTTTTAAAAGGACCATCATAAGGTCATGGTTCTGAGCTCTGGGCAACAAGTGGAGGAGTGGATGGAAATTAATGGGAAGATCAACCGGTGGGTCGCCATCAGCACATTTGTTCTTTCAGGGTTTGTTTATCTGTTAACGGTGGCGCCAGATGTTTCCTTCTGGGATGTGGGGGAATTTATCGCCTGTTCGTACATTATGGGCGTAATGCACCCGCCAGGTGCTCCCGTATTTGAGATCATCGGCCGGATATTCACCTTTTTCCCGATCAGTAACATTGCGTTCCGCGTCAACCTGGTTTCCGTGGTTTCCAGTGCTCTGGCTGTCATGTTTCTTTATCTCATTATTGTACGGATCATAAACCTGTTCCGAGGACAGCCGAGGGATACCAGAGACCGCTGGATGACATTTGGCAGTGCATTTCTGGGAGCCATGACCTTTGCCTTTACAGACAGTTTCTGGTTCAATGCGGTGGAAGCCGAGGTTTACGCCCTCAGTACGCTGATCATGGCACTGGGAACCTGGCTGGTGCTCTACTGGGGAGACTATTCCGAAGAGGTTTCTCGCCTCCGCTACCTGATTCTGGTTGTTTACTTGTTTGGACTATCCATCGGTGTCCACCTTCTGAGTTTGCTGATTTTTCCGTTTATTGTGCTGGTAGTGCATTTCCGCGATAACGAAACGGCCAAACGTCTCATCTGGACCATTGCTATTCAGATCACTGTTCCCGTTTTCCTTTATATTTTGATCTTCCACTACGACCCGGCCCGCTTTTCTTACACGGAAATGCTGGAACACCAGGCCCGGGCCGGAAAATTTCTTATGATTACCGGACTCATTACCGTCACAATCACCCTCGCTTACTTATATAATAAAGATAAACTTGCTTTCCGTTTGTGGTGGATTATTCCTGTTCTGTTCATTATTGGTTATTCCACCTATCTGATTATCTACATCCGTTCAGGGCTCAATCCACCTATAGACGAAAACGATCCCGAGAACTGGCAGAATCTGATGGCATACCTGGCCCGAAAACAGTATGGAGAAAACAGTCTTCTGCTAACCATGTTTGCCCGGCGGGCAGAGTTCTGGGCCTATCAGATCAAAAAGATGTATATCCGTTACTTTGCCTGGCAATTTGTAGGGAAAGGAACCACACTCGGTCCGGATGGCTATATTGTGGAAACCTGGAGCCTGCGGGGCCTGTTTATGATTCCGTTTACCGTGGGAATAGTGGGCGCGTATTATCATTTCCGGCGCGACTGGAAACATGCGCTGGCCGTATTGCTCCTGTTTATTGCCACCGGAATTGCCATTATTCTCTATCTTAATCAGGAAGATCCGCAGCCTCGGGAACGGGATTATGCATACGTAGGCAGTTTTTTTGCCTTTTCCATCTGGATCGGCGTGGGAGTTTACGCTCTTTTGGAAAGCGTTCTGGAGCTCATCCGAGAGAAGATCCCTCAATGGAAGCCCGTTCTTCTCACGGGCTTGGCTGTGCTGGCGATTGCCCTGCCCATCAACATGCTACGGTTTAATTATGAATCCCACGACCGGTCAGGCAATTTCGTCCCTTATGATTATTCATACAATATCCTGCAAACGTGCGAACCCAATGCCATCATTTTTACCAACGGCGACAATGACACCTTTCCACTGTGGTACCTGCAGTATGTGAACAACATCCGGCCGGACGTGCGGCTGGTGAATTTATCGCTGCTGAACACAAAGTGGTATATCCGCCAGTTGCGGGATCAGGAACCCAAAGTTCCCATTTCCCTGACAGATGAGGAGCTGGACCGCCTGGGGCTGATGCCGTGGCCTAAACCACGGGAAGTGCTGATCCGGGTTCCGAAATGGGTTTACGAGCGGGAAAAAAAGGACCTCATAGAACGGGATGAATGGGAGGAGGATCTGCCCGAGCCCGAACACCTGAAAATAACCGTCCGGCCCACCATCGGAAATCCGAAACAATTTCTCCGGATTCAGGATCTGATGATCCTGAATATCATCATGACCAACCAGTGGAAAAAGCCCATCTATTTTGCTGTGACGGTTTCTGATGAAAACAAGGTGGGACTGCAGCGGTACCTGCGCATGGACGGGATGGCATTCAAGCTCGTGCCCTATCCGGATTTGAATATTTCGCCCAGTCGGCTGCATGAAAACCTGTTCGAAAAATTCCTTTTCCGGAATTTGAACAATCCGGATGTCTATTATGATGACAAAACGAAAGGGCTGTTGATCAATTACCGCTCGGCCTTCCTGCGCCTGGCGGACTATTACCGCAGAAAGGATCAGAAAGAAAAAGTTCTGGAAGTTCTGGACCGGATGGAATATCTGATGCCAGAACATCTGATACCGATTCAGGATCCCAGAATCGTCCTTACCATTGGTAAGATGTACGAGGATGCCGGGCGGCCGGAGGAATTTGAACGGCGGGCCCTGAAGGTGCTGGAAGAACATCCGGATATGATTCAGGCTTATGCCTGGCTGCTGGATTTCTACGACCGGTACAATCGGCCTGCCGACGCCATTGCTCTGCTGCGCCGGTGGATGGAGAGGAATCCTGGCGACACCCAGGCACAGCAGATGATCGAACAGCTGCAAAAGCAGCTGGAAGCAGCCGTTGAAGACACGATTAAAAAAGATTCGCTTTCTTTGCCGGAAAAAGGAAGCCAGGAAAAGTAAGAAGTGGAAAGCCCGGAAATTCTGCCCGCGGGCCGGATAAAAGCCGGGGAGGCTTTGAAAGAATTTTCGGGGTACCGCTTTCCAGAGAGACAGTGTCCGGCAAAAAGGCCAGACCGAGAAGCTGGGAAGGCACGGAAAAGAATAATCCCGAATTCGTTGCCGGTCCGGAGAAGGGAATTGGAGCGCAGATGGTAACGGACACGGGGCAAACAGGAGGGAAGCGGTGTGCTTCCCGTAACAAAGGATGAAAAAGGATCTGGCATTACAGCCGCTCGTCAGCATCGTTATCCCTCACATTGGGAAAAAGAAGATCCTGCTGGAGTGCCTCCGCAGCCTGAAGGACGCTTCCCGGCATCCGTTTGAAGTCATTGTTGTGGATAACGGATCCGATCTGACGGGACCGTGGGAGCTTGACAGCATTTCGGTTCCTTTGCAGTATATTCGGGTAGATCGCAACCTCGGTTTTGCTGGTGGTTGCAACCGCGGAATTACCGTTGCCCGGGGGCGCTATGTAGCCTTGCTCAACAATGATGCCACAGCCACTCCAGGCTGGCTGGACCCGCTGATCGAATGGATGGAACAAAATCCTCAGGTTGCTGCCTGCCAGCCTAAAATCCTTTCTTCGCGGTTTTCCGGAAAACTGGACTACGCCGGAGCGATGGGAGGCCTTCTGGATCTGTTTGGCTATCCCTTTGCCATTGGCCGGCTTTTTGATGAGACGGAGGAAGAAGGCACTTATCCGGAGGGCGTATACGCCATCTTCTGGGCGAGTGGAACAGCCTCTCTGTGGCGCCGTTCGGTCCTGGATGAGATTGGCTGGCTGGACGAATCCTATTTTGCTCATATGGAAGAAATTGACCTGTGCTGGAGGGCCATCCTGGCCGGGTACCAGATCCATGCAGTAACCTGTTCGACGGTCTATCATTTTTCGGGCTACTCTCTTGCCCACGGATCATGGCGGAAAATGTATCTTAACCACCGCAATAATCTCCTGATGATATTCAAGAACGGACCGCTTCTCTACCTCCTGTGCGCCTTGCCGGTTCGCTTGTTGATGGAGATGTTAACCGCTGCGATAAGCATATGGACCCTGGATTTTACACGTTTTCTGGCGGTGTGGGCAGCCCTTTTCTCGGTGATCTGGCGCCTGCCCTTTTACCTTGTGAAACGCTGGCACGTGCAGAGGCAGCGGAAGATTTCCACTTTGAAGTTTTTGCGGCATCTCTATCGCGGAAGTATAGTCTGGCAGTATTTTGTACGCCGGAGAAAACGAGTGGCCGAATTCATGACGGTTGAACCTGTGGCGGTGTAGCTGATGGCGGGGTGTATTTTCTGTGCGGACAAGCCGGTCCGTCCGTTTTTAAAAACGCGGGATCGTCTGGATCCCGGAGGCAGGATATATTCCCTGGTACGCTGTTCAGGCTGTGGACTGGTTTTCCTGGATCCGGTACCTGAGAAACAGGCTATTCTACAAACATATCCCAAAGATGCTGTTAACACGTTGATTCAACCGCAGCCAGATGGCACTCATTTTCTGGAACAAATCTACCGCTTTTTTCACCCGTATTCGGTTAGCTGGCGGATCCGCCAGGTGGAAAAGGCCGCGGGCGTGGGCCGGATTCTGGATGTAGGCTGTGGTAACGGCGATTTCCTTTACGCCATCCGCAAAAAGCTATGGGAAGTATTCGGAGTGGAAGAAGTCCCTTCGCGCCGCGAATTTGCCCGCAATACCCTGGCACTGCCCGTCTATTCCTCGCTGGGGCAGGTTCCCAAAAAACTCCAGCAAGCTGTGGATGTGATAACGTTCTGGCATTCGCTAGACCGGGTGCCCGATCCTGTAGGAACACTGGAACGGGCCCTGGAGTTTCTGCATCCCGATGGGTTCCTTTTTTTGGGACTTTCAAACTGGCGGAGCCTGGATTTCTGGGTGTACCGGAGCGATTGGGCCTCTTTGGACGCCCCGAGACGGATTTTCCACTTTACCGGCCGACATGTGAGAATGCTGGCACGGATGTTTCACCTGGAAATTGTGGATGTAACTGTGATTCCCTTTGATATCTACTATACATGCCTGCTCAGTGAACGGATCAAGATGGAACGGGAACGGCGGTCACGCCCTATCCGGATGGTTTTTTACCTGAGAGCCGCCCTTCTGGCACTGATGGAGCATATTCTTTCCCTTTCTGGATCAGGCCCCGGGTTGCTGTACCAGCTGCGGAGGAAAAGACGCTTTGCGTGACCGGTTCATTCTGGGACTCAAGTTTCTGGTTAGCGGGTTGCTGCTTTACATTTTGATCCGGAAAATCGGATTGGAGAATCTTTTTGCTTCGTTTTCGCAGATCCGCTGGCCGTGGTTTGCTGCCGGAATCGGTCTTTTTACCATCAGCAATCTAACCGGTGCATTTCAATGGTTTCTTCTGCTGCGCTACGCCGGTATTTCTTTTTCCTATGCACGGGTTCTACAGTACTACTATATCGGATTGTTTTTTAACAACTTCTTTCTCAGCAACATGGGAGGCGATGTGTTCCGTCTTTACTATATCACCCGCTACGGGCAGAATGGGGCAGCGGCGCTTTCCACGGTTTTCATGGACCGCTTTTTTGGATTTACCATGCTTACATTTTTGGGAATTGCTGGCGGAATCTACTGGGTAGGGGTGGCCGAACTGGGGAAGATCTGGCCAACTTTGCTGGCCCTTGCCATCATCTGGGGAGGCGTATTTGTGGTACTATCGGTCCGTCGGTTGGGAAGCTTATTTCATTTCTTTCTGAAACCTTTCCTTCCGGAAAAGTTCTTGCTTCGCCTTCGTGATGTTTATAATTTAATCCACGGTTTCAGCCGGAGGCGGAAGCTGCTGTCCGCGGTTCTCGCAACCAGCCTGATCATTCAGGGGATCCGTGTGAGTATACATTATATTGCGGCGCGAGCGCTCGGAATCCAGGCACCCTTTCTTGCGTTCATGGTTTTTGTCCCGCTGATCGCTCTGCTGGCCAGTTTGCCAATTTCCATTGGGGGGCTGGGTGTCCGCGAACAGAGCGGCGTTTTTTTGTTCCGGAGAGTGGGAATCGCACCGCACCAGGCCGTACCCATGGAATTGCTGGCCTACATCTTGACCATTGCAAGCAGTTTGCCCGGGATGGTTCTTTACTGGTTTGTCAACAAAGGGAGGGCTATACATGGGGCGTAAAATCGGCTATGTTTTGCTGGGGGTGGGCATTCTGCTGGTATTATTTGGTTGTTACCGGCGCCCAACAGTGCGAGGACCGGAATACAGGCTGTTCGTTTTTGCGGAAAAAGAAGACTGGGAGAAGGTAGAGCCGGTTTTGCGCGAAGTATTTGAACGGCCTATTTTGACACCGCAGACGGAATATCATTTTTATCTGGTCTACGCCGATCCAGAAAAATTTTCCAGTTATCTTACACGGAAACAGCTTCTTTTCGTGTCCACATTGGAGTCGCAGGGGGCCATTGCCGATCTGGTTCGACGGTCTGTGAGCCGTGGGGATCTTCTGGAGCAAATTCAGCGGGGCGAAAAGTTCCTTTTCAAGCGGGAAAACCAGTGGATCCCGAAACAGATTATCTTGATGCTGGTGGGACCCAGCATGGATACCCTGATCGCAAAAATCAGGGAGAATGCGGATTTTATTTACAATCTTCTTTATGAATACCAGCAAAACATGGTCCATCAGTACATGTACCGGGAGCTGGAGAATAAGAAACTTTCCGAGGAACTGCTGAAAAAGTACAAATGGACCGTGCGCGTGCAGCACGATTATTTTCTGGCCCGGGAGGATTCGGCCAACGGGTTTGTGTTTTTGCGTAGACGCTACCCAGAGCGCTGGTTTTTTGTGAAGTGGATCGAAAACGCTGATCCAAATGTTATTTCAGAAACGTGGTACATGGATTTGCGGGATAGCATTGGTGTCCAGTATTACGGGGGGGACAAAGTGAACCGCAAATTTACGCACGGCGAGATCGTCAATTTTCTGGGACGCCGCTGTTTGCGCATGGAAGGACTCTGGGAAAACGACGAGAAGGTGGCGGGAGGCCCGCTTCTGGCTTACGTATTCTATGATGAAGGTACCCAGCGGATTTATGTGATCGATTGTTCTGTTTTTGCACCCGGGGATTACAAAATGCCCTACCTGGATCAGCTGGATGTAATGGCCAAAACATTCCGGACGATTGTGGATGTCCAGCGGGAAGAGTATTCGGAACAACGTACGGAGGAATAGCCTATGCCTCAGGTTGCGGTAATTGTTGGAAGCCGTTCAGACCTGGAGACGATTCAGTCCTGTGAGAAGTATCTTAATCACTTCGGAATTTCGTATGAGGTTCACGTGCTGTCGGCTCACCGAAATCCGGCCCAGCTGCAAGAACTGATCGGGCGGTTTCCGGAAATGGGGGTACAGGTGGTCATAGCGGCGGCAGGGATGGCGGCACATCTTCCGGGTGTTATTGCATCCCACACAACACTGCCGGTTATTGGAGTGCCGCTGGCGGCGTCGGATCTGGGTGGGCTGGATGCGCTGCTGTCTATTGTACAGATGCCAACCGGCATTCCTGTAGGGACGGTTGCTATTGGGAAGGCTGGGGCAGCCAATGCAGCCGTGCTGGCTGCACAGATTCTGGCACTAAATGACAAGCAGCTACAAGAGAAACTAAAGGAATTTCGTCAGCAGGGTTCAAAACTGTAAGTGAGTTTTGCCGCGGGGAGGCTCTGTTCCTGGCAGTGAGCTACTGCTGGCGGCTTAAGTGCCGAGGCGATTTGCTTTGGCCAGGCGCTGCCGGGAGTTCCCGATTGGAAGATAATTGGTGCTCAAATCGGAGGGCACGAGATGCGAACCTTCTTTCGGTTTGACGAACTGGGTACAGATTACCGCACGGAGTTCCTTGCCGGGCTGACCACGTTTATTACCATGTCTTATATCATCATTCTGAATCCAGCCATCCTCAGTGCAGCGGGCATGCCGAAGGGGGCCTCGATGGTGG
>Ga0209426_1002021_pt1 | contig 10281 bp, 10 predicted proteins | sample Deesub1362B_J571_FD_187697 | JGI IMG/M metagenome (GOLD analysis project Ga0209426, IMG submission 187697) | Deep oceanic, basalt-hosted subsurface ecosystem from Juan de Fuca Ridge flank, Pacific Ocean, CORK Borehole 1362B_J2.571 (SPAdes)... ...
ATAGAATTAGCTAATGGAGGAACATTGCTTTTAGATGAGATTGCTGATTTAAACCCTCAAAATCAGGCAAAACTATTATTATTTTTAGAAAGTGGAAAATTCTTCAGAATTGGAGGAACAAAGGAAATAAAAGCTGATGTAAGAGTGATTTCAGCTTCCAATAAGGATTTACATAAAGAGATAAAAGAAAAGAGATTTAGAGAAGATTTATATTACAGAATAAGCACTTTAGAATTACATATTCCTCCTCTTAGAGAAAGAAAAGAGGATATTCCTTTATTAATAGAATACTTTTTAGAGATAGAAAATAAAGAGAATAAAACAAATAAGACAATTTCTAAAGAAGCATTATTAAAACTCATGGGATATAATTTCCCAGGCAATATAAGAGAATTAGAAAATATAATAAGAAGAGCATTTACTTTATCAGAAGACAATTTAATAAGAGAAGAAAATATTCTCTTTCCTACAAGAGAAAGTAAAAAGAAAACAGAGAAAAAACCTCGTTACTCAATGGAGGAAATTTTAAATATCTTATTAAAACACAATGGAAACAAAACTAAGGCAGCTAAAGAATTAGGTATAAGTCGCAGACATATTTATCGTCTAATAAAATCTAAAAAATGAAATGTCACATTTTTTATTAATAATTATTTTTATATCAATAAGATAATTAATAATAATGTGACAAATGTCACATTATGTCACAGTCATACTTTGTTAACTTACTGAAATTAAATAGATTAGAATAAGGGATCAAGAAAAAGTGCGACATCCTACTCTTTGATTTCCATTTTCAAATTTCCAATTTTAAATGATATTTCTTTATATATCAATAACTTAAATTAATCCCCCAAATTTGGCACGAAATTTGCTCCAGTGAAGTTAGTATGTAAGTGATGAGAAAGAAAATAATTATGAAAGAAAGATACATCCTATGGAGGAGAAGAGCAACCTTCTAAAGGTAAATTGGATATTTTTAGAAGAGTCATATTAGTAAAGAAATAATGTGTGAGAAAGTGATACAAACTCCACTACAATATGTTTTCACTACAGAAAAAGGAAATAAATACATATATGATGCATGCACTAGCAATGTCTATCCTGTAAATGATAATGATTTGATAGTTATAAATTATTATTTAAAAGAAAAAAGCATTGATAAAGAAGTTCTTTTATCAAATCAATCATATAAAGAACTAGAGTATTCTATAGATAAAGTAACTAGATGGATTGAATATGATAAAGCCTTCTCCCCCTGTTTTAGGAAATTTGATTTTTTATCCGAAGAGGAATTCATTACTAAAATTGATAATGTCCAACAGTTAACTCTTGAGGTAACGCAAAGATGCAATTTACGTTGTAAATATTGCATTTACAGAGATAATTTTGATGGACATCGATCTCATGGAGATAAAGACATGGATTGGCGAATAGCTAAAAAATCCATTGATTATTTTGTCGAAAGAATAAATTCTCAAAATAGGATTCAACCTTATGACTTTCCATGTGCGTTGTCGTTTTATGGAGGCGAACCATTTATAAATTTTAGATTAATAGAAAAATGTGTAAATTATATTAGTGGATTAAAAATTAATGGAAAAATAAGATTTAACCTTACAACAAATGCGACTCTAATTGATAATGAAATAGCAAAATTTTTAATAGATAATGATTTTAGCTTATTAATAAGTTTAGATGGTCCAAAAAGTGAACATGACAAAAATCGAGTTTATAAAAACGGAGAAGGTACATTTGATATTGTTATTAGAAATGTTGAAAATTTATTTTATAGGGACGAGGAGTACTTTAGAAAAAATGTAAGCTTTAATGCTGTACATACATATAATACAGACTTAGAAAAAGTTTTTGAATTTTTTGAAAATTTAATATTGAAATATAATATGAAATTTAGCATAAGATTTGACTTAGATACAACTAATAAAAATGTATCTATTAAAACCCTTAGAAATCATTATACCAGATACCTTAAATTACGAGAAGAATATATTAAATTAAGTAAGAAAAAAGTTGATGAACACGCCAAATCAAATAGGCATTATATTTTAGATCAATTTTTCAAATTAGATTTTTTAAGATTAAAAAAGAGATGTTATCAAAACCCTTCAAACATTAAAATTACCGCAGGAGCATGTATCCCGGGTTCGCGAAGAATTTATGTAGATGTTTATGGGAATTTTCATATGTGCGAGAAAATAGATCATACTTTTAAAATCGGCGATTGGTGGAAAGGTGTAGATTACCAAAAAGTAAAGTCTATATGGCGAGAATTCCAAAAGGAAGTTCTCTCAAAGTGTAAAAATTGTATCAATCTTAGCACTTGCAATATTTGTATGGCAGCTGTTGGTAAAAAAGGAAAGTTTGTTACAGATGGACTTTGTGAAAATAATTGCAATGCATTCAAGAGGAATTTGAAAGACTTATTCAATATTCTTGAATGCAATCCAAAAGCTTTTGATAGAAAAATAAAGTTTGAAGATTTAATTTAAATAAAAATAAAATGGTAAAATGAAAAAATATTTTATATTAAATCATAATTGTTTTTGTGAAGTCGGAAAAAATGGAGCCGCTATCTATGCTACCGATGAGGAAAAGCTTTTTGGCTTAGACTTAATAATAGGAAATGTAATTAAAGAGTGTGAAAATGGAGTTAGTGTTGAAGAAGCAATAGCGAATTATCCTTCTGATAAAAAAAATGATATTCTTAATTACTTAAAAGAAATAGCAAATAATAATTTAGGTTTCTTTTGTGATAATTTTATTATTATTGAAAGATTAAAACCAAATTGGACTTTGGATAAAGTCGAGTCTTATATGCAATCATTTCAGATTTACACTTTTTGGGTAGAACTAACTAGAAAATGTAACTTTCAATGCATCCATTGTATTGAAAAGGATGGCAGTATTTCAAGATGTTCGTGCTCGAGTGAAAAAACAAATAATTCTGATGATGATCTAGTATCTATAATGACATGGAAAAAAATCATTTATGATGCAAAAATATTAGGCTGTAAAGAAATTATTTTCATCGGAGGAGAACCTTTTCTAAAAAGGAAGAAATTGATGACTCTCATAAATTATGCCAAGACACTAAAGATAGAAAATATTAAAGTGAAATCAAATCTATATTTACTTTCAGACGATTTAATAAAAGACTTAGGAGCATATAATGTTATTTTGGACTCCAATTTTTATAGTTATGAGGAAAGAATACACGACCAAATAACAGGTATAAAAGGAAGTTGGAGAAAATGGGTAAAGAGTTGTGAACAAGCATTAAAAAATAATTTATCGTTAAAGATAGTAATTGAAGTTTTGAAGCTCAATCAGGGACAAGTAGAAAACACCATCAAATTTCTTAAAGAATTAGGAATAAAAAACATTAAAATAAGTTTGGTTAAAAGCAATGATCAAAATATATGGCCAGATCAATTTTTGAATATGATTTATAAAACAGAAGAAATGCTCGGAGGTATATCAAAATCGCAATATTTTTTTAACAAAGAAAAAAATTCGTGTTGGTTTGGGAAAATTGCAGTTACAGTCAGAGGTCAAATAATACCCTGTGTAATGGCAAGAAATCATGTAATGGGAAATGTTTTTAAAATAAGGATTAAGGATATTATCCGCAGAAAAATTGTGAAAAAGTGGTGGATTCTGACCAAGGATAAAATCGAGAAATGCAAGGAATGCGAGTACCGATATGCATGTTTTGATTGTAGACCCATAGAAAGCAACGATAGCACTCTGTATGGAAATAACAGATTTTGCAAAATATATCAGAATCAAGAGAAATAAAAGGAGGTGATAAAAATATAAAATTAAACGATTAAAAATCATTTAAAAATTAAAATTAAAGGAGGTTCAAAAATGAAAAAATTAAAGTTATTCAAAAAAGGAAACAAATTTGAATCATTAGGGGTTAAATTTTTGGGGTCTGAAGGTTGCATGTGTGACCATGATGCATGTGATGCAAAATGTGGCTGTAGTGGAAATCCAAATAATTATTGTTGCAGTGCATGGGCAAAATCGGGAGAGGTCGATAAAGCAGTACTTGGTGTACCTCCGGAGCTATAGGAACAGTTTTTAAAAATATTTTTTTAAATATTTCTGAAAGAAAAAATGAAAAAACTAAAACAATTTAAGAAAAAGACAAATAAGTTCATATATGTAGACGTTAAATTTAAATCAGGAGATTGCCAGTGCGATCATGATACTTGCGAGACAAAATGTTATTTTAATTGCATTTGGTATTCCCATAATCAAACAGCATGGAACAAGGCAGGAGATGTTGATGCTGCAATTACTGCTGTGCCTCCTGCGGATTAATCTAAGCTTTAAAAATGTAATGAATATAGAAAAGGGGAATGGTATTTTCCCCTACTTTAAATAATTTTTACAGTGGAGGAAAGAATGAAGAAGTTAAAGACTTATATAAAAAAGGAACATGGACTAGAATTATTAGGCATTAAATTTATGGGAGGAAATTGCTTATGTGATTATGATGCATGCGCCTCAAAATGTGGAGGTTGGGACTGTTTATGGCATGGGTATGTTAATGATGCATGGGAGTCATCTCATAATGTTGATAGAGCGATTTTAGGGGTGCCACCTGCTGAGTGAATTTTGAATAGACCAGAAAATTAGAAGATCTTCCACTCTCCATACTATTTATTCCTTTATAGAAGAAAAAAAATGAAAAAATTAAGGATTTTCTTAAGAAAGGAAAATAAATTTGAATCATTGGGTATTAAATTTTATGAAAAATGTTTGTGTGATTTTGACGCTTGCGATGAAAATTGTAATTGTGGAAATCCAAAGAATTATGCTAGCAATGGATGGTCGAAAGCAATGGGCGTTGATTATGAAACTTTCTTGGAGCCCCCACAACAATAGGAGTAGGTATAATATTATGATTAGATAAATACAAAACGAAAATGGAGAACATTTTTTACATGTTTTAGAAATTAACATAAAATTTCGTAGGAGGAGAAATGAAAAAAATTACGCAATTCAAAAAAAGAAAAAATAAATTTGAATCACTCGGTGTTAAATTTATGTCTGGAAATTGCATATGTGATATAGAAGCATGTTATTCTAAATGTGAAGACGCATGTCAAGGTCAAAATATGGATATCGGCTTTAGTAATATGAGTTCAAAAAGCGCTGATGTTGGTAGTGCAATTAATGCAGTTCCTATGGACTAAAATTCGTATCACTCAAAACTATTTTGGCTTAAGTTGCAATAGAGAATCTTATTTTATGAAAGAAATCAAGAAGAAAGACATATTAAAAATAATATAAAATCAATAAAAAATGGAGGCGAATATGAAGTTAAGAAAATCAACAACTGTTTTTTTGAATCTAGTTCTAGTATTGTTAGTCATTTTTTTAGTAAAACTTTTAAGTGGTGTCCCAAAAGACATGGATATCAAAAGAGAAAAAAGGTACATAATAACTGGAGCAGTAGATGAAGAAATAAATAAAATCATAGCTGATATAGGAGTTGATAATTTTGAGAAGTTAGTAAAAGAATTTGCTCAAGCCGTGAATAAAAAAGACATAAATAAAGAAGAAGTCATTCTTAATTATTATGGTAAAAGAGGTTGGAAACTACATAGTCGCTACCGAGAGGGACGGTACATTTTTGAGCGTTGATTTTATTTTTATAAATAAAGCTTTTTGAAAAATTAATCTTCTTAATTAGATGAAAGTTGATAATTTCTTGCAAATTTTTACGATGTTCATTATTGCAATATGATTCAAAACACAATATGTCAAACGATAAAATACAATCTGTACTACGTTTAGGAAAGATTATTTATTTGGTTTGGAGGATAAGACCGGGCTATACAATATATCTTAGTTTTCTAAAAATTATTGAGGGGATTATTCCTACATTATATATTTGGAATATAAAACTAATTATAGATAACGTAGTTTACGGAATCGGAACAGGCTCAAGAACATTAAAAAAGATAACATATTATTTACTACTTCTTTTTGCAATTAAATTATTCTCAAACTTAATAAAATATACAACCAGCTATGTCCAAATGACCTTAGGAGATATAGTCTCTAATACTATAAATATGATGATAATGAAGAAATCTACTTCACTTGACCTTTATCATTTTGAACACCCTGAGTTTTATGACATGTTGACTCGAGCGCAACGGGAAGCCACATATAAACCTCTTGTAATAATTTCCACAATTTTTGATTTAGTAAGAAATGGAATTGCTATTTTTTCATTAATAGGGATTCTGTTTCTATTTCATTGGATGGCAGTTGTTTTTTTAATACTTGCTAACATACCTTACGCAATAATAAAACAAAAGTATTCCCGAAAGGAATATGATATTTTTTACAGTCAAACACAGGATTCACGGAAATTGTTCTATTTGAAAAATATTCTCATATCGAACTCATTCTTCAAAGAAATAAGGCTGTTTAATCTGGGACAATATTTGATTGAAAAATATAAGGAGACTTTCAAAAATATTTTTCAAGAGAAAAAGCATATGAATTTTACAAAAAACATCAATCTGTTTTTTGTTTCTCTTTTATCTTTAATAAGTTATATAAGTGTGTACTTTTATATTATTTATAGAACTATTATTCGCAGCATCTCGTTGGGTGATATGACTCTTTACTCAAGTGCTTTTTCTCAATGTCAGGATCAGTTCATCAACCTTTTAGTCGACATATCCACACTCTACCAAAATAGTCTGTTTATCAACAACCTTTTTGAGTTCCTCAATTTGAAACCGAAGATTGCCTCACCCGAATATCCTATGAAAATAAGTGACAATATTCAAGAAGGAATAACTTTTAAAAATGTTTCGTTTAAATATCCTGGAAGCAAAAAGTTTATTTTCACTAATTTGAATTTAAGAATAAGACCGAGTGAAAACATAGCTATAGTGGGTGACAATGGTGCTGGGAAAACCACTTTAATTAAATTATTATGCCGTTTTTATGATCCTGATAGTGGCGAAATTCTTTTAGATGGTATTAATATTAAAAATTTCGATGTCAAATCGTATCAAGAAAAGATAAGTGTTATATTCCAAGATTATGCTAAATTTAATTTAACAGCTCGAGAAAATATCGGAATTGGGTATATCAACGAAATTGAAAACACGACAAGAATACAAACTGCTGCAAAAAAAAGCGGTGCTGACCAAGTTATCAAAAAATTGCCTCATGGATACAATTCTATGTTAGGCCGCATTTTTGATGAAGGTTGTCAAATTTCAATTGGAGAATGGCAAAAGATTGCTATTGCCAGAGCATTAATGAATGATAGCAAAATACTGATTCTTGATGAACCAACGGCTTCACTGGATCCCAAAACAGAATATGAGATTTTTAAACGTTTCAAAGATCTTACAAAAAATAAAATTTCCATCTTAATATCTCATCGATTTTCAACCGTCTGTATGGCTGACCGAATTATTGTTTTAGAAGACGGTAGGATTATCGAGGAAGGTTCTCATAAAGAATTAATGAGACGAAGGGGAAAGTATGCTAAATTGTTTTTAATGCAAGCAGAGAAGTATTTCAACACTGATACAGGAAACCATAAAAAAGATGATATAAACACGCTCGCTATAGATGGTACAAATGAATCCATAAGATAGTCTTAAGAGTTATATGATTTGAATAAAAATATGCTTTAATAAGCAATAAAAATGGAGGGAAATAAATGAGAATTTTTTTAAGCCGAAATAATCAATACCACTATGAAAATATAAAGGTAAAAATTATTTCTTTTTTATTGGTCTTTTTAGTAACAACTTTAAGCACTCATCCAAATGAACAGATTGCATGGAAAGGAAAGATAAAAATAAAAAATGGCTGTAAAATAGTGGTAAATCCTCATGAGCCCCTTTGTGGTCAATTGAAATTAGAATTAAAAAAGGATTTGATTATCGGAAATCCAAAAGATAAAAATACTACTTTTTTTGGAGCAATCACAGTGAATGTAGACCAGAAGGGGAATATTTATATTCTTGATTGGGTAAATAAGCGAATTCAAAAGTTCGATAAAAATGGAAAATTTATTCAATCAATTGGCAGGGAAGGTCAGGGTCCTGGGGAATTTCAAAGTCCGGGACATTTTTTCTTAGTAAATGAATATGAAGATATTTTTATTTATGACTCTGGCAGGTATAAAATTCATCATTTTGATAAAAATGGAAGATTTATAAGGCCCTATCATTTATCTTTTCCCATTGAATCTTTCGCTCTTACTTCAGAAAATAATTTTCTCATTAACAGTCGAGTTTTTTCTCGAGAAGGTGGAGTTGAAGCCGTGCATCTCATAAATCAGAAAGGAAATGTCCTAAAAACAATAGCCACTTTTCCAAATGTAGAGCTTGAGGCATGGTTTGGACAAAAAGCTCGTTTCACAGCGGTTTTCCCTGAGCTTCATCTTTATCCTTTTAAAAAAGATTCAGCCATTTTTGGATATTCAGCAGAATACAAGATTTACAGAGTGGATTCAAAAGGAAATATTACCACAATTATTAAAAAAGAAGAGCCGAAGGAGAAAGTTTCCAGAAAAGAAAAGAATCAAGTTATAAATAATTTAATAAAGATGTATGGTCGCGGGAATAAAAGAAACGAACAAGATATTAGAAAGAGAACTTTCTTTTCCATCTATAAACCCTTTTTTGATAGGATTCTAACCGACGAAGACGGCTGTATTTTCGTAAGGCGATACAGAGTCCCATTCACTAAAGATAAAAATATCATATACGATTTCTTTAATGAAGAAGGTAAATATTTATATAAATTAGGAACAGACAAAGATATTCTGTTTATTAAAAATGGATATTTATACACTTCAGAATATGATAAAGAGGAAGAGTGTTTTAAATTAATAAGATACAAAATTAAGAATTGGAGCAGAATTAAAAAGAATTTAATTCCAAGTCAATAATAAAAAGCATGTTTTACAAAATAAAATATTCGTTTTTCACAAGTGAAGCAAAGGGAAATATTTTAAAAAGAATAGGCTGTTTATTAAATAAAAAAGATATCTTAATCCATGGTTTTGATAATTATTATAACTGGTTAGAATATGAGTCAGAGCATTTTATTTTTAAATATATCAAAGAAATTGAGTCTCTCTATAAACTTCAAGAATTGGTTCAAATATTTGAAAAATCATATGAGTCAATTTCTAAATTATTAAAAATTCAAGAAAAACCAATCTTTAAGATTTATCTAACTCCCAGCAGGCATTTTTGTTGTAACCATAAAATGATATCGCAAAATTGCTCTATTCTTTCTTTAAAATGTGCTATTATTATTTTAAATGAACCAATTGAAGTTCTAATAAAAAATATACGTCATGAACTCACTCATCTTCTTGCCTATTATTGGGATTTAAAGATTTATCATATTGAAATGTTGGAAGAAGGATTAGCCTGTTATTTGAGCGATCCTAAGGTTAATTATCATGAGGTATTCATAAATAAAATTGAAAAATGTATTAAAAATGGCATTTATTGTGACTTAACTTTATATATTCAAAGTTATTCGAGAACAGTAGACTATCACAAGGCTACTTCATTTGTGAAATATTTAATTGAGACATATGGGATTGAGAAATTTAAAGAATTATATATAAAAAGTGCTATTGAAAAAAGTGGAAGAAGATATTTCTTGAACGGGCAGATACTTTCTTGTTCATATTTATTTAATTTAATTGGGGATGTTTATCAAAAAAATCCTTTGGTAATACAAATAGAATGGCTTAAAGAGCTCGAGTATTACCTAAAAAAAGAGAAGTTGCAAATGTTTTAATAGACCTCATTTAAAGTCTCGTTAGTTTACACTATATGGCATATATTGTAGATTCTTCCTTAAAGACAAGCAAAAATGAAATAGATGTTCATAAAGTGACAGAGAATTACAAAGATAAAACCTCCATTATAATCTCGCATAAAATCTGGAATATTCCTGAATTGAAAGTATATTTTATGAGTAAGGGGAAAATTAAAAAATAAGTAACCATTTAAATTTATAAAATTATCAGAAAACACAGTGAAATATCTCATTTAAAATTCCAAGAAAGATAGTCTACAAGATATGCAAAAGTTCAAAAACATATTGGACTTCCTTGAGGGAAAAGGAAAGGATTAAAATTGCGTCAGATCTATCTTAGGAGTTATTTTCGTGGTTATAATTGGCTTATGAGGTATATACATGATGTAGAGAATCATCCTCAAAGGGATGTAATTGAAG
>Ga0209426_1002022_pt1 | contig 10276 bp, 14 predicted proteins | sample Deesub1362B_J571_FD_187697 | JGI IMG/M metagenome (GOLD analysis project Ga0209426, IMG submission 187697) | Deep oceanic, basalt-hosted subsurface ecosystem from Juan de Fuca Ridge flank, Pacific Ocean, CORK Borehole 1362B_J2.571 (SPAdes)... ...
GGCTCCAGAAGCCTTGGAACGTCCTCAGCGCTATGCTGCCCATCGGCATCCATCGTAACAACTATGTCCCCAGTAGCGTGCTTAAACCCCGTCCTTAAAGCCTCCAAATATCCCTCATTTTTACTATGGGAGATCACTTTTGCACCAGCATCCTTAGCAACCTTGGCAGTTTCATCGTAACTACCATCATCCACAACCAAAATTTCGCACTTAAACCTGCTTAACGCCTTGATAACCTCCCCTATAGTTTTCTCTTCATTGTATGCCGGAATAATCACTGTAATCCTCTTCTGTTTCCACATGATCCATCAGCATAATAACGTAACAATGTAATTTTGACTTTTCAACTATTTCACAATTATGTTCTTCTAGAAAAAGGTTCTAGATGAAAGTATTCATGAAGCTTATCTAGACAAGTATTCTAGAACATAGATAAAGCTTATATTTACTACTCTAAAATAGTAAAGAAAAATCCCATTCAGGATAGCGTAGCGCTGAGGTTTACCCTAAAAATGATGAGTAAGGATAACAGAACGGTAATAATCGGAATCGACGGCGTTCCCTATAATTTAATGAAAAACCTCTCTGACAAAGATGTTATGCCAAACTTTAAGGAACTCAGAAAAGAGGGCATATTCACCGAAATGAGCTCCTCCATTCCTGAAATTTCATCCGTATCATGGAGCTCAATAATCACCGGAAAAAACCCAGGCGAGCATGGAGTTTACGGATTCACCAGCCTAATCAAAGGAACATACACCCTTTCATTCTACCACTTCAAAAGCCTGAAAGCCCCAACATTCTGGCAGAGGGATATGTCCAAAAAATACGTTGTTGTCAATGTTCCTTCAACCTATCCAGCCCAAGAAATAAACGGCCTCCTAATATCCGGTTTTGTATCCCCCGACCTAGAAAAGGCAGTATATCCCCCCTCATTCCTCGAGAAACTAAAAAACTTGAATTACAAAATTGACATAGACTCTGAAAAAGGACACAAATCCCAAAGACTACTTTTTAAAGAACTATTTGAAACCCTAGAACTTCGAAGAAAAATCTTTGAGCTCCTCTGGGAAGAAATCCCCTGGAACATTTTCATGATAGTATTAACCGGAACCGACAGGTTAGGGCACTTCCTCTTGGACGCCTACGAAAACAAAAACCACGAATACCATAACGAATTCCTCAAATTCTTTAGCCAAATCGACGAATTTATCGGAGATATAAACAGCAAACTAAGGGAAAACGACTCCTTAATCATTCTATCCGACCACGGAATGGAAACAATCAAAACCAACGTCAACGTCAACACCTACCTCGCTAATGAAGGCTATTTAACGCTAGGAGACAACCCAAAAAAGGGATACAACAACATCCAAAACGGAACAAAAGCCTTCGCCCTAGAACCAGGCAGAATCTACATAAACAAAGCAGGAAAATACCCAAGAGGCTGCGTAAAAAAATGCGATGAAGATAAACTAATCGAAGAGCTAATCGACTTGTTTACTCATTTAAAGAGAAACGGCGAGAAAGTCATTAAAAAAGTATATAGAAAAGAAGAAATCTACCACGGTGCTTACGTAGAAGACGCTCCAGACCTCGTTTTGTTACCAAACTCCGGATATAACTTGAAAACAAGCTTATTCAAAAAAGAACTATTCGAAGAGGACTCATTCGCCGGGAAACACACCCAAGAGGACGCCTTCCTATATGTTAAGAATAGGGACAACCTCAGCATTGTTCCTGAAAAACCCTCAGTAGAGGATGTAACCACAATTCTGGACAAACTAAATTGAAGGAGAAAGGCATGAAGGCACATAATGCAGATAAAACCTGCTGGAACTGCCCAGCAGCAGTATTCAAGGGGAACGTTGACTTCAGGGCATGCGGCCAATCCAAAGAGGGCCTCAAGAAATTCAAAGAAGACAAACAAATCATGATAGAATGTGAGCGAAGACCCGAACTAGGGCATTTCGATCCATCCATCACATTTGAAGAATGCCCAGAATGGAAACTAACCGAATACGGCTACCTCTTAGAAAACATGAGAGTCATGATCCTTGGCATAGACGGCTACCTCGGATGGACCCTGGCACTAAAACTAGGAAGCTTAGGATGCGAAGTAAGCGGAGTAGACAATTTTTTCAGACGGAACTGCGTAAGGGAAAAGGGATCCCATAGCATAATTCCCATCGCAAGCATGGACGAAAGACTTCAAGTTGCTAAGGAGATACTTGGAATTGACATAAAATTCCGCAGGATCGACATACTCGACCGAGAAAGCCTCGGAAGATTCATGAAAGAAGTCAAACCAGAAGCAATAGTTCACTATGGAGAATGCCCCAGCGCACCCTACAGCATGGTGGACTGCGACCACGCCATAAAAGTCCAATACAACAACGTAATCGGCACTTTAGGCCTCCTATTCCTAATGAAAGAAATCGTCCCAGAATCCTGCCTGATAAAGCTGGGAACCCTAGGAGAATACGGAAGCCCTCTTACAGGAAGACCAATCTTCGAAGGCATATTCCCTAGCGACGCCGTGCTAATTTGGGACGGCAGAGAATGGAGCCTCGGAGGCGAACTAACACCAAGAGACCCAGTAAGCTTCTACCACGTAAGCAAAGTACAAGACACATTCAACATCTATGAAGCATGCAAATACTGGTGGCTCCGCTCATACGACGTCATGCAAGGAGTAATCTATGGAGTACACACAGAGCAAGTAGCAGCCGACAAGAGACTAAGAACAAGATTAGACATAGACGAATGGTTCGGAACAGTCATCAACCGCTTCGTCGCCCAAGCAGTCTTAGGAATGCCACTAACAGTCTACGGCGAAGGAGAACAAATAAGAGGATTCATCGCCCTAGAAGACGCCATGGAATGCATGGTAAGGCTAATATCCTCCCCACCAGAACCAGGCCAATACGACGTGGTCAACCAAGTTTCTGGACTATACAAAATAAGCGAATTAGCCGAAACAGTAGCAAAAGTCGCCAACGAAAAATTCGGAAGATCAATAAAAATCCAAAGACTAGAAAACCCAAGAGTCGAAGCAGACCTACATCCCCTTGAAGTCGTATCCCAAAAACTACCAAACAAATTCGGGTTCAGACCTAAAGTCAGCCTTGAAAAAGAGATCACCCGAATGTTCGAACTCCTAACCCAACCCGAAATCGAAGAAAGAATCAGAAAAGTATCACATACAATCATACCACAAACATGGTGGAGCGGAGAACATAAAGAACCAGAAGTCATAGAAATATACGTGCCAGGAACCAGAAAACTAGAAGGCTACCAACCGAGACTTATAACAGGCGAACTTGAAGAGCAAGAGCTGGAAAAAATCAAAGCAAAAATTGCAGTCAGTAGTTAAGAAAACTCGACAACATAGATGTTAGCCCTCAAAACAACGGACGGTAAAAGAAGATGGAGCTAACAGATAAAAATTTTGAAAAAGAAGTCTTAAAAGCAAACATCCCAGTCTTGGTAGATTTCTGGGCATCCTGGTGCCCACCCTGCAAAATGGTCGAACCCGTCCTCGACAAACTCGAAAAAGAATACGCAGGAAAAGTAAAAATAGCAAAAATAAACGTCGACCGAAACCCAATAACATCCTCAAAATACCAAATCAAAGGAGTACCCACCTTCATCCTCTTTCAAAACGCAAAAATAATAAAAAGAGAAGTAGGCGCAAAATCAGAAAAACAACTACGCCAAATGATCAACACAGCCCTAAAAATAGCAACTAACCCCTAAAAATACAGCAAGCAATAACGATAATGAAGAAAGAAACACAAAAATAATCCATTCACCCTCCCTCTTCTCCCCTTCCCAGCCCCCAACAGCACGAACATTCTCCGGCATAAAACAAGCTTATGGGGGGAGGGGGGTATCCAATTTACAAGAATGAATAAATCTTTTAGATTTTAATTTCATCCCTACAGATGCTAAATGTCAGCTAAAAACCCAAAATCAATATCCTCCCTTCATAACCAATTTAAATAAACCCTAACTAAACCCTACCGAGAGAAAAATGAACATACCAATTATCACCCTAGAAGCAGTTTCCCTAACAATAAGCATATTCCTGGCATATTTGGCGCTAAGAATGCTAAACATGCTCCAAGCTCTAACCCTACGAGGCGGAAAAATAAGCAAATCATGGACCTACATCCTCACGGGATACCTAAGCATCTCCGTAGGCCTAACAGCCCTCATACTTCAAAACCTCCTAGCACTTAGCTTCCTACACATAACCGGAACAACAACCATGACCCTGGGAGGAGCCTTCATCACAATCGGCATCTACCACGAATACCGAATCTGGAAAAACACCCTATCAAAATAAGACCCAAAACACCGCAATCCATAGAAAACCCAAGTTAAAGATACTTCCAAAGCCCAAAACTTATCTACATTTCTACCATAATATAATCACTCGTGAGCAAACTAGAGATAAAGAAGCATCTTCAAAACCTTGTGAAAACACTTGATTTGGATGTATTTTATACAGGAATTAAAGAGACGGGGAAAGAGAATTATACTCTAATTAAAAAATACATTAAAGAAACTTTAATTTCTGGAGGACTCTTAACCCTTATTACCTCTCTAACAGGTCATTTACCATATCTTGAAATTTTTGAAGATCGGAGGGACTTCCTCATATTCTCTTATGAGAGCGTTATACATTGGCATCAGCTGAACACAATTGGAAAAGTACCTCGTGGTATAGCTGTAACTTTGAACCCATATTGGTTCCCAATAAGTTACTTACTTGGGGAAGGTGTACAGCAATATACTCATAGTATGAAGGTTTATATAGCGCAACATGCCCTCAAAAACTCGCCTTATTACATGCTTCTAAGCCTCATCGGCTCACTCACAAAGGAAAAAATTAGAAAATACATAAAAAGAGGTGGATGACAAAACCGTTATTGCCCCCTTTTAGTCCTCCAACACAAAATTTTCCAAGAGAGTTCCTCCTCCACAAGAAGGAACGAAGGAAGAACGAATACAAAAGCTCTCAACAATCAAAATCGCAAAAATCCTTAAGCCTACAAACCCAAAAACATAGAAGAACCCTTAATAAGGTAGGAACAAAAGTAAACCTTTTTATCCCTCCAAAATTTACTACCTAATAGGTATACAAAATGAGTAAGTACACTACGGTCTCCACAAAAATCCCAAAAGAACTCAAAGAGAAAATGACTAAACTAGGAATAAAACCCTCCAAAATACTAAGAAAAGCAATAGAGGAAGAAATCAAAAAAAGAGAAATCCAAAAACTCAAAGAAAAAATAGAAGCCTTAAAACCCGTACTTGACAAAATAAAAACCGAAGAAATAGTGAAAAGCATAAGAGAAGACAGGGAAAACAGATGAAATATCTCTTTGACTCCTCCGCGATCTTTAACGCCATAAAACAAAACAAAATCGAAAAACTACTTGAGGGCTACACGTTAGACCTGTCCAGATACGAGCTCGGAAACGCCCTATGGAAAGAACACCGCCTATTCAAAAAAATAACCAAAGAACAACTCAAAAACCTCATCAAACTAATAAAAGACACCCTAAACCTGATGCAAACACTAAAAATAGAATGCCACGAAGAAAAAATCCTGGAAACCGCCTCAAAACTAAACCTAACATTCTATGACGCATCCTACGCCTACCTCGCCAAAACAAAAAACCTAACCCTAATAACCCAAGACAAAACACTCCAAAACAAAACAACCCCCCACATCAAAACCAAAAAACTCGAAAGCATATTCCCATAGCCGAAAACAAATAACCCTTAACCTTTACAACCGAACATCCTAACCCCTCAACTTCTTATATGAAACATAAAAGCAAAAAGTCAAAAAATATATATTGCCTTATTGCCATAAGTCCCATGAAAACCATGATAAGAGCAAAAATCGACGAAAAGATCGAGCGAAAGTTCAGAGAACTCGCCATGCGCAAGTTTGGATACGGCAAGGGCTCATTAGCCAAGGCCGCCGAAGAGGCAATCCTAAAATGGATATCCGAAACAGAAAAACAAGAAAAAATTTTTGAAGGAAACCCAGTAGACGCAATCGACGGCCTACTCTCAGACGTCAAAATAGACTCCGTAGAACTTCAACATAAACTAAGGGACCTGTGGCTGATAAAAATTGCAGAAAACATACCTCGTTGACACAAACGTCTTCCTAGAAGTTCTACTCTCACAAAAAAGGAAGAACGAATGCAAAAAACTCCTCAACAAAATGTACCAAGGAAAAATCAAAGGAATAGTAACCGACTTCACAATTCACTCAATAATGGTCCTAATGGACAATTTCAGAAAGCATAATGAACTAAAAACCTTCCTTTCAAGCCTCACAGCCTACAAGGAACTTCACATATATACTACCACACTCGCCGATGAAATTAAAGCACTTGAAGAAACCCAAAAAACACACTTAGACATAGATGACGCCCTACAATACGTAGCCGCCCTATCCGTCAACGCCGACGCAATAATATCCTACGACAAACATTTCGACAAATTAAAACTGCCAAGAAAAGAACCCAAAGAACTCGCAAAAACGAATACTAAAAATGAAGACACAACGAAAACCGTAAAAGAGGCTAAAGAATAAAAGATCGAGAGTAACACAAGCCATAGCCATACTCAAAGAATGCCTAAACGAACTAAGCAAGAGGGAAAAAATTGCAATCAGAGGTTTATGAACAAATAAACAGCATAGCCAACCACATGAAAAAAATAGAAGGAGTCATAGGCATAATCCTGTTCGGCAGCCATGCAAGAGGAGAACAAAACGAAGGAAGCGACATAGACCTCCTAATCATCTTCAAAAACAGAAAAACCCTCAACAAAAACCAAAAGAAAATATACCAAATAACAGCAAAAACCAACCTATTCATCCAAGCCATAAGCCTAACCCTAAACGAACTAAAAAACTCAACCCTACTCAAATCCGCACTAAGAGAAGGAAAAATATACCACGCAAAAAGGGAACTAAAAAACCTTTTCACCCCAATACATAAACCCTACGCCTTAATAACCTACAGCACAGCAAACCTCCCACCCAAAGAAAGAGTCACATTTACCCAAAAACTCGAAGGACGACGCATAGGCAAATACAAATACAACGGACTCCTACCCAAAACCGGCGGCTACAAAGTCGGAAAAGGAGCCCTAATGATCCCCCTCGAAAACCTGAAAAAAATAACAGACTACCTGGAAGAAAGAAAAGTCAACTACATCATAAGATACGTCTGGACCTAAACAAAACCGAGAAGAGCCAGTTATGCAAGATAACAAAAGAGGCGAAAACACAGCACTTTCATGAACTCACTTAAGGCCGGCATGCCACCTCGTTTTAAGGACTCCCCGCCCCAGAAGGTGGGAGTCCAATTTACAAGTATAATACCTTATAAATTAAACAAGAGAACAGAGAAAGAGACGGATGGTCCAAAATCTCCGAACTGGAAATCTTTATATCTTTGAATATCTAGATATTCTTGATAAACATGCACACCATCCTAGTCAAAAACGTTCCTGAACGCTTACTTAAGGAACTCAAAAAACTAAAAGTTGAGCTCGGCTGCAAAACCTGGGCAGAGCTCCTAGAATTACTTGTAAAGTTCAGCCCAAAAGAAACAGTATCACTAAGCAAGAGCGACATTGAAAACATCAGAAAGGGAATAAACGAATTTTTAGAACTTGGCAAAGCCGTATCAAAAAAATGGGTTGGCCCACCACAGGTACTCGAAGAATTTAGGAAGTCAAGACGCCATGAAAATAATTAGGCGTCTAATAACCCTAGACGCCAACATCCTCGTGGCAGCCCTAAAAAGGGACGAACCCCACAGCCAAACCTGCGTCGACCTATTAAACAAAATTCCAGACATGTTCATCCCAAGCGAACCAAGCATAATATATCAAGAAGTCTGCGGAACCCTCGCCAGAACAGTAGACCCCGACACAGCCAACCTCGCCAAAGAAAAACTCGACCACATAATCCACCCCCTACTCCTAGTCAACTGCGACAAAGACTTCTGCACATCAGCCTACCAGCTATGCCACGAATACAAAATCTACTCAATAGACGCATTATACCTCGCCGTAGCCCTACAAAAAGGAGCAATACTGGTATCCCTAGACAAAGAAGACTTCACAGACAGAGTTAAAGCCAAAAACCCCCCAATAGAAGTATACCACGTTACAGAAATCCCCTACTAACCCCATCAATCCTACCTGTGACAAGGAAACAAGCGGAAAACCTACCAACTCTCACGTTTTATACCCATTCCCCCAGAAGTTTCATTAACTGAAGCGGCTTCATAATTCCACTGCTCCTCAAACTTGAGCTAATGAAGAAGACCAACCTCGGAAAAGCAATCCTTTATGAAACAACAGAAAAAGGGAAGAGCTTCCTGAAAAACTACAATGAATTAAACACACTACTAAAACTACACTAAAACATCTTCAACCCAATACTACAAATCTAACCCTAATAACCTACAGCACATAGATTCGCCCCAAAAGGCAAAAGCCCGAATAGCTCTAACAGTGATAAGCGCCCACTCCATAACCTATTCTAATAGTTCCTTGTTGCATCTTGGGCAGCTCTTAAGCGTTTTAATTCTAGAACTTCCCCCAACATTTTCTATAATGGCCCAAGTGCTAGTCAAAACGTTTCCACAAGACCCGCAAACATAAACAGGCGTCAAACTTAACATTTCTACCCTCCTGTAAGCCCGATAACCAAGAAACCCCACAACAGCAATAGCCAAACCAAGCAAAACCAAACATGTCCTCAAAAAAGCCCAATAAGGAACAGCCCAATCCAAACTAAAAGTAAGATTATAACCATAAAGAGTATGGTTAATCAACCAATCAATCTGCAAAACCATAAAAACCGCAAAAACCAAAACTCCAATCACGAAAAGAAACGGAACAACCGCAACCATATTCCTCATCATAGTTTCACCCTTCTCCCTAAATAGCACACTAACTAAAATTTACATTTTTCCATTTCTGCAACGCAATAAGGAACCAATCAACGCATTTTAAAACAAGGAGCTTTCCAAGCTACTTGGAAACAAACTTGTTTCCTTCAATGAAAAATCTCAGCTCCTGCTCCAAGTCCCTTTTAACCCCAATCCGATGAGAAGACAAAACCCTAAATTTCTCCTTCTTTCCTTCAACAACAGTTAAACTGCTTTCTTCACGGGTTATATCCACACCGTTCAACTCCTTAGTTATCACCAAAGCCTTGGTCAGCTTTCCCGGACCACTAGTCAAGCTAAAAACATCATTGGTCCCCCTGTTCCTTTTCATATATTCCACCCCTTCCAAAGGCTCAATCGCCCTTACCAAAACAGCCCCAGCCCCATTCTCCTCATGAGCAACAAAGTTCAACAACCAGTTCCCATGAACCATATAAATCAAAGTTAACCCCGGCCTCCCATACATCAACCTAACACAAAACTTCGGCCTACCAGAATACGCCCTAGAAGCAGGATCATCCCTACCATAATATGCTTCAACCTCAACTATTCTACCCGACAATACCCTAGAATTGATCCTCCTCACCAAAACCTTCCCCAACAACTCCCTCGCCACAACAGCCGCATCCCTCTCATAGAAACCCCTTGAAAGCACCCTCACACCTAATTCCACCCAAAGGCTATCCGATCATAAAACCATAACAAAAGAAATAAGCTTTCAAACCCGCCCATAACACAGGCTTCATCCCTCCTTATATAACAGCACCTAACCATACAAGCACCTCAAAGCCCACATTAAAGAGATTTCAACCCATTTTCAAAGGAAAATTTCCTCCAACCTGTCAAAAAGTAAGCCAACAGTTCCCCAATTTACCAAGTTCCAATCTAAAAAGACTTGCAAAAAACCTATAAAAACAGCATTAAATGAACTAAAACATGTTTTTTCACCTTTTATGTCCAATAAAAAGCTTTAAATCCAAATACGCAACAAAAACGCTGTATTAGGTGAAAAAATGCAAAAAAAGAAGCTAATAATTCTGATCATCCTAACGTTGGCATTAACCCTCCTAAAAGCTGGCCACGCAGCGCCCGAAGAAATCACTTTAAGCCAATACAGCGGAACAGTGGGAACAAAAGTAACCGTCAATGGCACAGGCTTCGCTGCAAACGCTGTTGTATGGATCTACTGGGACTTCACCGACATCCTCAACGAAACCCAAACAGACATCAACGGAAACTTCACAGTAATAATCTATATCCCACAAGCTACCAAT
>Ga0209426_1002025_pt1 | contig 10263 bp, 19 predicted proteins | sample Deesub1362B_J571_FD_187697 | JGI IMG/M metagenome (GOLD analysis project Ga0209426, IMG submission 187697) | Deep oceanic, basalt-hosted subsurface ecosystem from Juan de Fuca Ridge flank, Pacific Ocean, CORK Borehole 1362B_J2.571 (SPAdes)... ...
GCTGCGAGTAGGGATTAGCAAAATTTTTATGACTCAGTGAGAATTGCTACACGAGCCGCCGTGGCTTAGCTGGCAGAGCGGGTGATTCGTAATCACCAGGTCGCGGGTTCAAATCCCGCCGGCGGCTCTGTTGAAATTACTTTTTTCCAGCATAGCTAAGTCCATTGAAGCGACAAAGATTGCAATTTCTCCAGCGATATCCCATAATGAGATCATGATGGCTGAAAAAGCCATACCTGTTTTCAGGAGGGGTCCAGCTTGAACATCGAGTATGTCAGAGACACCAAGGGTGGCATGAGAATCTATAGGTTCGATGGCATTCAGCTGTACACAAATCCAGGATCCACGCTTGAATCAATTTTACATCAGCTATCAGAACTCGACAGGCCATACTTCACGACGATGGACCTCGAAGGGGATCCGAAGCGAATCAGCGAAGCATTATCAGCATTATACAGGAAGGGAGCTCTTGCAAGAAGTAAGGGAATCATCAGCCTGAGAGGTAACGAGCGCTTTTACCTCTACTTCAGCCACAAGCTTGCGGAATTGCACGATCAGCTCGTTGAACAATTCCTTGCTGAAAACCTGCCTGACAGGATCGTGGACCTCTACGACAGAATAAAATACGAAAAGGAGATCCTGAGCAACTACGACATCAGAAGCGAGTATGGCAGCATAGATCTGACACCCCTCGAAAATTACGTAAGAAATGCCTTGCTGGCATCGAAACACATCAAATTTTACAAGGATCGCTATGTCGATGCGACATTCTACTACAGCCCCGAACTCAAAATCGATGCAGTAATAGAGGAGAGGCTCGAGTCATCAATCCAGAAGAGACATGAGGCAATGAAAAAAGGAAAAGAATTCGAGCAACAGCTATACAAAGCATTTTCATCACTCTTCGACACTCAAAGAATAACTATTCAGATCTTCGAATACAACACACAGGTGAGAAAACAGCTTCCAGGGGGCAAGCTACGCATTTTTGACATGGTTGCCTACGCTATGCCTGTCATAGAAATCAACGGCAAATGGAAACACCTCAAGTGGTTCCATGGTAGCATAACAATTGTTTTCGAATTCAAGTACAACTTCAAGGTTACGAAGGGCTTTCTCGCTGAATATTATTTGGATGTCAAGCAAGCCTATGGCGATCTTGCAATTCCAGCTGTTGTCGTGGATGGCAGTGTTTACGATTCAGCATGGGAGTTCTGCAGGCATCATGGCATCTGGCTGATTACAGGCTCCTCCTTAGATGTGCTCCTCAAAGCGGCTCCACCTTCACAGGCATCTCACCTGGAGGTGGAGCCATGCGAGTTTTGGACTATGTCGTGAGCGGAGTTAGTTTAGAGGACCTCGAAGAAACAGTGGTTGAAGAGATCCGCCGCTATGGCTCGAGGCTTGTAAGCCTCGAAGTGGAGCGCAGAGAGGACGGGATGTTTGACATAGAGGTCGAATACGAGGAGCCGGCTGTGGTTGTGGATGAGAGGTTTAGGCAGCTGATAAGGGGGCTCTGCAATGCCAACTAAATACAGGGCTGTTGAGGTTTTCAGACATGGTACAAGCGTCGCAGAAATTACCTGCAAGTACTACGAGCCTTCCAGCGAAGTAGATTCTGTCTGCAAGCATGCAGGGAAGAATTGCAAGAATAAAGAAAGTCTTAGATTTTTTGGAGATTTAGACAGTGTTCGCTGTTTTGCTAAGGAATTAAAGATTGCTTATACCTCGGAGCACGAGTGTCTGAGATGCGGTAAAAAGGCTGTAGTGGAAAACAGCACCTTCGAACCGGCTGGCTGGCTGTTGCGCTACGATGGTGTAAAGCTCTGCGATGAGTGCAGGAACAGGCAGGATGACATCGTTGAGTTTCTCAAGGAGATTGAGGAGGCAAGACTCGCCCTGGAATCTGCAATTGAGGTGCTCGACAACAGCAACATCCTGATCGGGAGGAGAAAGGCAATCAGGGGGCAGCTACAAGCACTGGCTGCAAAGCTAAAGCAAATGATCGAGGAGTGCAGAGAACGCAAACCTACAGAAGAAGAGCTCAGGGCTGAGATTGAGAAAATAAAGGCTATTGTTCTGATGGAGTGATGGCTATGTTTCTGGAGCCCCAATTTTACCTGGATGAGCATGAATATCTGACAAGTGAGCAAGAAGTTCAGCACTACGTTTGCCCACACTGTGGCTGTGAGTTCGAAGCAAGCGTTCCAGAGTGTCCGAGCTGCCTGAACGCCTTCTACGAGGAGGGATGACCATGGGCTGGCTGGACTATTATCGCCTCTTGGAAAAGTACAATGGAGATCTGAGCAAAGCAACTGAGGAAGAGCTCGAGGCAGCGGCAAGAGCAAACCCGAACGATCCAGCCACAGCAAGGAGAATGGCTAAGGAGGAATGGAGGAGGAATCATGGCTGAGAAGTTCTTCGATAGTTTACTCACAGCCTTGCATCCAACAATCATCGTTCATCCAATGCATGTCAACGAAGCGCTACCAGAGTGGCTTGTTAACGAGATCAGGACACAGAGGCTCATCGAGTTGCTGAGAAGAGAGATATGTGGCGAAGATGTTAAGGAAGTCAGTGATGCCGAGGTTGTCACCTACCTCTACACCGCTTCTCTCGCCGCCCCGTTAAGAACAGAATTTGCCAGAATCTACCTGTTCCTTGCAAAGAGGCTGCTCGGTGAGAGGGCCAAAGACATTGAAGCTCCCGAGCAACTCAGCGATTATGAGCTGGATTTGCTGAAGAGACTGAAGCGAGAACTCTACTCTGTAAGGGCTAAGCGTGAGAAGGAGACGGCTAAGCGAATAAGGGTGGTCTGAATGGCTGAGATAAAAGGAGTCTGCAACAATCCAAGGGGATACTACTTCGACACTCCGATTTACGACCTGGATCTGGAGCGTGAAGAGTGCGGGATGAGGAGCTGCAGATACTGCCCTCATTTTCTCAGCAAACAGGAGCTTGAGGGGGTCTGATCATGCAGGAGAATGGCTTCCCTGCAAACTGTCCGAGTTGCAAATACAGTGGTATCGCCAACATCAATGGCGATAAGCACGTTTGCCTGGCAACAGGTGAAATCGTTCTGATTGATGAGCTCCAGCAATGTCCCCTTGACACCGAACCATTGCAAAGAGAGCTGACACCAGAAGAAGTAAGAAAGTACGGTCTGTTGCTTGAAGAGGCTATTGAAATTCTCAAAAAGCTGAATGATGCAATCTCTACAATAAGGTATTCTTTTGATCGCAATGACCTCGAAGCGTTGCTGCACGGCAAAACAAAGCTTCCCAAGAAGACCATCAGGGCCGTTCTGGATGCAATCGATAAGGCGAGAACAGCAAACGAGAGACACGCCCTGAGGAAGTTCATCGCCTCCATGGGCGATGTCAGGTACAGAGATGTCGTGGTCGTGCTCGACGAGATCGAGAGGCTGAACAGAAGGTATTCTGAGGGGGTACAGCAATGATCTCCTGGATAAAGACTGGCAGACTCTACATAAGAGCTGATGACATAAAACAGTTCTACTTCCGCCCCACAGAGGACAGAAATGGCAGAAAGGGATACGAATTCTTTGCTATAACCGACGGAAAGAAGCCACGCCTTGGATTTTTCAGGCTTGATAACGAGAAACAGGCTGAGAAGGTAATAGAGCTGCTGATAAGGTGCATAAACTCTGGCAGCAACATCGTAGACTTCGAAAGAATCGTAGAAGAAGCCAAAATGAGGGCAGAGGTGGAAGCATGAACGTTAATGCAATTTGCGAAGCATCAATTCTCAAAACAGCCATAAAAGCCTTGAAAACACTCGTCAGTGAGGCGAGATTTCACTTCAATGATGGCAACGATGGCTTGCATGCACGGGCTGTCGATTATTCTAATGTTGCAATGGTAATCGTTGACATCCCATCAGATTCCTTCGAAGTCATCAAGGCAGATGGGGAAGTTGTGGGAGTGGACATAAACAGAATCGATGACATAACCAAATCAATAAAGGATAGGGAACTCCTTGAAATAATCTGCAGGGAAGGCAAAATCGAGTTTAAGAACAAAAATATCACCTACACTCTTTCAGCCATAGATCCATCAGCCATAAGAAAAGAACCCAAAATCCCGCAACTTGAACTTCCAGCAAAAATTGTCCTTGATGCAGGAGAATTCAAAAAAGCCATCCAGATGGTGGAAAAAATAAGTGATCAGGTTGTCTTCAGAAGCGATGACAGCGGTTTTTACATCGAAGCTGAAGGAGATGTTGACAAAATCACATTTCACATGGGCGATGCTGAGCTAACCGAATTCAACAGAGCTGAAGCAAGAAGCATGTTTGGTGTGGAATATCTCAAGGAATTCACAAAGATTGCCTCTTCTGGAGACTTGCTGACAATACGCCTCGGTACAAACTATCCTGTAAGGCTGCATTTTGAGCTTGAGGAAGGGGGCGTGAACGTGGAGTACATACTGGCTCCTCACATCGAAACGGAGTGATAGCTATGTACGTAACTCTCCGCAGCCTTGGAGTTGAAGATTCAATGAAAAAGAGAACGTTCAAAGCCAGGCTCAAAAACAACAGCAACGATGACGTCGATATCACCATCACTGTCAGGGCAGAAACAAAGGAAGATCTCAGAAAAGTTCTGAGAACGCTCAAGAAGGGCGCTGTTTTCGAGCTAAAGCTTGAGCCAGTCAGCAGCATAAACGAGCGCAGCCTCGATGATTTCGTTGAGATCGAGGAGGATTGAGCCATGTGCAACGCTTGTGGCTTCTATTGCTGCGCCTCCGACGCCTTCGAAAAATGTGGTTGCAATGACTGCCCGAATCCGGATTGCTGGGAGGATGAGGCTGATGTCTGAGCATACGATGATGTGCCCTGATTGCAATGTCGAATGCGAGCCATACACGGATGAGCGCTTCCCTAACAGGAAATTCGCCCGCTGCCCGAAATGTGGCGTAATCTGGATCGGGGGTCGGCAATGATCAAGGAGGTAATCGTAACAACTGTCGAAGCGATCCAGTGCAGATACCACGGATTGATCACGATTCAGATGTGCCAGAAATGCCCCTACTTCGGTGGCTATACGGGATTCAGGCAAATAAAGTGCAAAAGGGGCTGAGACAATGATAGAGGTGCTGATTCTAATTTTAATTTACTTATCAATTGGAGCATGGATAGGCCACGATGCAACAAAATGGTGGAGAAAACCAGCTGACAAGGCGATAATCCTCCTTCTTTCGATGGTTCTCTGGCTTCCAGTGCTGATTCTGGCTTTTGCTGAGGAATGGAGGGAGAGGAGGTATGAACAGGACAAAGATTGAGTGGTGCAATTACACGTGGAATCCTGTAGTAGGCTGCAATCACTGGCAAAACCTTTGCTCAGTAGGAAACGTATGCTATGCCAGGAAACAAGCAAGAAGGCAGAAGAACAGATGTAAGCTATGCTACGAATTCAGACCACATCTACATCCTGAAAGACTCCAGGAGCCTTATAAGGTAAAGAAACCGGCCAAGATCTTTGTTTGCTCGATGGCCGATCTGTTTGGCGATTGGGTACCTGCAGGGTGGATCCAGGAAGTCATCAAGGTTGCTGAAAAGAATCCTCATCACACTTTCCAATTTTTGACAAAGAATCCATCCAGATACAAAGAATTCAAATTCCCTGAAAACTGCTGGCTCGGCACCACAGTTAACTCTCAATCCGATGTCTACAGGATCCTCCAGCTGGTAGAAAACGCTGACAGGAACATCAAGTTCGTCAGCTTCGAACCTCTCTACGGAGAAATCAGAATGCTTTTCCCGGATCCCGACCACGTGGTTGACTGGATAATCATCGGAGCTCAGACAAACCCCTGGAAATTACCCAAACCAGAGTGGGTTCGTAACCTGATCGATCAGGCGAGAAGCATAGGGGCTGCTGTTTTCCTGAAGGACAATCTCCGCTGGCCCGAAAAAATCCAGGAATTCCCGGAGGCGAGAAAATGAAGGTGAGAGTCTATCTCCACGGTGCTTTCATGTATGAAATGGATTGCCCAAAATACGAGCCATATTCTAATAGAGATCAAGTTTGCAGATTTTTCCCATTAGAGCCATACCATGAACCTAAAGGAGAACTTTGTACAGAAGAACCGAATTATTCCGGGTATCTATGCTATGGTTCCAAAGAGGTGAACCATGAAGGAGAACTAATGGATTGCTACAGATGCGCATCGAGATATGCATGTAAAGACTTCGAAAATGGCAGAACGGAAATTTGCAGCGAGTTTGAGAGAGAATGGCACAAAGAGGATGGTGAACCAATCCAGCAAGGAGCGAGGGGCTGGAGTTATTTCTACGGTTTCAAAAAGAACATGGGAGAAGACGTTCACGAAGCACACCCAGCACTCTACAGCTACGAACTCGCTGAGGCTGTTCTGAGAGAACTCGGTTTTCCGGAGGTGGTTTTCCGGAGGTGAAACCGTGAAACCAATCTCACTGCGTAGGTTCAAGCAGCTCAAGAGAACACTGAACGAGATATACAGCCTCATCCCCTCGTTTGAATGCAAGGAAGGCTGCCATGAATGCTGCGGACCAACAAAGTGGAGCCTTGCTGAGTGGCTCGTCATTAGAGAATATCTCAGGGAGCATGGCAGACATGAGCTTTTTGCAAAGAGCTTCTGGGATAAATGCCCATACTTGCAGGATGGCAAATGCTCGATCTACGAAGTAAGGCCCCTTATCTGCAGGCTATTCGGAGTGGTTGACGATAAACTTCTGAGATGTCCATACGTCCCAGCAAAGAAGTACGTTTCAAAGGAGTTCGTCTTAAAGCTGAAAGAGGCTGTTGTAAGGATTTCCAGTGATTTGCTCAGCCACAGGAAAATCACAGCGGAAACCAGGCAGTTTGTGGAAGAATTAAAGAGGTGTGGCTGATGAAGATCCTTCGCCTCACCCCAATTTTCTTGGACATTGAAACAACAGGCCTGTCACCAATTCAAACAGAAAAGGCACAGGAATGTGAGATCGTAGCCATAGGAATCGGTAGAGGCCGCTATTATATCCACGAGGCCACAGAGCACTACGATCTTGAAGTTGAAATTTTATCGAGAGATCAGTACGATGAAGAAGACATAATCCTCAAAGCCCTCTACAATCTCATCAGCGGGGACTCAAACTGCATAATTGGCTACAACATAAGCTTCGACTTGCCATTCTTAACTGCCAGATACCTGAAGCACGGATACGATTCTTCATTCGTTACACGGCTGAGAGAGCTCTACCGTGTTGATCTAATGTACGTTGTAACCCGATATCTCCTTCCAAACAGCAGACACATCAAACTTAAGGACATCGCAGCGTTCTTGGATCTCCCCTATGATGACGGGATCTCAGGAGCTGATATTCCCAAGCTCTTTGAGGAGGGGAACTTCGAAGCAATCAAACAGCATTGTCAGAGAGACATAGAAACGATTTATCGCCTCTTTTTCAAATTAAAGGACCTCTGCAAGCACAACATCCGGCGCCGCTACAACCTCGATCTTGCAATTGAGTTCGAGGGTGAGTAGCCATGGGAGTCGATGTTGTCTGGATCTGCTGGACCTGCAGAACATACCACTGCCCCGGATGGAGCGACGTGCTAACTGGCGAGATAGAGGAACAGATTAACAATGGAAAAGACCTCGTTGATTTCCTCAGAGAGCTCGCAACAGACATTGCTCAGACATTTACCGAGTACCACAACGATTCTGCGAGACTTGTCAGTTTCTTGGATGACCTGGCAAACTGGCTCGAAAAGCACAGAGGACACAGAGTGTACCTGACGAACGATCACAATCCGAATGCTCCTTGGGAGGAGCTGGAGAGAGAGGTGTAGGCAGTGAAGGCAATTGAACTCATCCTCGACAAAATCAACGAAAGAGATTCAGCATACAAGCAAACCTGGAAGCAAATTCCCCTTGAGGATCTGATTGCGATGGCTCGAGTGAAAACCTACAGATCCTCAACAATGCTTCAAACTGGGTGTAAAGAGAAGCTGCTTGACGACCTCATCGATGGTGCTGCCTATTTCATTTTTGCCATCGAGAGAGTCCTGGAGCAAGATGAGGTAAAAATAACCTTGCCAGAGCCTTCAGATTGGCTCGAGGCTGGGAACATCTACTACTTCATTGATGAGAGAAACGACCTCATTTACATTAAGCACAAAGCCGATCCTCCAGGCTTTAAGCGCAGGCTAATGTATTCAAAGGTAAAGAAGCTGTTTGACTCGCTTCCAGAACGATCTACAGTAAAGGATTTGCTCAGACAGGCAGAGGAGATGAGCTTCAAGATTTCTGATGCCACTGCAAGATATCTGATGCACGTATTCTCTGCACACTTCGATGCTCGGCTGATGAAGGCGGCGAAAAGGGGCTCTGAAATGATACTGGTAAAACGTTACATCGAACCTTCAGAAATTCCAGAGCCACCAGAGCCAAAATCAGAAGCTCCAGCAAAGTTGAATAATGAGGAGAAAGAAGAAGCAAAAGAGCAAACCAAAAAGCGTGGCAGAAAACCGATTTACGATTCTCCGGATATTGTCTGGATTTCTCACCGCTATTTCCAGTATGCTATCCACGACAACAGATTGCTGATACAGATTACGAACAAGGAAGGCAAGAGAACGTGGTCAAGGAGCTACGACTACGAGAAGATAAAGCAACTCTTCAAGAAATTGCCTGACGAAGCATATGCCGAGGATGTCGTTAAAGCTGCAGGAGAACTTGGGCTCAACATCGACAGGAAAGTTGCATCATCATTTCTCATGCCAATTTTCGCCAGCTATGTCGACTTCGATGCCGAACTGGCAAGAGAGGGCAGAAAGCTCAAGCTTGTCAAGCAAACTTTCTCGCTCTCGGATGACATAAGGATGAGGCTCAAACAGGAGAGGGAGCTGATAGGAAACATCTACGATGGAACATGACAGGGATACAGGTCTACATATCCGAGAAGGAGAAGAAGCTGATTCTTAAGGCCCTGAACCAGTTAACACTAAGCGAGAAAGAGCAGAAAATAAAGGAGAACATTGTCAGGAAGCTGACGAGATACGATTAATGGTGCTATGACCATCAGAGATCGCATTGCCTCGCTTCTCCAGGAAAAACCAAGAACTGTTGAAGAACTATCTAAACTTACTGGTTACTCCGAACCAGCAATCAAGTGGCATCTCTTATCTTTACCGGTCGAGGAGAGGATCATCAACAACACAATCTACATTTTTTTGGTTGACAATAGGGTTGACAGGGCTGGAAGTAGTCCCCATCATCATAGGTTGACAAAAGCATCTCTATCTGAGCAATCTACCGCCTCCATTTGTAAAACGGAGCAATCGTATCATGGGTTATCATATCAAATCTCAAAGCAAAACCAAGAAAACAGCAAAAAGAAGCCTAAAAATGCCAATTCTAATGTTAACCATGCAGTTGACAAAACCCAACATGGGTGGTTGACAAAACCGTTAGATCTTACAGATATATCCCTTCTCGAGTCACTCCCACAAAGGGCAAAGGCAATACTAAAGCTATTATATGAAGGTAAAACACAGGCTCAAATAGCCCGCTTACTCAGAATTACAAGGCAGGCAGTCAACAAATGGGTCAGGAAGTTCATAAAATGGGGATTAGTCAGAGAGAAATTCTCACATTGGGGATTGAACAAGACAAGAGACAAGCTGTATGAGGTGAGGAAAGCGGTTGTAGCATTCATAAAATCACATTGTCAACCACGCAACAACGGGGATGTTAGCTCCCCGCAGAGGCCTCCTTTCTACATGCATCGCTTGCAGCTGGCTTATCACATTGTCAACCAGAGTCAACCTTTCTCAACCGATTGTCAATCATACCTCAAATCCTATTCACCAAAGGGCTGGACAGGACACATCTACCTGATTTCTGTGGATGACATACCAATCCGGATCCGGGCACTCCCCTACAAGGTTATAGCCGAGCTGATGGAGGATGTCAAATTCACTGATCTCTCAGCAGAGGAGGCTGCTGCAAAAACGATCGAATATCTCAACAGAGCTGTAGAAATCTGGCTCAGAGAACAGGAAATAAAGGGAGTGGAAATAGAGCTCGACAAGCCTTACCTCCTCAGCCCACCAGAATGGGCTTTTAAGTCAAAACTCATCCAGGACATCATGTATAGTCCTGAAATTTTTGACCTTATAAACCCTACTCATTCCCCCAACACCTCATCGAAAAGCTTTGAAGCAACACCCACCCTCACCTCTACCGGCAACCTGCTCCAGAAGGCATCTTCAGGAGT
>Ga0209426_1002027_pt1 | contig 10249 bp, 12 predicted proteins | sample Deesub1362B_J571_FD_187697 | JGI IMG/M metagenome (GOLD analysis project Ga0209426, IMG submission 187697) | Deep oceanic, basalt-hosted subsurface ecosystem from Juan de Fuca Ridge flank, Pacific Ocean, CORK Borehole 1362B_J2.571 (SPAdes)... ...
TTCAGGTTTGTTCCCTGTAGAAACGTATTTGGCTATGTATCTTTTTGTAGGGAGTTATATGGGTTTGTTATTTAGAGTATTGAGATGTTAGAATTGGTATTTTGTTGGTAATTTTGTAAGCACCCTAATAACTCTAAAATAGGCTGCTGAAGGTTTGAAAATGTATTTTAGATGACAGAATTATCTTAGCCTCAATAGAGGAATCCTAAGATTTTCAAAGTCTCTGTCATTCCCAGCAACAAGCTCATCCTGCTTAATAATAGCAGTTGCAGCAGCGAAGGCATCTGCAAGGGGAATCGCATATTCTGCTTTTATTTTACCAGCTTCTCTCCATATTTCATCATCTAAAACAGGCACGAATTCAATCCCATAAGCTTTGAGATTCTGAACCTTTTCATCCGCTATTTCTGGATTTTTGCGATAGAGAATGTAGTAAAACTCTGTCAGATTGACGACATTCATAAATCCCTTCTCTTCTCCTTTTTGAATTTTTATTAGGAGCTTCTCAACATTATCTGCTCCCTCTTCCCCAAAATAGAAAATCAGAATTGCTTCTGTGTCAAATACCACCATATTTTTTCATAGACCTCTCTTTTTCTCTATCCTCTCTCCTCACTTCGTCTATTAGCTCTTTTACTGTCTTTCCTTCAAAGATATCTTTTAAAGACCCTTTCTCCTTTGAGATGTCTGGGACAGGTTTGAATATTATGCCGTCTTCTGCTTCAACAACAATTGCTCTATCCGTAAAGCCAAATTTCTCCCTGAGATGTTTCGGTATTGTTGCCTGTCCTTTTTTTGTTATTTTTACTACCTCGCTCATTTGTAATACTATTTGATTTAGCATTACTTAAATTTTCTGGTATTGATTAACTGAATTTTAATAAATTTCAAACTTTCAAAGCTTGATACTGGGAGAATAAACTCCATCACCAAGGCTTTTAGGTTCTCTTCAACATAGCTGGTAACTCCAATTTAAATCAATAATTTACAATCCATCCAAGAACTGTAAATAAGCTTATCTTTGAATCTAACTTCTAATAAGCGCTCATTGACCCATTTCTAATATTATTCTGCAGTGCTCGTGCACGGGGTGGTTGGGGTGGGTGTAGTATATTTTCATCTGACAGAGCTTAAAGTAATTCTCTTATCTTACCCATATCTCTTAAGAGATCCAAAAGTTGGAAGTTTAAGAATATTGAAGAGCTTACAAAACGAGCTTAAAGCTTGTGAAAATACTGTGATTGATGGAATTGAAGATGGAAAATCCAATAAGAGAAAGTTAAATTCATTTCACCAGCATCCTATTAACCTCTCCCTCAGCCATTTGCATTGAAATCTTCTCTTCAAATTCCCTTAGCATAACAACCAGTGGATGTTTGAGATTTGTCCTGTACAGCTTGGCTCTGCCTATTTTTCTTGTGACCTCAACTATTCCATTATCTTCAATATCTTTAAAATACTTGTAGAAGGTCTGTTTACTCATACCTAAAGCCTCGATAATCTCTTTTTTCATAAAATCAAAAGGGATTATCAATGAAAAAGTCTATTATTCTTAATTTTGGAGAATCACCAAGCATTTTTAGTAAGATCGATTTCTCCTTTGTATAGAGTTCTTCTGGCATATTATTAGATATTGTTTAGAAGAAATTGTTGGGGTGCAAGATACCTTCCTGCAGATACTCTTGTGAGATGGTTGAGCAGGAAGGTAAAGAGGGATGGAAAAAGAGTTGAGAGAATGATAAAAGAGCTTGTTAATGATAGATACCTTATTCTCCACAAAAAAGGCGAAACGGTGTCGTTGAATCCGGCAAAGAGTGAGGAGATAAAAGAAAAGGTTTTGAAAATGTATCTTGGATAACAGAATTATCTTAGCCTCAATATAGGAATCACTCTGTAATTTACTACGGCAGTAGATACTCTTCCAAAACTCTGGGAAGAATTTATAGGAAATTTTTAATTTGTAATTCGGTGAGAAGGGTTACTCAGCTTTGCTGACTAGCAATTCTTTTATCTTTTAAACAAACCAATAACTGTGGAACTAATCGATGCAATAATGGGCAGGAGAAGTATACGGAAGTATCAGGACAGGGATGTAGAGGATGACAAAGTGCTGAAAATGCTTGATGCTGCAAGATGGGCACCAACAGCAGGTAACACTCAGACACAGGAAATGTATGCAGCTTACAGGGGAGAGGTGTAACTCTTTACGCAATTCAGGATACTTCAGCAGCAACTCAGAACATGCTCCTGAGAGCCTATGATCTTGGTCTGGGGACATGCTGGGTTGGAGCGTTTGATGAAACAGAAGTATGATAGAAATATGAATCTTTTTCAAATAAATCCAAATCGTGTGGAAAAACTGACGCAGATTGTTTCAAACCTGAATTATCATCCAGTATCTTTTGATTCACCCGAATTTGATGTATTTACTGGCTGAAGAGCGCAGAGCAGAATAACACACTTTTTTACTGCAGATAAACTTAAAGAAAACAAAAATCAGGTTTTGGGAGGCCAGTTCTTTTCCAGCCATCCTTTTATTCTTCCCGAATCTGTAGGACCTACAAAAACCCTCAGTCCAGTTTCATCCTCAATTGCACCCTGTAATCGAGCGGCAAGCCCCGGAATAACCAGATTCTTATGATTTAATTTATCAAGCACTTTCGTTTGCTCAAGAAGTTCTTTTACTTTGCCTGCTGTGAACTGCCCTCCAGCAACACTCACCTCCACACCGAGACCACCTGTGTCCATGACAAGTAGCCAGGATTTTATTTCAGCACTTGTGAGGTCACTCTCTACTGTGTAGTAAGTTAATGCGAAGTTTGTTGTTATGAAGAGTGGCGAGTCTTTGTCAGGACTGTTAATCTCTTTCAACCCCGACTCGACCTGAACGGGTGTTCTCGGGTCTGTGTAGATGTTCGCTCTCAGGGTTATGGTGGGTATTACAGAGTAGGGTTCAAGACTTCTGAGAATCATGATGTCGCCATATTTTACAATGAACGTACTCGCTATCACCGTCTCCCAAAAAGTTTTGCTTACATCATCGGCATCAATTAGCCATGCGGAAATTGGAGTAACCATCAGTGGAAATGCCAGATCCTTATCTTCTGATATTGCCGTTCTTCTGAGCTGAATGATTCTCTCATAGGTGCTCCTTAATCCATCCCCTGCAGGCTCTGTGACCGGGTCAAGTACGATATCACTGACGCCATTCTCTCTGAAAGTCACAGCTAAACTTTTGAGTTTGTCAAGGTTTCTCTCTCTTATTGTTACGGGAACGGAGAAGTCTTTGGCAAGTCTCAGAAATTCTTTCCAGTTTTCCTGAGTTGCTGCGTAAATCAGGGGGCGCTCGCCAGCGACCTCCTTCAAAGCCTCTTCCATACAATCTGCGTTCAGAGACACCAGAACCACTGGTTTTCCATATCCTTTAACCTTCTTAACAGCTTCTCTGAACTTTTTAGGGTCGTTAGAAGTGCATCTGACTGCAATACCATCGAGAGTAAGATGTCTGCCAACGTAGAACTTCTTGAATTCAACCACTCTGCTACATCTCTCATCGATCTCTTTTGAATCCATTGTATCCCATACATCGTAAAAGAAGGCTGTAGGATTGAAGTATGTGAGGTCATGCCTGTGCAGAACATCCTCTCCTCCTATCTTCAATCCATTTTTTCCAATTGCCACTTCTTTGATTTCAGGAGACGTAAGCTCAATCAATTCGTCAAGTTTCTTTTTAACTGCTGCCTTCTCTTTTGCATCTTTGACGAGAGGGGTACACTCTAGAGGATTCGCACTTCTATCAATTATGTGTGCGGCAAAGCTCATACAGGTATCGTAACCGCACTCCTTGCAGTTTGTTTGAGGCAGGTACTTGTATATTTCAAGAGGACTTTTCAGCTTCATTTTATCCCCTCCATTGTAATCCACTCATCCACGTCCTTAACAGCTTCTTTAACCATCCCGCCGAGAGTACCCATGAACTCTTTCAGTGCAGCAACTGCTCCGGGATGCATCATCATGAAGAAATCAACACCTGCAAGTGATAGTGTAAGACCGGTAACAAGCTCCCATAAAGGCCCTCGGAGCTCTCTTGCACCCCATGGTGAGTCCTCCTCGATCGGTGAATCTTTCATCCACGCCTCTCTTGCACCCCAAGCATTTGTTGTTCCACTCGAGATGGGAAATGCAAGGTCTGCATCTCCTTTCAAACCACTCAATCTGATTCTTTCCATGTTGGTGAAAGCATAGTCAAGCCCGTATCCGAGAGCTGCTGTTGTCGGGTCCATAATTATGCTCTCAGGTGGTAGCTTTGCCCTCTTGAGCAGATACCTGTTCAAAGTTTTCTGATTATTTATGTCCATCTGAGTCCATGAAAGAACAACATGTCCGTACTTTTTTGCTGCCTCTGCAATCCTCTCCCAGTCCATGTCGAGTGTTGCCGATGCAAGAAGCATCCTCTCCCCCTCTGCAACCTCTGCAGCCTTCTCAAGAACTACAGGGTCCTTCTCTCTATTCCCGCTTCCCCCTACCACGAGTGGGACATCTACAGCCTGCAAAACATCCTCGATTACTTTAACAGCCTCACCTGCTGGAGTGTCTTCGATGAGAGGGTCTGTGCTAACTAAATGAATGGTAATTGCATCCGCGCCAAACTCCTTAACAGCTTTTTTTGCCCACTCAGCCGGGCTCTCCATTACATCCTCATAATGCTCTTTGACAGCTTTTGGTAGAGGAATACTCATGTCGAACACGTCGATTGAAACTGCTGGAAGATTTTTTTGAGGCGTGTCAAAGAGGTAGAAAGGAGAGCCCCTTTCTCCTCCAAGCTTAACAACTGATTTTCTAGTTCCACCATCACCCTTCTTTGCACCGAGTATTACCTCCTGAATCTCTCCGGGGTATTCCACCTTTGCAGCTTTGAATTTAGTCTCAATTAGCTTCAATTCTTTTTTAACAGGTATTTCAGGTGTCACAAACGCCTCAGCTTGAGTTGGTAACTGCACAGGATAACCCAGAAGTTGAGATGCCCGTGCAAGATGAAGGGTAGCCATTCCAAGCTCCTGACCTAAGGCGGAAAGTATTCCATGAGATGTTGAGGTATCAATCTCAATCTCAAGATCACCCTCGATTTTAACACCTTCTAAACTCTCCACATTGAATTTTTTCAAGAGTTCCAGAAATTCTTCAATGGTCATTTATACCACCAATCCCCTTAAAAATTTCTCTGAAATGATTATTTAATTCAGTATCCTCAAGTAATTTAGTTATCGGCTCCCCTCTGAAATCAAGTTCCAGTATCTTCTCAGAATAGGGGATATTGCCGAGAAAAATTATTCCTTCTTTTTCAGCAAACTGCTTTATTGCATTACCTTCTCCGTTTGAGTTGACTTTATTCCCGACAAGATAAATATTTTTAAAATTTAATTTCAATTCCTCTGTTGAATCTATAATCCTTTTTGCAGTTGCAAGACCTTTTTTTGAAGTATCAGTCACTATAAGGATGTAATCTGCATTCTCCACTGTCTTTCGACTGAACTGTTCCAGACCAGCCTCGCAATCCACCACAACAACGTCGTAATTTTTCATGAGTTTTCTCAGAACGCTTCGCAGCAAATTATTTACAAAACAGTAGCAACCCTCGCCTTCGGGCTTTCCCATGACGATCAAATCGAAGTGTTTGCTCTCATTCACGGCTTCACCATAAATTTTTCCCTCGAGCCACTGCTCCTTGGATATTGTTCCCATACTGTCTCTATTTTGCTGAAAAAGTTCTCGTATCTCTCCCAGAGTACTGTAGTCCTTAATTCCAACAGCTTCCGGTAAATTCGAGTCCGGATCAGCGTCAACAGCTAGAACTTTCCTATCTGTGGAAAAATGGTCTATGAGGAGGGCTGAGATGACAGTTTTGCCAGTCCCGCCTTTCCCCGTAACTGCGATGACTGCCATGTTCTTTCTTATTTCTCATCTTTTCTCTTGACTATAATTTTCTCGATATGGATACTTGCATTCTTAATAACCAGTTTTATTCCACCTGATTGTGGTATCATTGATATCTGAGGTATCGGTGCGACAGGCATCTCTGTAACCTTCGCCTCTGGTTGGGTAGCAGGGACTTCTTCTTTTATCTCTTCTACTTCCTTCTCTTCTACCCAGCCATCCGTAATTTTCTCCCCATCAACTTCCCTGACAACACCTGTGACAACAGGATGATTCTTGGCTTTCAGGAAGTCTTTGAGTTCCTCTATAACACTCACTTCTTTTTCGGTAGCAATCTTGTCTTTAACTCCATCAGTGATGTATTTCTCGATTCTCTCTTTCAGCTCAGAAGGCATCCATACAACTCTTCTCCATCCTCCATCAGCCTGAATGAATTTCTTGCTTCTGAAATAACTTATTCCAACTCCAAGAAATCCTGCAATCTGCTTTCCACCGCCCGTCTGACCTGCCATCGTCGAGAAGGTCAGTCCGTTAGGGGCTGGATTTGGATAACCTCTATGTAAAAAGCCTATTCCATCAACTTCAGGCATGTAAAAGCCAATAACCTCGAAACAACCACATGATGTGTGCGGGTAGTCAAAGAAACTGTGAAGTTTTACCTTATCAACTCCTCCTCCACTTTCATTCCTTGCAAATTCATCAATGCCAGTATATTCACCACCTATGGGATCAATAAGTTCACCTTTTGGTATTGCTTTGTTTGGACCTTCAGGATCGACCTTTGATGCAGCACGACCGTCAAACCATGTTATTGCTCCGCAGAGTGATGGCCTGTCCGGAGATATAACGCAGACATTTGCAGGAGCAAAGCTCTGGCAAAGGGTGCACGAATAAAATTCATCAACATCCTCATCATGCAGAGTCTCAACTCTTGCATCCCTTTCTTCATAGACTGGCATTGCGTACTCATCGAGCAACTTCTTTACAAGGTCGCCGTCTGTTATGTACAGTGCCTCTATCTTCTCTATAAATGGCATCTCGTTCTTAAAAAGCATCATTGTTGCCTGAGCAATCTGGTTGAGACTCTTGAGCCCTTTCTTCATCGCATCTTTGTTGATTCTTACCCAGATATCATACCTCTGGTTCAGGTGCATGTATCCCTCGATAAAGTTCTGAAAGTCGTGATTTCTCCTCTCCACAACGGGTTCAATGTCATTATCAAGTTGAGATCCTGCAATGTAGTAAATCATCGCATACGGATATGATTTACCCTCTTCAAGCCCATCAAGGTCATCTCCTACAAGTGTTGACTTCATGTCCTGTACATTTCTGGCAGGAAGGTTTATAATAAGCTCAAAACCAGTCTGTTTTGGTCCACCCAGTTCTACAAACATGTCTCCCTTTCTAACCCTCTCACCCTCATACATTGGCGAGATGTCGAATGGAAATTCCTGTTCATCTTTACTTTCCTTCTTTTTCGCCCTTTTGGGAATCTTAACTTTAGCTCGCTCTACCAATTATCACACCCCCTTAAAGTTCTTCAATAAACTCTTCAATCATTCTGTAGTGTTCCTCTTCTACAAGATTCGGGAAACTGTATGTTGCATGAGGCTGGTAAAATCTATCAATATTCAGGGTCATAATCTCTGAGAAATGTTTCAGTGCTGAGAGCATTCTTGACAGGAGGTATGGCTCAATACCGAGGTAGAGGACAACATCATAACCTCCCTTCTCATCGAATCCCATCCATTCCCTATCAAGCATATATTGAGTAACATGGTTTATTGTAAAAACTTTTGATTGAACATCGACATTATTCTCAATCAGGGGTTTGCTCGACGCCCCGGTTGCAATAATCGGTACTCCCTTATCATAAATCTTGACAGCATACCTGAGTAGCCTTGCGTCTCTGAGCAACCTCCCCCCTGTGATGAGTATGGGATTTTCTGCCCTCTTTGTAAGCGTCGCCATCACGTTTGGCTTGACAATTGTTGACCTCTCAATCTGAATGTCCGCTACATCAAAAGGTACTTCATATCTCATCAAACCACCTCATTTAACCACTGGTGTACTTTTCATAAATTTCTTCCACGATTGTAGGATTATAACCTGCATCGTAGCCTCTGATTGGACCCTCAATGATTTTTTTCTTATTCCAGTCAATCTTCCATCCATGTTCTTCTTCAAGAACCTTTAACAAATCTTCTCTGATTTTCAGAGGTAAGTCAGCCTCGGTTCTGATATAAAGATGCCAGTCGTCTGGTAAAGTTCCCAGATACTTCTCACTCAGCTCCAGATAATGAGTCATTTTTATCTGTCTGCCGAGATATGTGTCCGCAGGTCTAAGGCAGAGTCTTGCAAGCTGAACCATAGCTTCCTCCTTCGTTTCGGCAGCAAGCAATAATGCATCCGGACATGGCTCAATGTAAACTTTCTGCTTTGTTTTAACATCATAAGTCCACCACTTCTCTTTTTTCCAGATTTTGCCAATATATGCTCTACAATATTTGGATACGTGCGGACCGCCTACAACAGGAACTCCAAGTCTGTTAAAACCTGTTGCAATTGCTGCTGCCTTCTGGCTGTATGCACCCCAAGCCAGACCTACTGCACCGATTCTATTGAGTGCGTAATCGGCTATTTCAGTATAATTTGCTCTTAAAGGCTTAAGGGCAAAAATGTTAGCAATTTTGATTACCGCTGCACTTATGTGACTGTTTGCAACACAACTTCCAACATTTGCAATACAACCGGCATCAAACTTTCCGGGATATTTTTCATAGAGTGATTCTTCCTGCATACCGATATCCATTGCATGGCAGCCTGAGGTTACAACAATAAACTTCCTCTTGAGGAATTCTTCAAGTATCTCAGAAAGCTCCTCTCTCTCTTTTGGATAATTGGGACATCCCACTGCAGCAATAACACCCGGGATAGTTCCCATGACAATTGGCTGACCAACGTTTCTGATTTCCGTATCCTGAACAGCTCCTCTACCTGCTCTCATTTTGCCAGTTTTTGAAATAAGATTATCATAACTAACTTTCATTATTATATCCACGATCCTAATACTTCTCGGACATGCCTGCTCGCATTTACCACAAGCGATACATGAAGCTTCAATTTCTCTGAATCTTGTGAAGTCTCCCCTTTTTGCCTCGCTCATTGCTAAGTCAATTCGGAGGTTATGCGGGCATGAGAAAACACATTCTGGTTTATTCTTACACTGCAAACATCTGCTCGCCTCTAAAATCGCATCTTCTAATGTGTATCCGGTGGCTACTTCCTGAAAGTCTCGGATTCTCTCCTCAGGCTTTCTTTCAGGCATTGGTGTCTTGTATTTACGCATTTTATTCACCTCTGCAGCTCATTGCTATCTTTTCTTCTTTTTTATACATTGCAAGTCTCTTCATGAGTGAATCAAAGTCAACCTGATGTGCATCGAATTCAGGACCATCAACACATGCAAACTTTGTCTCACCACCAACATCCACTCTGCATCCTCCACACATCCCTGTACCATCAACCATTATCGGATTGAGGCTTGCAATTGTCTTGACTCTGAATGGAGCAGTTGTAAGAGCAACAAATTTCATCATAATTGCTGGACCCACAGTTACAACCTTCTTGATGTCTTTCCTCTTTTCGAGAATGTCCTTGAGAGGTTGTGTGACAACACCCTTTATTCCATACGAGCCATCGTCAGTAGTCACAATAAGTTCATCACTTATCTCCCTCATTCTATCTTCCCACATCAGTAAATCTTTTGTTCTTGCTCCGATAATTGAGATGACTTCATTTCCAAGCTGTTTTGCTTTTCTTGCAATCGGATAAATTGCTGCAATCCCGACCCCTCCACCGACGAAAATCATCGCACCCTCTTTTTCCTTGATATCGGATGCTTTGCCAAGTGGACCTATGAAGTGAGCAAGACTATCACCAGCTTTTAATTCACCAAGTCTCTTTGTGCTGTATCCTATCTCGAGAAAAACTATTGTTACCGTGCCCTTCTCTTTATCAAAATCTGCGATTGTGAGAGGTATTCTTTCGCTTTTCTCATCTACCATGACCACAACAAACTGACCAGCATCAGCTTTTCTTGCGACAAGCGGAGCCTCGACAACCATCTCCTTTGTTCTCTCACCTATTTCCTTGATATCAATAATCTTAAACATCCCGTTCACCTCGCAACAACCTGTCTATAGCTTCTGCTGCCCTCCTTCCAGCTCCCATTGCTGAAATGACAGTTGCAGCTCCAGTAGTAACATCACCACCTGCATAGACCCTCTCCCTCGAGGTTTTACCCTCAGTGTTG
>Ga0209426_1002032_pt1 | contig 10234 bp, 8 predicted proteins | sample Deesub1362B_J571_FD_187697 | JGI IMG/M metagenome (GOLD analysis project Ga0209426, IMG submission 187697) | Deep oceanic, basalt-hosted subsurface ecosystem from Juan de Fuca Ridge flank, Pacific Ocean, CORK Borehole 1362B_J2.571 (SPAdes)... ...
GCTACGGGGGATATAACACCAGCGGCGGGGTGGTGACGGTGCATGGAGGCTCCCTCACCGGTCGTGGAGGAGGTTCTACCTACGGCTTCCGCAACTATTATGGAACCGTGACCATTGAGGGCGCCACTCTCTCAGGGAAGAACGGCAGCAACAACTATGGCCTGCATAACCACCTATCCTCAACAGCAACGGCGACCCAGAGTGTGATCAAGGGAGGGACCAACGCCGTTTATAACGTCGGCGGCACCGTCACCCTGAGCAACTCCCGGCTGGTGGGCGGTGCGGTGTACGGCACAGTGACCTGCGTGGCCGTGTCGCGGGGCACTACCTTCAACGCCAGTGGTTGCCCGTAAGGAGGTCTGTTGATGAGAACGATCCACTTTCTGGCGTTGGCGCTGATCCTGCTGCTTCCCCTGGCCGTGGTCGGGGGGAGGGTGAGCGGGCTGGCACTGGACGGTGACAGCCTCCATCGGCCGCGAGAAGTGCTGGGCAGCGGGGCGTCGGCGGCCTCTGCCGAGGGGGTGAGCCTGCGGGGCACGCTGGGTCAACCGGTGGTGGGCGTCGTCTCTGCCGAGGAGGTCTCGCTGGGGCAGGGCTTTTGGCATGGCAGCGCGACAGGGCACCGTATCTACCTGCCGCTGATGATGAGGGATTCCCCCTGAGTCCTTCTGTTGATCCGCCCCGCCGTGAACAGGCGGGGCTGGCGGGAGATCGGCCTAGCCTTCAGACCGGTGCCAGGTCCGCCGAGGAGGGGTCTCACACCCGATGTCCGAACTCTAGCCGCATATGGCTCCCCGTCTGGCGGGTGACCTCATAACCGTACCGCCTGAGCAACTTGGCGAGCTTTTCGCCCGCCCAGTCCCGAGGCAGCTTCATACCGGCACAGCCTCCTCCTGGACGAGGCGCAACCAGACCATTGCCGGCCGCTCTTTCTCATCAAAGTGGCAGCGCACGGCATCCTGGACGGCTTCCTTCAACTCCTCCCACGTGTCGGCTTCGGTGAAGATGGCGTAACCCAATATGCTACAGCAAAGATCACTGACCTTCCGGCACGATGGCACTGCCCACCTCGTCTCCGTACAGGAGTTGGGCGGCCCGGCGTGGGCCGCCCAAAAAACACTCCAGGCTGGGGCGGTAGGATTCGAACCTACGATCACGGATCCAAAGTCCGTTGCCTTACCACTTGGCCACGCCCCAGTGTGTTTTTCGCCTGCGCGTTTTTATCTTATCACACCTTGCCGTTATCCGCAAGGGCGGCGTGTCAGCGGGCCAGGATTGAGATTCGCCGCAGAGGCGCAGAGGGCGCGGAGTTCTTGTCAGAGGGGATCGCTTTTGACAAACCGCCCCAGAAGTGGTAGAATCGAGTCGCACGCTGAACCGAACAACTTGCTTTGTGCAACGACGATGAACAGGAGGAGTAGGCCGGATCGGCCCTGGTGAACCGCCTTTCCGGCGGGTAGAGAGGGGGGTCATAGGCTGCAAGCCCCCTGCAGCGCTACCGGCCGAAGGTCGCCTGGGAGTCGGGGGGCCGAACCGAGGCTCCGGCTTCGGATAAGCCCCTCCGGGTCCGCCCGTTACAGCGGAGGCCCTTGGCCGTCCTCGACGGGCGAGGGCTAGCGAGGGCGCTGGCATTGCCAGCGAACCAGGGTGGTACCGCGGAAACGGCCCCTTCCGTCCCTGGACGGGAGGGGCGTTTGCGTATTCGGGAGGTGCGGTATGGCCTGGTGGGAGACTCTCTTCGACGACAGGTACCTGCGTCTCTGGGGTCCCTTGGCCTCGCCGGAGGCCACGGAGCAGCAGGTGGAGGGGATCATCGCCTACTTGAGACTTGAGCCAGGGGCCTCGATTCTTGACCTGGCTTGTGGTTATGGTCGGATCGCTATCCCGCTGGCCCAAAGGGGGTTCCGGGTGACAGGGCTGGACCTCAGTGAGACGTTGCTGGGGCAGGCCCGCGCAAACGGTGCTCAGGCCGGGGTCAGGGTGGAGTGGCACCAGGGAGATATGCGGGAGGTCCCATGGGTGGAGGCATTCGACGCGGTTGTCAACATCTTCTCATCCTTCGGCTACTTCGCCGATGAGGAGGAGAATCTGCGGGTGTTGGAAGGCGTGGCCCGGGCGCTGAAGCCCGGCGGCCGTTTCCTTATCGACGTGATCAACCGCGACTGGCGTGTTCGGCAGCCCCTGCAACGCTACTGGTTTGAGGCGGGCGACCTTCTGGTGCTGTCGGATCCCTGGCTGGACCCTGTCGAGGGGCGGGCAGGGGAGACCTGGCGCTGGCTGGAGGGTGGTCAGTGGCAGAGCCTGGAGTTCGACGTCCGGATCTACACCGCCACCGAACTGAAAGCGCTGATCGAAGCCGCTGGGCTGCGATGGGTCACCGCCTACGGCGGATGGGCAGGGGAGGACTTCGGCCCCCAGTCCCGTCGACTCATCGCTCTGGCGGAGAAACCCAAATGAGGTGAGGAGGGATGTTCCAAACCCGTGTTACCCAACTCCTGGGCATCGAGTATCCCATCGTCGGGGGCTGTATGATGCATATCTCCACCCCCGAGTTCGTCGCGGCCATCTCCAACGCGGGAGCCCTGGGGATGCTGGCCTCGGCGATGTATGAGACGCAGGAGGAATTCTGGGAAGCCGTCCGTCGGGTGAAATCCCTCACCGACAAGCCCTTCGGCGTCAACCTGAGCCTCTTCCCCGCCCTGCGCCCGATCGACAACGAACTCTACGTCGAGGTCATCCTGGAGGAGGGGGTGCCAGTGGTCGAGACCAGCGGCCACCGTCCGCCGGAGGATCTCCTGGCACGGCTGAAGGCAGCGGGGGTGGTCACGATGCACAAGTGTGTCAGCGTCCGCCACGCGCTGAGCGCGCAGCGGGCTGGGGTGGATCTGGTGACCGTCTTCGGCAGCGAGGGAGGCGGGCACATCGGCGAACTGGGACTCAGCACGCTGGTCCTGGTCCCCCTGGCCGCCGATGCCCTGGAGATCCCGGTCCTGGCCGCGGGCGGCATCGCCGACGGGCGAGGGTTCCTGGCCGCCCTGGTTCTGGGAGCGGAGGGGGTCACCATCGGCACCCGGCTCCTGCTCACCGAGGAGTGTCCGATCCACCCCGACCTGAAGCAAGCGCTGATCGAGGCCAGAGAGACGGACACCCTCCCCATCCTCGGCACTCTCCACAACACCCTCCGCGCCTGGCGGAACGAGGCCGCCCTGAAGGTGGCGGAGTTGGAACAACAAGGTGCCGACCTGTGGGAGATCCTCTCCGTCGCCGCGGGGACCAACACCCGGCGGATGCTGGAGGAGGGAGACGTGAACGGTGGGGTGCTGGCCTGCAGCCAGGGCGTGGGGCTGATGCGGGAGGTCAAGCCGGTGGCGGAGGTGATCCGGGGGATGGTGGAGGAGGCGCGAGAGATTTTGCGGCGATGGGGTGGGGCAACGAATGGGAGAACGAATTAACGAATCAGCGGATCGGCGAATCAACGAATCGCTCGGTCATCCAGTCACCTAGTCACCCAATCACCAGGTGGAGATATGCGGAGGAGGGAAGGGAATGACTGATCGACTTGTGAAGATCTACAAACCCCAGGACATCGAGGAACGGATCTACCGTTGGTGGGAGGAGCAGGGGTATTTTCGCCCGGAGACGATGGTGGAGAAAGGGATGGCTACCCGCGATGGCCCTCGCTTCTGCATCACGATGCCGCCGCCCAACGTGACCGGCGTGCTCCACCTGGGCCACGCGATGACGGCCGCGGTGGAGGATCTGATGACCCGCTACCACCGGATGCAGGGGTACGAGACCCTTTTCCTCCCCGGCACCGACCACGCCGGGATCGCCACGCAGAACGTGGTGGAGCGGGAACTGCGAAAGGAGGGCCTCACCCGGCACGACCTGGGGCGGGAGAAGTTCATCGAACGGTGCTGGGAGTGGGCCCACGAGCACCGGGCCCGCATCACCGAACAGCACAAGCGGCTCGGTGTCTCCTGCGACTGGACCCGGGACCGGTTCACCCTCGACCCGGGCCTCTCCCGCGCCGTCCGCACAGCTTTCGTCCACCTCTTCAAGAAGGGGCTCATCTATCGGGGGACCTATCTGGTCAACTGGTGCCCCCGTTGCACCAGCGCTATCTCCGACCTGGAGAACGTCCACCAGGAGGAGCAGGGGCACCTCTGGACCATCCGCTACCCCATCGTCGACGAAAACTGGTCCGGCCCGGCCGCCGAGTGGGGGAGCGGTCGCTGGGCGGAAGGGGCCACCCGCTTCATCGAGGTGGCGACCACGCGCCCTGAGACGTTGCTGGGCGACACCGCCGTGGCGGTCCACCCCGGTGACGAACGGTACAAGGACCTGGTGGGAAAGACGGCGGTGATCCCGGCGGTGGGACGTCCTGTCCCTATCATCGCCGACGAGGCAGTGGATCCCCAGTTCGGCACCGGCGCGGTCAAGGTGACCCCCGCTCACGACCCCGACGACTACGAGATCGGCCTGCGGCATGGCCTGGAGCAGGTCAACATCCTCACCGACACCGCCGAGATCAACGAGAACGGCGGCCCCTACGAGGGGCTGGACCGGTTCGAGTGCCGCTCTCGGATCGTGGCCGACTTGGAGAAAGAAGGGCTGCTGGTCCGCGTGGAGCCCCACACCCACGCCGTGGGCCACTGCCAGCGGTGCGACACCATCACCGAGCCCCGCATCTCCACCCAGTGGTTCGTCCGCATCGAGCCGCTGGCCGAAGCGGCCATCCAGGCGGTCCGCGACGGTCGCATCCGCATCGTACCACGCCGCTTCGAGAAGGTGTACTTCAACTGGCTGGAGAACATCCGGGATTGGTGCATCAGCCGCCAACTCTGGTGGGGGCATCGGATCCCGGTCTGGTACTGCGACGACTGCGGCGGGTTGACCAGCGAAGTGGAGGACCCCGCGGTCTGTGCCCACTGCGGTAGCCCTAACATCCACCAGGATGAGGATGTCCTGGACACCTGGTTCTCCTCCGGTCTCTGGCCCTTCTCCACCCTCGGCTGGCCGGATGAGACGGAGGATATGCGCCGCTTCTATCCCACCGACGTGCGGGAGACCGGCTACGACATCCTCTTCTTCTGGGTGGCGCGGGAGATCATGCTGGGTCTGGAGATGACCGGGCAGGCCCCCTTCTCGGTTGTGTACCTCCATGGCCTCATCCGCAACGAGAAGGGGCAGAAGATCAGCAAGTCGATGCCCAACGCCCACCTCTATGATCCGCTGAACATCATCGAGGAGTTCGGAGCCGACGCGCTTCGATACACGCTCCTTACCTCCTCCACGCCGGGCAACGATATGAACCTGGACCGGCGGCGGATCGAGGGGGCGCGGAACTTCGCCAACAAGATCTGGCAGGCGACCCGGTTCGCCCTCTCCGCCTGGGAGCGGGGACTGGGGAGCACCGACCTCTCGCCCGAGGAGTACCCGGAGCCGGAGCCAGGGTTGCCGGAACGGTGGATCGCCAGCCGGTTGGCCCGCCTCATCGCCGAGGTAACCGACCTGATCGAGCACTACCAGTACGGCGAGGCCGGGCGGCGGATCAAGGACTTCCTGTGGGGAGAGTTCTGCGACTGGTATCTGGAGATCTCCAAGATCGCCCTCTACGCCGACGGCGCTACCCCCACCTCGACCGCCACCCAGCAGTTGACGGTGCTGAACGTGTTGGAGCATAGCCTGCGCCTTCTGCATCCGTTTATGCCGTTTGTGACCGAGGAACTGTGGCAGGCGCTGCCGTTGCCGAAGGAGACCGAGGCTCTGATCCTTGCTCCCTGGCCCGATCCGAGCCGGTGGCAGGTGGACGAGGAGGCAGAGGAGCAGATGGACCTGCTGATGGGCCTCATCCGGTCCATCCGCAACGTCCGTGCCGAGTACGACGTGGAGCCGGGGAAGCGCATCCCTGCCCTGTTCTCCGCCGGTCCGTGGGCCAGCCTCCTGCGGGAACATCGGGACCTCCTGGCCGGGCTGGCCCGGATCGACCTGGAGCAGTTGACCATTGAGGAGACGATGGAGCCGCCAGAGCAGGCGGCCACGGTGGTCGTTGGCGACGTGGTAACGTATCTCCCGTTGGCCGGGTTGGTGGATCTGGAGGCGGAGCGGGAGCGGTTGTCTAAGCAGATCGCCGACGTAGAGGCCCGCATCGCCCGCAGCGAGGCGTTGCTGGCGGGGGAGTTCGCCCGGAAAGCCCCGCCCCACGTGGTTCAGCGGGAGCGGGAGAAACTGGCCGACCTTCAGGCCACGCGTAAGCAACTTCAGGAGCGGTTGAGCCGGTTGGGGTAGGGCCCCCGGTGCTTGCTCATGTTTCATCGAAGAGACCTTGTAGGAGGAGTGGGACGATGGATTTCCTGGCACGGTTGAAGAACGGTCCGGTGCTGGTGGCCGACGGCGCGATGGGGACGGTGCTTCAGGGGAAGGGGCTGCCTCCGGGGACGCCCGGGGAGGCCTGGGTGCTGGAGCAGCCGGAGCGGATCGCCGAGGTGCATCGGGCCTACATCGACGCCGGGGCCGAGTTGATCCTCACCTGCACCTTCGGCGGGACGCGGGCGCGGCTCTCCCGCGCCGGCCTGGCCGATCGGGTGGCCGAGATCAACCGGAGGGCGGCGGAGATCGCCCGGGAGGTCGCTGGCGACCGGGCCTTCGTCGCCGGCGACATCGGCCCGCTGGGAGAACTGCTGGCTCCCCTGGGAAAACGGACCTACGAGGAGGCGGTGGAGATCTTCGCCGAGCAGGCGGCAGCGCTGGCGGAGGCCGGGGTCGATGTGTTCTACATCGAGACGATGTCTGCCCTGGAGGAAGTGCGGGCCGCGGTGGAGGCGTGCCGCCGCGTCGCGCCGGACCTGCCGCTCACGGTCACCCTCTCCTTCGACACGAAGGGCCGCACCAGTATGGGGGTCCGCCCCGAGCAGGCAGCACAGGCGCTGCTGGAGTTGGGTGTGGACGGGCTGGGGGCCAACTGTGGTCGGAGCCTGGAGATGACGGAGGAGGCGGCGCGGAAGATACGAGAGGCCGCGCCGGATACCCCCCTCATCGTCAAGCCGAACGCCGGGATGCCCCGGATGGAAGGGGGGCAGGTGGTGTACGACGCGACGCCGGAGCAGATGGCCGAGTACGCCCGTCGCCTGGTGGACGAACTGGGGGTGCGGATCGTCGGCGGCTGTTGTGGCTCCACCCCGGAGCACGTGGCAGCGATCGCGAGGGCGGTGAGGTAGCGGGTCGGCGAGTCAGCGAGTCGGCAAACCTGCAAGTCACCGGGTGCAGCGCCAGACGCGGTACCGCTTGTCCTCCCAGGCCACCTCCACCTGGGGAAAGGCTTCTTGTAGCCAGGGTTCGTAGGGAAGGAACCGGTTGGCGACCAGGTAGAGCCGTCCACCGGCGCGGAGGAGCCGGGCGGCGGCCTCGATGAACCGACGGGCGATCGCCCGATCCACCTCCACGTCCACGTGGAAGGGTGGGTTGGTCGCCACTACGTCGAAGGAGCCGGGAGGGAGGTCCTCTCCGCAGTCGGACAGAAGGACCTCACCGTTGGTGATCCCGTTGGCCTCCAGCGTCCGCCGGGCTGCCTCCACCGCCCGCAGGTCGGCGTCCACCAGGACCACGCGGCCCTCCGGCGCGCGCCGCGCTGCCGCCACGCCCACCAGCCCGGTCCCGCACCCCAGGTCCAGCACCCGGTCCGCTGGGCCGATCTCCATCGCCTTGATAAGGGCCGCCGTCCCCGCGTCCAGCCGGTCCCAGGAGAAGACCCCCGGCTTTCCCACCACCGTCGTCTCCACCCCGCCCACGACGGCGGTGTGGGCCGTGTACGTCGGCTCCGGCAGGGGATGGTCTCGATCCGGCGGGCGGACCGCCATCGCCACGTGGTAGCCCTTCTTCCGGCGGATCACCCCGCACCGTCCGAAGACCGCCTGGGCGATGCGGACGGCGGTGCGGACCCCCGCGTCTCGGTGGGCGACGAGATAGAGGGTGCCACCGGGCCGGAGGACCGCCGCCGCGCCCTGAAGGAGTTCCTCCTGAACCGCCCGTTCGCGCGGCAGGTGGCAGAGGACTTTGTCGAAGGAGGCTGGTTCCAGGCCCGCGCAGCCGTCGGCGAGATGGACCTCACCGTTGTCGATCCGGTTGGCCTGGAGGGTCCGGCGGGCGCACTCCACCGCTGCTATGTTGCAATCGATCAGCACCGCCTCCCGGACCTCCAGCGCTGCCGCCGCGCCCATCACCCCGGTCCCGCACCCCAGGTCCAGCACCCGGTCCTCCGGCTCCAGCACCGCCGCCTCCAGCAGCGCGGCCGTGCCCGGGTTCAGCCGGTCCCACGACCATACCCCGGGCCATCCCACCACCGTCAGCCGATGTCCTCGTACCGTGGTCACGAAGCGATGTTCTTTCATCTTTCCTTAATTTCACCGCAGGGACACGGAGGGCACAGAGGCTTCTGAGAAGATTGTCGAGAAATCTCCGTGTCCTCTGTGTCTCTGTGGTTCACCCTACGGAATCAACCCCAGCCAACGGGCCACCGTCGCTCCTGCGCCGACCATATTGAGGCCGATAGGGAGCAGCAGGACCCCCATGCAGTTCATCCGGCGGGAGCCCCAGAGGACGGGGACCAGGCCGATGCCGGTGGCGACGCCGCAGATGAGCAGTCCACCCAGCCCGGCGCGCAGGGCGGAGGCTGGGGTCCCCCCGCCGATCCACTCCCCCGCCGCCGGGACCGCCGCCACGATGAGCAGGAGCAGGATCAGGGTCCCCAGGCTGATCCACCGGTAGTGGACCCGCGCCACCAACCGGATGGCCAGCCGGGTCAGTCCAAGCAGGAGGAAGAAGGAGAGCACCCCGGTCAGCACCACCGCGGCGACGGCCAGATAATATTCGTGGGGGGTGTAGGGGCGCCAGAGGGTGCTCACCATCCAGGCCATCCCACCCCGCGTGAGGTGGAGGCCCGGCACGAAGAAGAGCAGGAAGCCGCCGACGTAGTAGACCACCTTGGAGGCTCCCTGCGAGATGATGAACAGCCGGTCGTCCCGCTGGGCGGTGGCGTGCCCGGCGATGAAGCCGCCGATGCCGCCGGTCACCACCGGGAAGAAAGCGGCGAAGAGGCCGCCCAAGGCCCCGGCGAAGGTTCCCCGCAGCACCAGCCAGGGGGTGGCGTCCGCGCTCTTGGCGACGAACTGCTCCGGCAGTTCCACCCGCGCCAGCAGGTTCTGGAGGACCCAGGGGACGGCGAAGAGGCCGACGAAAGCCGGGAGGAGATTCTGGTAGGCGGAGGCCGGGGGGAGGATCGATCGGTACATCAGGACGAAGCCCAGGAGCCCGGAGAGGAGGAAGGTGACCAGCCCTGCCGCCAGGCTCTTCCAGCCGTCCCACCACCGCCGCCATCCGGGCGGTTGCCGGTCGGTCCCTTTGGGCCACTCCGAAAGGAGCATGTAGGCGATGACGGTCCAGAGGATCCAGTGGATATGCCGCTGGAGGATGGCCCGCAGCGCGGGGAACAGGTGGGGTGCGATGGGGGTCAGGAGGGCCAGGACGGCGACCCCGCCCAGTCCGCCGGCGCCAGTGAGGACCGCCGCCTCGTACCCCCGCCGCTGCATCAGGTATTTCTGCCCTGGGAGGACCACGAAGACGGTGGAGTCGTCCGGGGCGGAGAGGAAGATGCTGGGGATGGTGTTGAGGATGGCGTAGGAGGTGACCATTCCCAGGAACAGCATCGCCAGGTGTTCGGGGGGCAGGAACGGCCCCAGGGCCGCCGTGCCCAGGATGAGGAGACCGGCGACGTTGTAGATGTGCAGGGCGGGGACCAGGGAGAGGGCCGAGGCGACCAGCGCCCCTGCCACGGCAAAGAGGAGGCCGATGACGAAATCGACGGTGTTCACTTCCCTCACCTCGTTTTCACGTCTCGTGGCAGCACCGGCACCACTTCCAACCTCCCCCGGTACTCCTCCACGATCCCCATCGCGCGCACCCACGCGCCGGGGATCAATCGGTCCTGCTCGGGGACCCGCCGGTACACGTTGTCCCACAGCAGAAGTATCACCTCGCCGGTGCCGTCGTCGATCCAGACCCGCTGCCCGCCGGAGAACGGCTCGGTGCGGGCGATCGCCCCCTCCACCGCCACCCGCGTCCCCACGTCGTCGACGGTGAGGGAGCCGGTCTTCCGCAGGGGAGCCTCCGCCTGGCCTGGAGTGAGCACCTCCACGTCCACGCCGGAGGCGGGGACGACCTGCAGCGTCCCCTCGTA
>Ga0209426_1002033_pt1 | contig 10229 bp, 9 predicted proteins | sample Deesub1362B_J571_FD_187697 | JGI IMG/M metagenome (GOLD analysis project Ga0209426, IMG submission 187697) | Deep oceanic, basalt-hosted subsurface ecosystem from Juan de Fuca Ridge flank, Pacific Ocean, CORK Borehole 1362B_J2.571 (SPAdes)... ...
CTGACAGCTCACGGTAAAACTGTTCTGGCAGCACAGGCAGAGAACAGGGCATGAACAGCCCGCCGTTGCGCCCTGTTCCCCAAAAAAGAGCTTCGCGAAAAGAAACCACTTCCGTTTTGTCCAGGATATTATAGAATTTCATGACACACCCCTGCCCAGAATCGCGGGTCCCCTCGTGTTGATTTTCGAAACATAAACGGTTCCCCTAACCTGATACCTTTCAAAAGAACGAACCAAGGCCCGGCCAACCGCGCGGGCCGTTTGCAAGGTGGTAGAGAGTGCAAATACGGAAGGTCCGGATCCGGAGATCCCCGCGCCCAGCGCTCCCGCCTCCACGGCGGCTTTTTTGGCCTGTACAAACCCGGGAATGAGGCGGGCCCGAATCGGCTCCACAATCCTGTCCTGCAGCGAACGGGAAAGCAGATCATAATCTTCCCGCAGCAACGCCGCAATTAGAGCGGCCAGGTTCCCCCACTGTTCCACCGCTTCCTGAAGATCGATCCTTTGTCGGAGAATTCTGCGGGAGTGTGCTGTGGAGATTTGAATTTCCGGAGAAAAAACGGTGCAGATAAGCGACGGTGGAGCGCCGATGGGAACAACATCGAGAGGGAACCGGCTCCGCACAATGACAAATCCGCCAAGGAGGGCGGGTGCCACATTGTCCGCGTGGGCCGTTCCGCAGGCAGCGCGTTCGCCCTCCATGGCAAATGGAACCAGATCAGCGGAAGCGAACGGGCAGCCCAGAAGCCGGTTGGCCGCAAATACTGCGCCTGCTGCACTGGCCGCACTAGACCCCAGCCCGCTTTGAACCGGCATCTTTTTGTGAATCTCCAGTTCCAGCCCTCCCGAATATCCCATCGAGCGTACCATGGCCTGAAGGGCTGCTCCGGCCGCGTTCTGCTCGGGCTCTTTTGGAAGGCAACCGCCATCCCCTGTTATCCGCGTAATCCGGATTCCCGGCTCCTCTGCGCGCTTCAAAACAATCTCGTCCCCGGGTCTCTCCAGGGCAAATCCCAGAACGTCAAACCCGCACGAAACGTTAGCCACCGTCGCCGGTGAAAATACACGAATGGAACTTTTTTCGCTCATCGTTACGCCCATCTCTACCGGAATTTCACCCAGATTTGCACTGTTCGTCGCTTTTTCGGACGGCATTTTTTCGGGGCCCTTGCCGGATATGGACCGTCCGTGGACACTAGCAGCGGTCCCTCCGGCTCTATCCGAAGGACCACCTTTGCTTTTAACTGGCCCGCAACGTTTCCGCTGCTTCGCAAATTCGGCCAGTAGGTGCGCATTCCCGCCCGACTATTCAGGCACGGTGGTACGGCCCTTCAGATCAGCGGCCCGATGCCTCTTAGGTCTTCTTTACGCATCGTTGTTGTTTTCCAGCAGCTTGTCCGCTTTATGGGCCGACACCACAATCCCCTTAATCATTGCAGAACTGAATCCGTGGTGTTCCATTTCATTCAAGCCCGAGATGGTGCAACCTCTTGGCGTGGTAACTTTGTCAATCTCTTTTTCGGGATGCTGGCCGGAGCGAAGCAGCAGAGTGGCGGCCCCTCTGGCCGTTTGCGCCGCCATCAGCAGAGCCTCTTCACCGTGGAAGCCGATTTCGATGCCACCCTGGGAGGCGGCCCGGATAGCACGGAGGAAGAACGCCACGCCACAGGCACAAAGCGCCGTAGCTGGCGTCATGTATTCTTCGTCAATTTCCACCGTTTCGCCAACCAGGCGGAACAGTCGGACCACCCGGTGACGGATATTCTCGGGAAGACCGGGTGCACTAATACAGGTCATCGATTCCCTCACCGCCACCGCTGTATTGGGCATTGCGCGCACAATCCAGATCCCCTCGCCAACCAGCTGACGGATGGTGGCAATCGAAACGCCAGTCACCGTGGAGATAAGTACGTGTCTGCCCGGTTTCAGAGCCGGTGTAATCTGCTGGAGCAGTCCCTGCATCTGGCGCGGTCGCACCGCCACAATAACCATGGACGCTTCCCGCACCGCCCGAATGTTGTCAGAATGTACGGTGCACCCGAGCCGCCGCAGCGGCTCCAACGTTCCTACCTGCCGCCGCGTCACAATGACATCCCCGGCTGAAATGTCTCCCGACTGTACGAATCCGCGTGCCATGGCGCTTCCAATGTTCCCGCCACCAAGGATGGCAATTTTCCCTAACGTGCCAGCATCCGTCCCTTTTCGTGACCGCTCCACGGTTCACCCTCCTTATTTTGGACCATCCCTATTCGTATCACCTCCAGTATCGTCAACCGACTTGCCAAAACCCGGTATTCTCTTCCTCCTTGGTTTTTTCCTACCGTAAACACCAGAAATACTTTGTCCCAGATCCCACCGCTCAAGAAATAGGCAGTTGCAGTGAACCGTGCAGCAATACACGGATCGGTTCTGATTGCAGGGTATCAATACTCAGCGGTTGGTTTGAACCGGAACAAAGAAGGTCGAAAACTTATGGCGTCGATTCCGGTATACCGGATGTATGTATGGTTAGCTTCCCGCCCGTGGCGGGAATGTGGTAGGCTTATGCGGCGTCATTTCAGGAAATAACAGAATCATTTCATGCAACCCGTTCCCATCAAACCGTTTTCCGCAAAAAAATTTCACCTAAAAATAAAAGAAAAATGCCGGATGTCAAGCGATTTTTTCGCTCATCCGTTTTTTGGTAATTTAATCCGGTTGAATACCCCCCGGCGAACCGGTCTTCGCTTCCTCCGGCTTTCCGATGCCATCCTGAAGAGGTGACATTCAAATCGTTCCCCTGGCACCGGCGCCTGATGAAAACTGCTGGGTCCCAGCTAGCCGGCCACCAAAACGTCAACCCGGAGCGCTTTCCGTTTGCGCCGGTCAGGAAAACATCCGACGGTCCGGACCCGAATATTTATCCCGAGCGCAATACCTGCCTTTACGCCGCCCGGAGCCAGTTGCGGATGGGTTCCGTTGATTTCACCCGATGCATCCCCGCTTCCGCGAATCTCTGAAAGGCGGCATCGGCCTCTTTCGAATAATCCAGCACCCCCGGAACCACCACCGGCGAAGTACAGTCCTCCAGCAGGTAAACCTTTCCTGCCAGAGAAGGATCTTCTTTCTGGATCCAGGTCAGCAGATCCGAAACGGACCACGCCACACAGTGGCTTTTGGCCTGCCCGGCAATCAGCACGGCATCAAATTCCATGAGATGCCGAAACAGGGCTTCATTTTTGGGCACCAGTGGACGTCCTCCGGCATCTTCCTGCACTTCTGGGCCGAAAACCGAATAGAACTCCGTTAGAGGGTGATTCCCCTTCACATGATACACCGGCTGGCTGTATCGGCATACGGAGTGAAAGAAAACGGCTTCTTCCACAGCGGCCACAATGGCATGGCCCACGCCCCCCAGCATGGCATGATATGGCCAGATAGTCAGTTCGTACTTCCCCCCTTCCTTCAGGCGGCGCATATAGTGAAGCAGATGTTTCTGTCCATCTTCGGGACGGATGCCAAGGCTTTTGGCCACATGCGCGTTAAAACGCCACTTTCCCGATTCCACATCCTCAACGGTAACCAAGGTGTAGGGCTCCGGGTGTTCACCGTGGGCATTTACCAGAAATAGCGGGTGAAAGATCTGCAGCGGATAGTGCGTATCCATAGTCAGATGAATTTCAGTGAGATACCCCAGATTGCGGTAAATAAATTCACAAAGGCGGCGGTTATCATCCACAGCTCCGGTTCCCGATTTACCGCCGACAAATAGCTCAAAATCTGGTAAGCAAAACGTATTCTGGACATCAACACAGAAAAGCGCAATCCGAAAACTATCTTCCGCTGCCGGTGTAATTTTCTGCTCCTTCCGCCATGCATGAGCCGCCTGTGCCAGAGATTGATAAGGGACCCTGTATACCTGTCCTACCTTTTCCGGGTCATAATGGGACGGAAGCGGCCATTCACGCTCAAACATCCTTTCACCTCCCCGCTACTTTTCCTAGTCACATTTGCATTTGTTTGCTCCGAAAACAGGGCTCATCCCGTATTCCAATACAATGGGTCGCATTCTGCACCGGAAATTTTCTTCCCTCACTCTCCCTTGCACCAGGATCACTCCCTTTCCGAAACAGTCACATTCTTTGACCGGTATTTCCGCAATTCAGGGTTTTAAAAAACCGTGTGTTCCGCAACGCACATCGTAACACACATCGGGGTTTGGTGGGAAAGAAACGCGGAACATCCAGAGGAAGTTCCGGGAATATTTTCTTATTATCCATTATCATTCTGCATCTGAGAAAATCGGCATGGAGAACAATCAGCGGCTGATTATTTATGCTCACACCTTCCTGCATACAGCCTGCTGTCTGCAAACCGGCGATTTTCCAGGAAAAGATTCTTACTGTTATCCGACCTTCCACGGCAAAAATTTTGCAATTCTCCAGAATGGCTTTATCGGCGGCCGTGGGGAAGCTTTCTGGCTGGCCGCCCAGCTCAAAACAAATGAGATCCGAACCAGCATCTTCCACCGGATGCCGGTGGACAAATGCTCGCGGGACTTGACGGGTTCCCTCCGCCGCTTGCAGCGCACATCCCACAATTCCGGCAGTCTCATGCGGATGCAGTGACACTCAACGGTTCGCTCAAAAGTACGATCGTTTAAAAACCCGGCAATTGCGGTTTGCCGTCTATCCCTGCTTCCGGGACGCCTCCTTTTCACGTCGCGGGACGCCCGCCCCCACCGGTCTGCGGGGATTCGGGAACCGACCGCTCCGATTTTCGCGAAAGGTGGAGGAACAGGAAGACAAGTCCCATTACTATCAGCACACTGGGCCAGAGGATCTCAAGTTGCTTGTAAAAAATAAACAGGAGCAGAGCCAGTCCCGACAGCACCCCTCCCCAGACTAGGTGCGGCCGGTTGCGTTCGCCCGCAGCATATGTAACCAGAAATCCGATGCCGGGCGCCAGAACAAAAATGGGCCAGAGATAAACCATGTTTTCCCAGGTGGTAAAGGTACAAAAGAAAAACACGAGCCCGGTCAAAACCAGAATGACCGCAGGCATCAGAAAAGCCCGCTGGCCACCGCTGCCAAACGAAAAGCTCAGAAAGAGCACACCCACAACAACCGGAAACACTGGCCATAGTTTACTGAGCGCAACAGGATTCATCCCCAGATTGATAAGGAGCAAAACAACGCCCAGCAACAGTAAGGCCACTGCAATTACCAGATTTAAACGCCCCATGACAGACCTCCAGTTTGGGATGCTGCGCCCTCATAACAGGGCCCGCAGCGCATTCAAAAACCGGTCAATTTCTTCCACCGTATTGTAGTGAACTAGACTGGCCCGAAGAATTCCCGTCCGGCCAAAGCCTAGAAAATCCACAATCCGCCGGGCGTAAAAATCGCCGTGACCGACGGCAATTTTTTGCTCGACCAGGGCACGAGCAATCTCATCCGGATGCCGTTCTTGAACAGAGAACCCGACGACCGGCACACGCTTTCTTTCCGGGTCCGGTCGGTCTGGACCGTGCAGTAAAATCTGCGGCAGTTCGCGGAGTCCTTCCAGAAGCCTTTCAGCCAGACCATGTTCATGTTGGTTAATCTGCTCCATGACCCGGTACAGTTTCTGTGAAAGCGGCCAGTTTGAATCACCCAGCGAATGGTGCTCGAAAATTTGCAGCAGGTAATCCCGCACACCCAGCAGAGCGGCCGCTCCCTCCAGATTCGGGGTTCCCAGTTCGAATTTCAGCGGAATCTGATTTCCCAGAAAAAGATGATTAAGTGTAGGCATCCTCAACCAGATGTCTTCCTTGCCGTATATTGCGGCCATATGCGGCCCGAATGTTTTATAGGTAGAGAACACAAAAAAATCCACATCCCAAGCCTGCACGTTAACGGGCCGGTGCGGCATGGAAGCTACACCATCCACGTACACCATGGCTTCTGCCTCATGTGCCAGACGCGCAATTTCCGCCACCGGGTTTTCGTATCCCAGCACGTTGGAAATGTGCGGAAACGCCACGAGTACGGTCCGTTCAGTCAGCAGCCGCTCCAGCTCCTCCAGCTCCAGCCGGAAAGTTTCCCGGTTGACCGGCCAAAACTTCACTTTTAGGCCGAATTCTTCCAGGTAGAGCCAGGGCGTGATATTTGCTTCATGATCGCTCACAGTCACGATAATTTCGTCTCCCTCTCTCCAGAGCCGGACCAGGGCCTGGGCCATTAGCCGGTTTAGTGTGGTTGCAGAGGGTCCGAAAGCGATCTGCCGGGCAGCAGGCGCGTGAATCCATTCTGCCACAAATTGGCGTGCCTGTTCCAGCGTCTCCGTGGCTCTTTCCGAGTGCGGGTAACGGTAATGCGGCTGCACATTGGCCGTCCGGAAAAACTCTTCCACACGCCGCACCACCTGCACCGGTACCTGGGTTCCCCCGGCGTTTTCGAAAAGAATCCAGTCCGATTCAAGAGCCGGAAACTGCCGCCGAATAAATTCCAGATCCATTTTCTCCTCCGTTTCTCTCGAGTTGGTCGTTCCAAAATTAGAGATTTCACCTCACAAATACAAGGGAAAATCAGACCCGGGTCGGTCTCTGTCCTCGGTTCCCAAAGAAATACGCGCTTTCCTGGAAAATCAGGCCAGGCCAAGATTCTGGGATTCCCGGTCCCTTCCCGGCTGAGGCAAAGGCACCTCCATTGCAAAAAGCCCGTTACCATCCTTCACATAATCCGGTCGTTACGCCAGTTCCGCATCACAGCAAAAGCCCCCTCACCGGTGGTCCCGCCTCCGGTTATTTGTTCCTTCACTGGCAGGTACAGATTTTCGGGGATGCCGCTGCCACCGGCCAATTGGCTGCAAACATGTTCCCGGAAGTTTTTTGGTCCACAAATCCCGCCGAATGGCACAAAGAAACTCGGCGTCTCTTCAATAGCAAATTTCTTTTGTGAAATTGCGCAAGGAGCCGGCCCCTCGGCCGTTTTTGCCCCGCCGGTGTTACCACCTGCTGATGGGGAAAAAATGAGGGAATTCTCAAAAAAGACTTGACACGAGCCGTTCTGCTTCATAAATTTAGCGTCAAATTTTCCGGGACTTTTGAAATGATGAAACATTCTTTTCAAGAAAACGTCCGTACATCGGCTCCCTTCCCCATTCGGGAACGGACACCCATTGTGCGTTTTCCCCTCAACAGGATCCCCAAGGTCCGATTCAGGCGCTGAGCGCCGCCATTTTCCCTCTTAAAATTCAGGCTTAATAGCACGGGTGGGATTCTACACCCACAGCCCGGTCTTTATTTAATTAGCAGAAACAGGGAGGATACCAGCCATGGAAAAAGTAGTTCTGGCCTATAGTGGAGGATTAGACACATCGGTGATCCTGAAATGGCTCACAGAGAAGGGCTACGAGGTTATCTGTTTCGTTGGCAATGTTGGGCAAAAAGAGGATTTCCAAGAGGTGGAGGATAAGGCGTACCGGATCGGTGCATCCAGAGTTTATGTGGATGATCTTCGGGAAGAATTCATTACGGATTATATTTTCCCGGCTCTGCGGGCCAACGCCATGTACGAAGGCCGCTATCTATTGGGAACTGCCCTTGCACGCCCCCTTCTTGCCAAACGGCAGATCGAAATTGCCGAGGCTGAAAATGCAGATTTCGTCGCGCACGGCGCCACCGGAAAAGGAAATGACCAGGTCCGGTTTGAACTGGCCTACTATGCGCTGGATCCGTTCATCCAGGTTATCTCCCCATGGAAAGATCCGGAGTTCCTCACTGTGTTTAAAGGACGAACCGACATGCTACGCTACGCTCACGAAAAAGGAATTCCCGTAAAGGCATCCTCTGACAAACCCTACAGCGAAGACGAAAACCTGATGCACATCAGCCATGAAGCCGGTATCCTGGAGGACCCCGGGTTTCGCCCCCCGGAAAGTGTTTTTTCCCGTACACAGCCTCTATCGAGCACTCCTGACCGGGAAACGGTTCTGGAGATCCACTTTAAAGATGGATTTCCGGTTAAGGTGGTAAACCTCCAGGATGGCACCGTGAAAGAAACACCCCTGGATCTGTTTCTCTACTTGAACGAACTGGGTGAACTGCACGGGATCGGGCGGGTAGATATGGTAGAAAACCGGTTCATTGGCATCAAGTCGCGCGGAATTTACGAATCTCCGGGAGCCACCATTCTGTGGATCGCCCACCGGGACCTGGAAGGCATTGCCATGGATAAAGAAGTGATGCATTTGCGTGACATGCTCGCTCCCAAATTCGCCGAGCTGATTTACAACGGATTCTGGTTCTCGCCAGAGATGGACTTTTTGCTGAGCGCTATCGAAAAGAGTCAGGAAGCCATTGATGGGGCCGTCCGGCTGGCCCTGTTCAAGGGAAATGTGATGCCCATCGGACGGGAATCTCCCGTTTCGCTGTACGATCAAGAACTTTCCAGCATGGATGTGGAAGGCGGATTTGATGCCACCGATGCCCGCGGGTTCATCAACATCAATGCCATCCGCCTCAAAGCACACAGCATCGTCCTGCGCAAACGGTTTCCTTACAACTGGCGAAAACAGCTTACACGGAGGGCCAAATGAAACTCTGGAACGAATCGAAAAAAATGGACCCCACAGCAGAGCGATTTACGGTGGGGGAAGATTATCTTTTCGACCAGGAGCTTATCCCTTACGAATGTATGGCGACAGCCGCATATGCCGAAATGCTCCAGCGGCTCGGGCTGCTGACTGAAGAGGAACTTCGGGCGATCCTCAGAGCCCTGGATCAGCTGAGCCAGCTCCACGAAACAGGGACATTTCACATCCGTCCGGAACAGGAAGACTGCCACACGGCCGTAGAGGAATTCTTGACAGAGCAGCTGGGTGACGCTGGAAAGAAAATCCACACCGGGCGGTCCAGGAACGATCAGATCCAAACGGTCCTGCGTCTTTACTACCGGGATCATCTGCAGGAGCTGGAACAAAAATTACTGCACTGGGAAAAGGCCCTGGACCGGTTTATCCAGCAATACGGATCCATCCGTTTTCCGGGCTATACCCACACGCGGCCTGCCATGCCCTCCTCGTTTGCAATCTGGGCGGGAGCTTTCCGGGATTCCTCGAAAGACAACCGGGCAATGATCCAGGCCGTCCAAAACCTGCTGGATCAGTGCCCCCTAGGCACTGGAGCCGGCTACGGTGTGCCGCTGCCTCTGGACCGTGTTTTTCTCGCCCGGAAACTGGGTTTTGGGCGCGTTCAGGAAAACCCGCTCTACGTACAGAACAGCCGCGGAAAATTTGAAACTTTCATTCTCCATCTCCTCAGCATGATTCAGTTGGATGTGAACCGATTTGCCACGGATGTGATTTTCTTCTCCATGCCGGAAACCGGTTTCTTGGAACTGTCACCCCGCATTTGCACCGGAAGTTCCATCATGCCACACAAAAAGAATCCGGATGTGTTTGAAATTCTGCGCGGGATGAGCCACTCCGCGATGGCCGATCAGCTCCATTTGTGGAGTCTGATCAGCAACCTGATTTCCGGATACCACCGGGATTTCCAGCTCATTAAGCCCATTCTTTTCCGGCAGTTCCGGCAAACAAAAGAGATGCTTTCGGTTGCTATTCATGTGCTGCCGTCTATTCAGGTCAACAAATCCAGATGTCAGGCGGCCCTGACGGACGATCTCTTTTCGGTTCACCGCGTCCTAGAGCGTGTCAGGGCAGGCGTACCCTTCCGTGACGCTTACCGGGAAGAGGCCAGACGGTGGCAGCAGAAAGACACGGATCAGAACACCGGACCGGATTCATGATCAAAATGCAATCCGGGTCCCGCCATAGATGAACCGGATGTTCTGCATGGTCTTTGGAAAAGAAAGACGTTCTGCATCCGGGTGGAGGTGAATATGAAACAGCCACACCAGCAGATCAAGGCAGGTATTGTAGGAGGATCTGGTTACACGGGAATGGAGCTTCTTCGGCTGCTGAATAAGCACCCCTGCGTGGAGATAGTCTTTGCCACGTCGGAACAAAAGAAGGGTACCCCTTTGGTACCACAATTTCCTGAAGAAGAAAGCCAGCTACCGGACCGGTGGGTCTCAGTCCATGATCTCACATTCCCGGTCCAGGTCGATGTAGTTTTCCTGTGTTTGTCACACGGGCAATCTATGGATTGGGCTGCCCGCTTTTTGGAAAACGGCGTCCGCATAATCGATCTGAGTGCGGATTTCCGCTTCCCGAATCCCGAGATCTTCCGCCACTGGTACGGAATT
>Ga0209426_1002036_pt1 | contig 10226 bp, 5 predicted proteins | sample Deesub1362B_J571_FD_187697 | JGI IMG/M metagenome (GOLD analysis project Ga0209426, IMG submission 187697) | Deep oceanic, basalt-hosted subsurface ecosystem from Juan de Fuca Ridge flank, Pacific Ocean, CORK Borehole 1362B_J2.571 (SPAdes)... ...
CTTAGTCCTGTTTTCCTCACTTCACTAAGGTCTCTAAGGAAGTCAGCTGTCGATTTTATTAGTCCTTTACTTCCTCTCATTTCTTTAGAATATGTTATCCATGAGGGTACTGAGGCCACTAAAGCCGCTAATGTTGTTGCCACTAGAGCAGCTTTAGTTTCTTTTATTCCTATTATTCCCCTCAGTAAATCGCCTCCTCCCAGGGAATATAGAGTTAGAATGAAGACTATTATAGCAAATGGTAACATTAGTAGGAACACCATGTAGGGGCCTTTCTGTGTTATTGGTGTTTTGGGTTGAGAAACATGTATCATGAATAATACCATGATGCCCATTAAAGGTAATGCTATGAAGTTATATAGGATAGGTGTAGTTAGATCCATTTTAGGGATTCTTAGGGCTTCTCCAGTAGCCTCCGCCTGAGCCCCAGTGCTTAATGCACCTGTTACTGCGAAGAAAACAAATATTGTTATCGAAGCTATTACACCTAGGACTATATATACTTCTAGGAACCCTCCAAGCCTCTCAATTATCATTCGTAGTTCGTTCATCCTGCTAACGAATAGTTCCTGCGTCCTTATCTCTAGATAGTGTACTATGTCCCCTCCAGTGCGTAGCGTTGTTGTGTACCCTAGTAAGATATCTCTGAATTTTGTGCTGGGATGTCCCTTCACCACTCTTTCGACAGCGGTCAAAGGATCATCTCCAAAGTATTTCATACGCATCTTCATTCGATTCGCTTCCTCTTTGAGGTATTTGAATATTTTAAGCTCAGCTACCCTTTCAATGATATTATCTACACTTACTCCCCCTCTAGCCATAGTGGCTATATATGACATGAAGAAAGGAAGTTCATTCTCTACCATCATTTTTCTTGTTGATGCTATCATGTTAGGATACGAGAGTCCTATTGATACTGTGATGATAGGAATGATTATAGCAATAAGAGAACCTACTATCTTAGGGATTAAACCCATAGGATACGTGGCTACGAGGGTCAAGATAGGTATCGAAATCGTGCCGCCAACTAATAATGTAAGAAAGAGAACCCTTGATGTATATATTACAGGGTGTTCCGAAATACCTGCTTTTTTAATAGCTACATCTAGCTCAAGTTTCTTAGCTAAGTATTTTCCCCACGATTCAAATAGGGCCAATGATACAGCATCTAATGCTTCCTTAAGAGGTACACCCTTTTTCTTTTTCACGGGGGGTGTCAATCCTTTGCAACCCCTATGTGCTTTAATAATGATTTAGAATCAGTATAATACCTCTGTATATATCTTGCCACATCTCTATAAGATCTTATTCTATTAGCTAGTAACCACTCCAGAACCGCTTTCCGTCGGGCCACTTCCTCTATTAAGTCCGTCGGGCTTCTTCCTGTCATGTCAGAAACTGTCCTAATGACTAAGCTGTTAGATAGATTTATCTCGAATCTGTCTCTGATCGGATCCCATTTTGCAATATCTCTGTATTTTTCATAATCCTCTATTTCCCAGATGTTGGTTATTCTTCTAACTGGTCTAGGCCTTCCACTCTCATCTATTTTAACTACTCTTTTGATTACCATGGCTACGTTGATTAAGGGTATATAGGATGTTGGTATATTCATTGGCGGTGAAGTCAATCTTTTTACAGCAGCGTCTATGCTCTCGGCGTGGAGGGTAGTCATACCGGAATGACCTGTTGCGATAGACTGGAACAGGACGTATGCTTCTTCACCTCTGACCTCGCCAACTATTATGACGTCAGGTCTGTATCTTAATGACACCTTTACTAGGTGGAATAATGATATTTCACCTATGCCTCCACCACCCAAGTAGGATGGTCTAGATACCAGCTGAACCCAGTTGTCTTGAGGAAGTCTTAGTTCAGGGGTATCCTCAATCGTGACTATCTTATAGGTGGGTCTCAGTAGATTAGCTAATGCATTTAATGTTGATGTCTTACCCGATCCAGTTACGCCAAGTATTAATGTTGTCATTTTGTAGTCCATTAGAAGCCAGAAGTAAGCAGCCATCTCTGGTGAGATAGTTCCGAATTCCATCATATCAACTATTGTTATAGGATCCTCTCTGAATTTCCTTATAGTGAATGTCGATCCTTTCGTCGAGACTTCCTTCTGGAATGTAGCTGCTACTCTATGACCCCCAGGAAGTATCGCATCAAGGACTGGGTAAGCAACTGATATATGTTTACCAGCCATATGGGCAAGCTTCAAAACATATTCATCAAGATCTTCCTCCTTCTCGAACATTATGTTAGTAGGTAATGATTCATATTTTCTATGCCATACGTATATGGGTTTCCCTACCCCGTTGCACGAAATGTCTTCTATATATGGATCTCTAAATAAAGGATCCAATATGCCGTATCCTAAGAGGTCTCTCTCGACATAATATTGTATTTTAGACCATGAAAGCCCGGGAGTTCTACCTAGCCTCATTTGGAACAGTCTTATTGCTTTCCTGGCGTATCTCATGAGATATACTCTCGGATCTTCAACTTTTTTTGGAGGTTCCAGTTCCCAGGTTATATAATCAATTATGTCATTGTAGACCTTTCTTTCGTCTTCATTCATTGATATTTCTTCAACGTTATATATGATATCTCCTGTCCTTAGATTCTCTACTATTACTGCGTAAGCCCAAGGCTCATTAAGTGGATAGGATTCTATTAATTTAGTTTCTCCCCTTAGGTACCTTCTTGTTCTTTCAGTTAGGCGGGGGAGGGTTAGAAAATCTTCCTCTATTTCACCCTCAACGTCGGAGATGGTATACTCTTTCTTTCTCCTGAATAAGCTTCTTAAAGGGTTCGGCAATCCACCACCGCTTTTTAGAGTCTTTATAGCATATAAGTTTTTTATTCTAAAATAACATAATAACAGTAAAGAAGGGGATAATACATGGCTTCACGTTCAACATCAGCTGTTATATCAATTTACCCTGTAGTAATCATAGCTTTACTTATGTTGTCCTTTATTACTTTGGCTCCTCAAGATGTTAGGGCAGCTGCGGCTCAGACATATGCATTTAAAATAAACGCAAATATCACCATAGTATCGACGATTGCTTTAGGGGAAAACAGGATAGCATTGATTGGTAACGCCAACGCTACAGCGGTCATACAGGTGCTCGATGTCTCAGATCCAACATCGGGGCCTAAGCCCGAATTTACGTATCCATTAACAGGTAGTGTGACAGCCGTAGCCACCGATGGTTGGCCACTAACAAGAATAGCTGTAGGTACCGATAAGGGTGAATTAGTTCTATTTAAGGTGGATGGGGGACGATTATACAAAATGCTACATTACATACAGGGGGCGGACTTCCATATATTAGATATAGTTATCATGAAATACGGTAATGCCTACAAGATAGCTGCATTAGTTGATGAGGTAGGTGGAGGAGCGACCTCGCAGATGACAAGATATGTTTATGTGTTTGATGAAAGCAAGACCTCTGTCATAAGAATAGGGCCAGTGATAGGAAATGCTACGGAATCAAGATATGAGAACGTAATGCCCGTGGGCATAAGTGCGGTTCTAGCCATTGATAATAATAGATACTACTATGATGCAGCTAAATTCCTGATGGTTTGGACGCCAGTTAATTACACTATGGTAACACTTAAGATACTATATCCTTCTAACGAAACGTTAGTTCCGGCAAGTAGGGCAGCTATCAAAGTGGTTGCATACAATAAAACGTTAGGTACTATATACATATATGGTGCCAATGCCGATGAGGAAGGCACAGCACATATTGTGATACCATTAAAACATCAGGCAAACATAACTGTTTATGACTCATATTATAATGAATATACCATACACTATGATCCTAGGGAAGGCTTAATCGAACCTGTAATTGTTGTGCTTAGTGCGCCTCCATTGACACTGTCGGGTGAGGAGCTTTATGGTAAATTAGAGATATTCAAACCTGAAGTCACGATTTTAGATTTAAGGGCAGCACCTGAAAGTTATGACGTAATAGGTAATCTAACTCTTGATTTAGGGCCTGAAGTTACAAAAGTGTTTGTGGCTAAACCGCTGGCTTCTACAGAGATAAATTACATTGCTGGTTACATCAGGGATGAAAAATATGTCATTGGTGGTGAGGAGAAAGAGTATCGTGTTGTTAAGATAGTCGAACTAGACGCTAATATGGAAGCAGTAAGAGCTGTAATTGATTATGTTGGTAAGAATACAGAAATCAAGGATTTATTCACATATCCTAACGGAAGATATTTAATTATTGGCTTAGAGGATGGTAGAGTTAAAACCTATTTGTGGAATGGTATTGAATACGAGCTAGATCAGGAATATATTCTACCTGGTAAACTACTTAGAATAAAGGCCATGCCTCTAGCAACCGGATACAGATACATGGCTTACTCGGAAGGAGGGTTGCAGATACTAACTATCGAGCCTATGCAATTTCCATACTTAAGGACGGAGTTCTCATTAGGTTATTCACTCACTGGTGCAGTGAGTGGTGACATGACTGATGATCTGAGCTTGGGTGTTGTTGGTGGAGGTAATGAGGCAATAATAATGAAGGGTCTCGATAACTATGTCACATCAGATATTGTAGAACCGTTGGATATTTGGGAAATAATGCTACCAAAACTCATTGTCGAGGTAGCTGTGCCTGAAGGTGAGGAAAGAGCTGGTATCGAGGTTGCATTAAGTTATGGCGCCACAACATTAACTAGGAAAACAGATGAAAACGGGATTGTAGAATTCCAAAATGTGATACCAGGATCATCTTATTCTTTATCTGTGAAACCAATCCAAGAATACCTGACTAAATACAGCAGTTCTGTCTATATTCCAGACTTCAGCGATCTGTACGTTAATGTATCCCTAACGTATAGAACGTTCACATTAACTCTTAATATACGGGACGAATTCTATAAACCTCCTATGGGTGCCTACAACGTACTCGTTGATGGAGAACCCGTAATAATGAATAGTACGGAACCAGTGCAATCAATAACACTCATTTACGGTCAGCACAACATAACACTATCTCCTACTGAAGAATATAGTTACTTATATGAACCAGTGGAGATCAGCATATTTATAGATAAAGACACCTCAGTAGATATTACATTAGAAAGAATGAGGTTCAATGTTAATTTAGAGCTTCTTGACAATATAACCAATGAGGTAATAACCGAAACATTCATCATCTTGATTAATGGGACTTCATACACTACAGAGAATGGCACTCTAAAAGCGATTCTGCCAGCGGGTGCTTATGACATTAAAATCGTACCTCCTGAGGCTTTGCAGAGGAAGTATTCAGGAGTTACGGATACATTCTACATAAGAGGAGACACATTCGTCCAGTTAATTATACCAAGGCGTTATTATTATGTAACACTCATACTGCAGGATGAAATCACGCTGGATACACCTAAGGCTAGTTTCACTATTTCATTAGATAGGGAAGTAATAGGGGAAAATATCTCAGCAACCATCCAATTTAAGGCTTATTATGGAACACACTTAGTTGAGATAGCTCCGCTGCCGCAGTACTCAGCAATCTATAATGTTCACTCTGAGCAGATCGATGTTGAGGGTAATCAAACAATAACTGTAAGACTACGGAGAACTATCTATAGAATCACTTTAGTGATTAATGATCCATACTCTAGAACACCAGCCGCTCCGCTATTGGTCTACGTTAATGACACGCAGTATGCTTTAGTACTTCCTGGGGAATCTACGATTGATCTCCTACTTCCTTACTCAACATATGTATTAAGGGTTGAGCCTGTTGAAGGATATGAGACAATATATAAACTAGTAACTAAGACCATAAACGCAACATCTAATCTTCATGTAACTATTAACCTAGTTAGGAGGGAGTACGAGCTATCAGTAAATATTTATGACGCAACAATAGGGTCTTTAATAGGGAAGTTCGATATATATGTCAACGGAACTCCCATAGCAGAAGAGGTTATGGTTAAGGCTAACGTGACCCTACCCTACGGAACGTACTTACTGAAGGTGGCACCATCAGCGGGATATGAAGCCGCTTATGTACCAGCTGAAGGAATAATAGTGGAACTACATAATGACACATCGATAAAGGTAGGAGTTAGGAGAATGTTCTATAACCTAAACTTGTATGTATTTGATGATACTGGGACACCTATAACCGATGCTGAGATATCTATACGTAGTCTAGAAACAGGATCAATAATAGTTCAATTAATAACAGATGAGGAAGGATATGCCACAACAGCTCTATATTACGGAAACTTCGAAGTAGATGTGGCTTACGGAGGATATTATGGAGTAACTAGGAGCATTGTGCTAGATGGTGAACATACGCTAAAGATTACGTTGAATCCATTACCGCTCACAATAATATTCAGATTCCTGCCTGTCATCATAGTAGCGACAGTAGCGGTGGTTATGGCTGCAGTAGTGCTGAAGCTGAGGGCTAAGATAGCTGAAAGACTCTCAACTGCTGAGGAAGTATTTTAGAAATCCTAAACATTATTTTTTAACCCCAATAATTTGGGGATGACTCAGGATACCCAGTACTGATTATTCATTAAAACAATAATTGTTATTGAGGGTGGTTTTTGTATTATTTACTTAGTTTGTTACATTACTCTAATTAGTACCGTCTTGGGAAGGCCTTCTACATAGACGGCTACTACTTTAACTTCTACGTCTATACCTCCAAGAACTTCTAGGTCTTTTCGGGTTGCCTGTAATTGGGTTATCTTATTGTTCAATGATTCAACAGCTTGTTCGAGAGCTGCTACTTCTTGCTCTGCAGTGGGATTCATCACGAGTTTTACACTCTTCATTTCAATAACGTTGGCTGGTGTTACAGATTCTTTGCCCATACCCATTTTAGATAATACCGTTTTGAGTTTTCTTTCTTGTTCAACTCTGACTCTTAATTCTTCTAATCTCCTAAGTAGATCGCCGAGTAACTTACGCATTGCTGATAGGTCGTCATCGACTGCTTTGATGAACTCACCAATACTGTTAAATTCCCTAACCACTATGTTCATGGGAACACCACATAAGAATCCATAAGTTAAACCTAATAAACCTTTCATTATTGAAAATCTGAGGTGGATAGGTATTAAATTAAGCATAAGTGATGCCCATTGTCATGCAAGCCCGCTAGGCTTAGGAGGTGAGGTAATTGCTAGAAAGTTTAAGGAAGCTGATGGATGGTTTATCGCCGTTGTTTCGTTACCTCCGTATGCGTATGGATTAGACCTTACAAAGGAAGGAATCCTAAAATCCTTTGAGTATCATATTAAAGAATGTAAAAAATCGCGTGCTGTTGATATAGAGGTTAAATGCATTGCTGGGATACATCCAGCCACGATTGATAGATTGCTGAGGATAACCAATTTGAATATTGAGAAAGTTCTTAACATAGTTGATGAGGTTCTTATGAAACTCAGAAAAATGAAGGATAATGGTGAAATAGATGGTTTCGGTGAATTCGGCCGACCTCACTACAAAACCTTGCCTGAGTCGTTTGTAGTTAATGAATTAGTAATATCTAAAGTTTTAGAGATGGTGACGGATATAGGTGGATTTATTCATCTTCATCTAGAGCAGGCGGGCAGAGCTACAGTAGCCATAATCGATAATCTCGCTAGGAACTTTAATATTAAGAGAGAACAAATAATTCTGCATCATGCTTCGCTCAAGGTTGCTGAAGCAGCTGCTGAGCTGGGGTATCCAATCACTATTACAGGGAAAAAGGAAGTATTTATTGAAGCTATTAATAGGGGAATAATAGATAACGTTATGCTTGAAAGCGATTATATAGACGACCCGAAAAGACCTGGTATAGTCATGTATCCATGGAAAATGAGAGGCGAGATTCTGGAAGCTTTAGAAGGTGGGTTAATCTCGGAAGATATTATTGCAAAGATAACGATAGATAATATCGGCAAGTATATGTCTGATTAATTGGTATCGTAATTATCTATGCTTCCTAAGTATGTCTTTACCATATCGTGTTAAGCTAATTACTCTAACGTTTTCCTTGCTTGCTGATACGCTTACATAGCCCCTCAATTCAAGAATCATGAGGTACTTTATTAGATCCGAGAACGAAAGATCGAATTCTCTCCTAAGAATTTCGAAAAGTTCACTATCTTTTATCGTTCCACTGTTTTCCACCAACGCCTTCAATATCCTTGCTATGATATTTGAGGGAAATCTTAATGAACTCATGGTTAAAACCCTTTATCGCTTCATTATAGTTACTTCGGTTTAAATCTTCTGCGGTACCCACTACTCAGTTGTGATTACATATGGTACGGCTTTACAACGGCTCTAGGTAGGGTTTGCCTAGCTTTAGAACCCCAAATCTCGTAAAGCTTTACCATTTCCTTAGTTATTGAAGGAGTTACTGTCTTTAGAGCCTTCTCGAAATGCCTTAAAGCTACAACCTTTGCTCTAAGGTTTTCCCTTAGTGCTTGAAGAGCTGCCTCACGAACTAATGCCTCCAGATCAGCTCCTGAGTAACCCTCTGTTATATCAGCTATTCTTTCTAAGTCAACATCCTCATCTAGGGGGGTCTTCTTTGTATGTACCTTAAGTATTTCAAGCCTTCCTTCCTTATCTGGCGGTGGTACGTAAATTAACTTATCTAATCTACCAGGCCTTAATAAGGCAGGGTCCACTAGGTCAGGTCTATTAGTGGCTGCAATAATGATTACATTATCTAATTTTTCTATAGAATCCATCTCAGTGAGCAACTGACTAACTATTCTTTCCATAACATGTGTATCTCCAAAAGCACCTCTTATTGGAGCAATCGCATCTATTTCGTCGAAGAACACAACGACTGGTGCGTAGGTTCTAGCCTTCTTGAATATTTCTCTTACTGCTTTTTCTGATTCTCCTACCCATTTGCTGAGTATTTCAGGCCCCTTCACTGCTATGAAGTTAGCCCCTGACTCAGTAGCTACAGCCTTAGCCAACAAAGTCTTACCACAACCAGGAGGACCATACAACAAAATACCCCTAGGCGGTCTGATTCCTAACCTTCTGTAGGACTCCGGATATTTCAGCGGCCACTCAACAGCCTCCCTCAACTGCTGCTTAACATCACCCAAACCACCAATATCATCCCATCCAACCTCAGGGACCTCAACATATATTTCCCTAAGACCGCTGGGGACTATTTCGTTCAATGCTCTAATGAAATCAGTCATCGTTATCTTTAACGAGTCAAGGACGTCCGTAGGTATTTCATCCTTATCTAGATCTATCTTAGGTAATATCCTTCTTAAAGCATTCATAGCTGCCTCTCTCACTAAGGCTGCTAAGTCAGCTCCGGTGAAGCCATAAGTTATTTCAGCTAGCTTTCTTAAGTCAACTTTCTTATCCAGTGGAGCGTTCCTTGTGTGTATCTGAAGGATCTCAAGCCTTCCCTGCCTGTCAGGAAGTGGTATTTCTATCTCTCTATCGAATCTGCCAGGCCTTCTGAGGGCAGGATCCACAGCATGCGGTCTATTTGTGGCGCCTATGACTATGACATCACCTCTACCTTCTAAACCATCCATTAGGGCTAGAAGCTGAGCTACTACCCTCCTCTCAACCTCGCCCATTACCTCGTCTCTTTTAGGGGCTATGGCATCGATTTCATCGATAAATATGATTGCTGGTGCATGCTTTCTAGCTTCTTCGAAGATCTCTCTCAATCTCTGCTCGCTTTCACCATAGAACTTGCTCATCACTTCAGGACCGTTAATGGGTATGAAATAGGCGTCTGTTTCGCTAGCCACTGCCTTAGCTAGTAATGTCTTACCGACTCCTGGAGGTCCTATTAATAAAACACCCTTAGGTGGATCAATACCTAATTTCCTAAAGAGTTCCGGATGCTTAAGCGGTAACTCAATAAGTTCCCTTACTCTCTCAATAACTCCCCTCATACCTCCTATATCTTCATATGTGACTCTTGGTTGCTGAATTAGATTAGCTGGTTTATCAATAACAACAACTTTAGTGTTAGGTGTTATGATGACAGGGCCTGCAGGCTTAGTCTGAATTACTACTAGCGGGAAGGGCTTGTTTAAAATATGTACGGTTACCCAATCACCCTCCATTACAGGATAGTCAATTAATCTCTTTCTTATGTAGTTAGTGAAGTGTCTATCTTTACTTATGCCAACGGATGAAGTACCTGCCGCTAACTTAACTATTAAAGCATTCT
>Ga0209426_1002041_pt1 | contig 10209 bp, 9 predicted proteins | sample Deesub1362B_J571_FD_187697 | JGI IMG/M metagenome (GOLD analysis project Ga0209426, IMG submission 187697) | Deep oceanic, basalt-hosted subsurface ecosystem from Juan de Fuca Ridge flank, Pacific Ocean, CORK Borehole 1362B_J2.571 (SPAdes)... ...
CGCCGCCATTGGATGAGTTCCTTCCAAATCAGGTTAAGCGTCCGACCGATCATCTCAATCGAGCCTCCTCTTGAACCGAGCTTGCTTTAGCCCTTCTTAAGGCGCTAAAGCGCCCACTACGAACAGGTGTATACCGAGTCTCTTCTTGAACCATCCCGAGCTTGCAGGAGGGTGGTATTCACTCAGCCTAGCTTCTTCTTGAAACGTATCGTCGCCAGGGCCATAAGCGCAGAAGCGAAGCCGAGCAGGAAAAGCCCGTTTCGCCACAGCGTCTCAAGGCCCACCCCCTTCAACATCACCCCCCGTGCGATGATGACGAAATGGGTGACCGGAAGCAGGTGGCTCTCCTTTTGCAGCCAGGTTGGCATGTTAAAGCGTGGGAAGAAGAGCCCAGAAAGGAATATGGCGGGTATTACGAAGATGAGGAAGGCGATGACCGTCGCCGCCTGCTGGGAGCCGACGAGCGTCGAGATAAAGAGGGCCAGCGCCAGGTTGGCCAGGAGGAAGGTCAAGGCAAGGAGGAGGAAATGAAAAGGATTTCCCCGGAACGGGACGCCGAAACAGAGCATCCCGATAAGTGTGAATGCCCCGACGTCCACCAGACCAACCAAAAGATGTGGGGCAAGTTTCCCCACGAGCAACTGCCAGCGGCGCAATGGGGTGACTATCAACTGCTCGATTGTGCCCTGCTCCTTTTCCCTGGCCACCGAGATAGCGGCGCCCAATGCTGGCATGGAGAGCACAAGGCCCATCAAGCCGGGAACGAAGCCGTTTATCATTTTCACCCCCGGGTTGTAGAGCGTGCGCACCCTCAACTCGACCGGACTCGGCCCCTCTAACGATGGCGAACCCGCCGATGGGAAGTGGGCTGTGAGGGCGTGGACGTGCCCTAAGGCGCGGATGGCGACGTTTGGGGCCGTCCCGTCCACGAGGACCTGCAACTTCGCCCGCTCCCCCCGCTTGATTTTCCGGCCAAAGCCCGGTGGCAGGATGACAGCCACCTTGGCACTTCCCTCGGTGACCAATCGGCTCGCCTCGTCCTCGCTTTGAGCAAGGTAACACAGCTTGAAGAAGTCGTCGTTGCGGAGCGTGTCGAGGTAAGCCCGGCTTTGGGGGCTCCGGTCGGCGTCCCAGAACGCAGTAGGCACCCCCTTCACCTCGATGGAGAAGGTGTAGGCGAGGAGCATCAAGAGCACCATCGCCCCGATGGTGACCAAGAGAAGCGTCCAGGGGTCACGTCTTATGTGGCGAAGCTCCTTTGCCATCACCGCAAGTAACACCCGCATGGCCGCCTCCTACCTCTTTCTCAGGCCTTCCAGTAGCACCTCAGCGAAGGTCGCGCTCAGCCCCTGCCAATCCACCGCCTCCGGGTCTGCCGCCCACTGAAGCGCTAAGCCGTCGTAGGCGGCGATGACAAGTGAGGCGAGGTGGGCGGCATTCAGGTCGTCACGGAAGGTCCCGCTTTCAACCCCCTCCCGTACGATGGCCATAAGGGAGGAACGTATCTCGGCGAAAAGCTCCTTGAACCTCTCACGGATGGAATCATCTCGAAATGCCTGGAGCGAGAATTCTATATGCACGGGCAGTAAGTCCTCGGAGTCGGCCAATACTTCGGCGGCCGACTTAAGGTAATAGCGCACCTTCTCCTCCACCGTTCCCGGGGCGGCTGCGAACTCGACGTAGGTTGGAACTAGCTCGGATACCCATTCCTCGAAGACGGCCATGAAGAGCTCTTCCTTGCTTTTGAAGTACCAGTAGATTGTGCCCTGGCTTACCCCTGCTTTGGATGCGATGTCCGATACCCTTGTTGCGGAGAAGCCCTTCTCGGCGAAGACCCGTCTCGCCGCATCGAGTATCTGGCGTCTTCGCTCTTTGCGCAGTTGGGCCGTCTTTTCCTTCCTTCGGGGCGACACATTCGACCTCCATTTTATTGATTGACTAATCAGTCAATTAAATTATAACACATTTTGCCGAATTTGTCAAGTAGCAGAGCGGCTCTCGCTCCGCTTCCGATTTTTTCAACCGAAGTCACTTGGATCTCAGATACAACGGATTAATCAGTGGTAGAGACCCTTCTTTGCCTGAGAGCTACGTGGCTTCGGTTGGGGGCCCCGGGGAACGCTCCTCCGTAGCGAATGAAAGAAGCTCCCGCTTTGCCCCCGGAGAAAGTGTCCGGTAGCTAGTCCCGAAATCAAGTGAATCCCAGGTACAACGGATTGCTGTCAACGGATTATGGGAACGGATTGCTGTCAACGGATTCTTAGAACGGATTAAACGAATTCTTGGAACGGATTGAAAGGATTGAAAGGATTAAGCGGATTGGACGACGGATAGGATAGAGGATGGCGTCAGTTACGATGCTTGGAATGAAGCCTTCAAGCGGAACATCAGCGGATAAGAAGAGGATAAGCGGATAGAGGATAGCGGGTATCCGTTTATCAGCTTTGCCGAAGGCCATCCGCTGAAGAGCGGATTGCTGTCAACAGATTATTACAAAGGGTAATGTACTTGTAAGGGCAGAGACTAGCCCCTGCCCGTACAAGGCGGAGCGTCGCCCTCGCCCCTACCCTCTCCTATTCTAACCTCTTCCTGAATCGTGTGGCGGCCAGAGTGAGGGTGACCGCACCGAACATCGCCAAGGCAATCACCTGCTCGGCCAATATCTCAAGCCCAACTCCCTTGAGGATTATCCCTCTGATGATTACCAGGAGATAGGTCAGCGGGATGATGTAGCTCACATATTGGAGGAACTTAGGCATCGCGGCTATTGGGAATATGAAGCCTGAGAGGAAAATCGAGGGAAGCATGGTGAAATAGGTGAGAAGCATGGCCTCCTGTTGGGTCTTGGAGACGGTGGAAATGAGGAGCCCAAGGCCCAAGGAGGTCATGAGGGCGATGCCGGAGAGGGCAAAAAGCAGAGGGATGCTCCCCCTTATCGGAACTTTGAACCAGAGCGAGCCTATGGCCAAGACCTCGGCGGTGTCCCAAAGGGCGATGAAGATGTAGGGGATGAGCTTTCCCACCACAAGCTCCAATGGCCTTATGGGGGTGACGATGAGTTGTTCGATCGTCCCCTGCTCTCTCTCCCTCACAATTGCTATGGCGGTTAGGAAAGTGGTCAAGACCTGGAGGATGATGCCGATTAGGCCCGGTATCATGAAGTTGGCGCTCTTAAGCTCGGGGTTGTACCATACCTTTGGGCGAACCTCTATCCCTTTTTGTGGACCCTTCCCCACCAGCTTCTGCATCATCCTCGCCGATTTGGCTTGCCCAACAGATTGCGCCGCCGAGAAGGCCGTCTTGGCGATGTTGGGGTCGCTCCCGTCAATGATGAAGGCCACCTGGGCCGAGCCCCTTCCGAGCAGCTCCTCGCCATATCCGGCGGGGATGATGAGGCCCGCTCGGGCCTCCCCCTTGTCAATCAGGCGGGCGAGCTCCTCCTCCGTCCCAACGTAATACTCGATGTCGAAGTAGCCCGAGGCGCGATATGCCTCGATCAGTTCCCTGCTCTGGGGGCTTTTGTCCCAATCGAGCACGGCTGTGGGGATGTGCTCGACCTCGGTGGTGGCGGCGTAGCCCAGGAGCACAAGCTGCACCACCGGTATCAGGAACATCACCGCTAAGGTGCGTGGGTCACGTCGGATGTGGATGAATTCCTTGCGGACGATGGTCAGCAAGCGTCCCATCGGCTATCCCTCCTCAGGTCTTGCCAGAACTCCATAGTGGGGGACGAGAAACTCGAAAACTTCGTTCAGAATGTACCATGCTTTGCGATTTTTGTCAAATCGTCCCATGACTTCGGTGGCGGCGTAAGGGCGCCTTATTAAACGACGTCAACACCCTCTCCCCCAGCACCTCCGCTCCTTTGCTTAGGGGGTGGGGGCTTAAATTGTCACAAATGACAAATGTTATTTCCCAAACTGGTAAATAAATTTGCACAAAATGGTATTGACATGGAGGGGGTGAAATATGTTATATAATGCATGAGGAAACACCTTTCAAGAGCAATGGAGAAGCTCGGCTTGAGAAACCGTGCCGAGGAAGCAGATTGGGCGGTAAAGAAGGGGCTTGAGAATAGAAGGAGCCTTTTGAGTGTGAGGGATTTGGAAATAGAACTCGATGCAAGAAGGGTGAAGAGGGGAGGGGAGAGGCTTGGTTTGACTAAGACCGAATTCGAGCTATTGGCATATCTTGCAAAGAACGCTGGTAGGGCAATTTGTTATGAAGAGTTGGTGAGGGGGGTGTGGAGGAGCGAGCCTTCTCGGGGGACAGGTGGATGGTTCAGATGTGCGTAAGCAGGTTGAGGAAGAAGATAGGGCCTGATTACATAGTTTGTGTGAGGGGGTGGGGTTATAGGCTAGAGTAAAGAAATTGTTAGCAATTTGTTAGCAAACTGTTAGCAAATTGCTAGGAAAATTTGGCTGATTTCCGTTGCGAGGGTTCGATTTTTTGGTTATAATTTAAGTGAACAATCTTGAAAAATTGCTCTGAAATGCTTACATATTTCAAGGGACGCTACAGGAGGTATGGCCCTCCTGATGGCATAATGATAATTGGAGGAGGAATTTAGTCAAATCTCCCTCCATTGGATTCCTTCCACTTTTAGGCATTGGAGTGATGATGAGAAGAGAGCAGGATTTTCTCTATATTATAGGTGTGCTCATAGCTGCGCTTACTCTCACCTGTTGCATCCCTCCTGTTAAGCAAGTTGAGCCACACCCATCCCCCATATGGAAGGCTATCCCTGCCAATCCACTTACACCGATTTCTCCTTTCATTTCCCCTAAGGATGAGGAATGGCCATTCTTTCCTGGTGAATTGGAAGCAATTAGAACCCCTCAACCCTTTCCTCAGCTATCTGTAGAATGTTATGCAGGAGAAAAAGTGGCTTCGAGTAATCACTTTGATTTCTATGTAGAAGAAGGGCATTTCTTTTATGAGAGCTTAGACGAAATCGTAGAGAAAATGGAGGAAGTCTATACTTACGTTAGCCTCAGATTGGATGCCTCTTTAAAAACCAGAGTTAACATCTCTTTCCAATCATCTCCACCTACTACTTATCCTTACCCAGTGAGAGCGATCTCCTTTTCCAAGCCCGCACCTTGTATTTTGCTCTATGCTGATAAGGAGCAAATATGGGCTATAGCGGCCCATGAGATAGCTCATCAAATCCACTTCCAGAACTTCGGCTCTATCGGATGTATACCTGTGGAAAACTTCGTCCTCTTGGAAGGACTAGCGACTTGGGCAGCTGGACGCTATTATTATGAATGGAAAAAGATTTCATCGTTCGACCAAGCTGTTATAGATTACTTGGAAAATTCCCAATTTATACCTTTTGCTCAATACTTTTCTAAGCCATATCAATATCAGAGCGAAGAAATGAAAGACAGAATATATATAGAAGCCGCCTCTTTCATTGATTTCCTTACTAAGACCTACTGTATGGATAGACTCAAGAAACTTTTAGGGGCGAAATCTCCTATGAAAGTAATCATATTAGGAATAGAAACATGGCATTGGAAAGCTGACTACGAGTTTGTATATGGCAAGAGTTTTCAAGAGTTAGAAAGAGAATGGCTTCAATATCTAGCTGATAAGAGTAGATTTGTAGCTTAAATTAAAGGGAAAAGTACAATCCCAAAAGCCAAAATCAATTAAAGGAGGTGGACGAGATGAGAAGGAGTGAAAAAATGCAAAGAATATAAGAATGCTTTGGCTTTAATGTTAATTGCATCTCTAATCCTGGCGATACTCATGTTCACCTGGCTAAGCAGTGCTTCAGCTGATAAGCCTGTTACCAATGATATCGTTCCTTTCTCGAATGACTGGCAATGTGACCCCAGTTGGTGTTGCTATGTGGAACCGAAAGAGGTAGCAAGAGTCTACGATGGAAGATGTTGGTTCTTATATTGTAGAAATTATTTTTATAATGGTTGTGGTCAATTAGTGTGTATAGGACCTATATACCTTTGTGGTATAGGTCCATGTCATGGTTAATGTTTATCAGCATTAGAGACCCTTTCATAATTGATTAAGAATTGACATAGGCGAGCACCTTTAGGCGCGAAGTTACCAACTCAGGCCGCTGGTGGCGGGAGGCTATGAAAGCGACGGTCAGCGCAGCGAGCGCGACCCGGAACACGAACTGGGTCACGGCCAAGTAGCCTTGGACACGGAAGTCTTTCAATCCGAAGTAGCGTTTCATCCAGGCAAAGTGACGTTCGATGTTGGCGCGCGGGCTCATCAAGTCTCGCCATTGGCGGATGAAGAACAAGGTGGCCAGGAAGCGTTTGCCCTGACGGCGTAGGTTGTAACCGACGTTGACCGAGGCGTGGAGCACGCCGCGGATAAAGCCCAGGAAGGCGTAGTTGAAATTTTTCAATCAAAGTCACTTGACTTGATGAAGAGACTTGTGTTTGCATTAAGTCAAGCAGCTTCGGTTGAAAAAAATCGGCCCTTACGATATGAATGCGCAGGTGGTAGAGCAGGACCACAGCGATTGATCTTCGGGATTGCTAATGGGCCATCGTTGCAATTGGCTGGCGTGACTACGAAGAACAAGGGCAAGTAGGACCAGCGACAGAGGATCGTATGCACCTTGTAGCCGAAAATGCGACCTTTCCGTTTGGAAGGCCAACTCCAAGCCGCGTCGGGGTCTTCTTGATACCAAGCGGCCAGCAGACTGCTGTCGATGAAAAAAGTCCCAACCCTTGATGATGCCCATTTTGATCAAGGAGGCCGCCAAGGCGACGAAGATCAGGAAGTAGGGCAATAAGCCCAGAGCCCGTAGGCGACGCGAATACTCCCGCAGGCTGATGGTGCGTCGTTGCCCCAGTTCAAAAGAACTCGTGGTATCCCAACGCCTCGGCCAGGGCGTCGTAACGAGCCAGCCAGTCGGTTATAAGTTCGTAGGAGAGCCGCCAGGCAGCAGCGACCAATGATGTCAACAATACCGACTCGTCTCGGTAGATTTGTGGGGCTCCTGGACCAAACGGCTTGGGCAGCACCCAGAACTTCAGACTTTTTGCTTTCCGAATCGCCCATTCTGCCAGCTCCCAACCATTGAGAACTTGGATAAAGGCAACCGGATCGATCCACAATCCCTTGTCGCTGCCCCGGTTGGGCAATGGGCTCAGTTCCAGTGGCACTTGCCATTCTGTTGGTGTGCATTTTCTTACCAATTGGAGTATGCTCATCTGTGCCCCCCTGTGTGAAGTGAGTGCTGTTCTAGCAAATCAGCATTTTACTCCCTCACGCAGGGGGCGCAACTGCTACTCTGAATTATGAAAGGGTCTCGCATTATAGTATAGCATTATAGCCGAACGAGCTCGGCTATCCCAAACACCACAGGATTTTACAATTTATTGCGCTTTAGCCACAGAGGACTCAGAGAACAGAGAAAAAGGTAAGAGATGGCTGAAAAAGGACGGATTTATTGATTTTGATGTTGATGGGGATAATCATCCTCCTAATGGCTTCAATAACTGGGGCTTTTCATAAGGATGAACCAACTTCAAAGCCGTGTCTTGGAAGCGCTTGAGCCATTTCAAGCTATGAGGATTCCAGAGGGATTGGAGATTGGGAGAAAAGCTCCAGATTTCACACTCACCGAAATCGAGGGGAGGGAGGTATCACTCAAAGATTTCTCAGAGAGGAAGGTTCTCTTAGCATTCTTCTCACCTGATTGCCCTGCATATGTGAGGATGTATGACGAGCTCAGGGATTTCAGCGAGATGGAGCCTTGTGAGGAGCCTTCTAATGAGTTTGCCTAACTTCTCTCCTATCTCTTTGGCCTTAACTTTCATTTTGCTGGCTGCTAATCTATCAGCTTGCATGCCTCAAAGCACAACGCCGGTGAGTGAACCCGTTATCATCACCTTCGCCTGTTACAGGTTTGAAATGCCCACATATAGGACAGCGGCCGAGGCTTTCCACGAAGCTAACCCCGATATCGAAGTCCAAATTGTCTCCATTGACAAAATCATCCCCCATTCTTTTGAAACAAAGACCGATTCCTCTCAGACAGTGCACCAGTTGGCCTCAACAGCCGATACATTTTTGTGGGGGGAAGAAGCAGTTGAAACGGGGCCAAAAGGTTTCCTTCTTGACCTCGCGTCTTTCCTCGAAGAAAGCAAAGACATAGATGAAACCTTTTTACCCGGCCTTTTTGAGCGCTTCAGGTGGAAGGGAGGGGTGTGGGGCCTTCCCGCGGGATTTGAACCCTACGTTGTTTTCTACGACGAAAGGGCCTTTGAAGTGGCAAACCTCGAACCGCCTTCTTTGAAATGGAAATGGGAAGAGCTTTTGAGCAAAGCTAAGGTGCTAGCCATAGAAGAAGGCGAAGAGATAACCCGCTATGGTTTTGCCGATGTCCCAGGAAGCTCTCTTCTTTCGGTTATCTTTGCTCGTGGTAGAGTTCTGGTTGATGATTCGGTTAATCCACCTGTTCCCCTTCTTGATGCCCCTGACGTAGCAGAAGCTGTGCAATGGTATGCTAACCTTGCCCTGACTCACGAAGTAATGCCTAGCCCGGTTGAATTGGGGAGGTTTGCCCCTCCAGACCTTAGTGGTCGGGCGGCAATGTGGGTGGGCCTTCCCCGATTACTCCTTGGCTTACAAGGACCGTTTTCCCAAGCAGGTCGAGACATAAGAATTGTACCATTGCCTGAAAGAAGCCCCATTATGGTCAAAGGCTACTTCATCAGCGCCGGGACCTACCATCCTAGAGAGGCCTGGCGATGGCTGAAGTTCTTAAGCTCTCATGCCGTTCCCCCTGATATGTTGCCAGCCAGGAAGGAGTTGGTTTCGGATTCAAGTTGGGCCAAAAAGCTTGATGAGGAAAAGGTGTTGGCCATCCTCTGTGCCCTTGAGAATGCCATTCCCCCCATCAGGCCAATTATCGTGGGGGAGGCGCTTTATCAAGCCTTGGAAAAGGTTTTCATGGGTGAGAAAGCAGAGCTCGCTTTAGCTACTGCCCGGAAAGAGGCGATGAGCAAGATAGCCCGTGATTTAGAAGAGCGTTCGGAACCCATAATTGTAGCCACACCTCAGCCTAAAAGAAAGGCCGAGACATATATCACTTTTTTCTGCTCAGCCCCATGGGAATATGAGCCTCTGGCCGAAGCCTTTAGGGAATATCGCCCGGATATAGAGGTGGAAATAGTGGAACAGAAACCCGGGGAAATCCTTATAGGTGTCGATACAGCGGAAGTTATTGAAATGGTTAAAGCAGACTGTTACGAAGAAATTTGGATTCCCTGGAGCTTAACACCGGAAAAAAGCCAAAGCATGTTAGACTTAAGACCCCTTATCGAGGCCGATCCTACCTTCCCGCTTGATGATTATTACCCCCCAGCTTTAAAATCTCTGAGCTATGAAGGTCGGCTTCTGGGGATTCCCGCCTGGTGGGTTACAACCTTTCTTTCCTATAACCCAAGCCCCTTTGATAAAGCCGGTCTTTCATATCCAAATCAGGGGTGGAAGTGGGAGGACTTCTTCACAGCAGCAAAAGCTATAAGCAGAGGCAAAGAAGGAGGTGAGAAGCTCTGGGGTTTTGCTGCTGATAGTGGGGATCTCCTGTACCTGCTTGAAGCCATAAGTGGAGGCCTTGTTGATAACTTGTCCTCGGCAAGGAGCTTTCGTTTCACCGCCCCACAAGTTATTAAAGCAGCCCAAATGCTGGCCGAACTAGAACAGGCCGGTGCCATAGTTAATCGGGAACTCCTGGGAGGGCAGAAGGGCACGTCTTGGAGAGATAGTAGGATAGGCATGTGGCTAACGTTCGGAGCGCCTTCGGCCGAATTGGCCCGGATGGTCGGTTATGAATCTGCGCCTGTCCCTAAGGGTAAAAGATGTGTTCTTGAGTCCATAATCCATGCTTATTACATTAACGCCAATACACCTCATCCTGAAGCTTGTTGGGAATGGATAAAGTTCTTATCCGAAAGATTTGTAGGCATAGGGATTCCCGCTCGCCGTTCCTTGGTCGAATCCGAAGCTTTTCGAGAGAAGAAGGGCAAGAGAGCGCAAGCTCTTTATCTTGAAGCGTGGGAGTGTGAGGGTTCCAATATCTCCAGGGGTTTGGAAGGCTTGCCCGGGTCAAGGGAGGCTTATCATTTCCTTAGGAAGGCCCTTGAGGAAATCGTCTGGGAAGGAGCGGACGTTCACCAAGCCCTGGCCGAGGCACAGAGGAAGGCGGATACATAC